>Ga0075163_10004681_pt1 | contig 18321 bp, 14 predicted proteins | sample JI1023141ADNA_FD_71478 | JGI IMG/M metagenome (GOLD analysis project Ga0075163, IMG submission 71478) | Wastewater effluent complex algal communities from Wisconsin, to seasonally profile nutrient transformation and Carbon sequestration -... | ecosystem: Engineered > WWTP > Effluent > Algae...
CGGCGGCGGCGTGAACACGCCCTGCGAGATCCCGCATCCTTCGCCCTCGAGACCGGCGAGCGTCGACAGGTTCATCACGTCCTTCACCTCCTCCGCGGCCCGACGATCTGGTAGGTGAGCTGACCGTTGTCGACGTCGATCCCGAGCGCGCGATAGCCCTCGCCCTCCTCGGCGCGCTCGATGATCGTCACGCTGCGCTTGCCGGTGAACCAGGCGCCGCTGAACTCGGCGAGCGTGACCGGCGCCGGGAACTCTTCGCCTTCGCGAACGTCGGTCTCCCGTTCGACCGACGTGGGCGCGTCCGGAACTGCACAGGCGGTGACGAGAACGAACGACGTGACGATTGCGCGTTGCATGGGTTCCTCCTTACTCGAAGACGACGATCGACTCGAACCAGGCGCGAGCTTCGCCAGCGACTCGCCGGCGCGAGCGTACCGATTCCAGGGCCACCGCTGGCGACTTTCCACCGCGGATCTCGCGCAGCACGTCATCGAAGAACGCCGCGGAGTCACGGTCGGGAATCGGCTCCGTCGACGCAAGGACTGCGCGAGCGCCCGCGCGCAGAAACGCCGAGGGCAGGCTCCACGGTGCGTGGACCTGGGCGGCCGGCTGCGCGGCTCGACACGCCGCGAGGACCACGACGGGCTTGCCGGCGAGCTGCTGGGCGGCGATCGCATCGGCCGTCAACGCGAAGCGGCCGCCGGCATCGCGCGACAGCACGAGGTGCGAGGCCGAGGACACCGCGAGATCGACGAGCCCGTGCGCGTGGATGATCACCTCGCCGGCATCGCGCATCGCCGCGAGTGAACGCTCCGGGGTGGCGGCGCTGCCCTCGATGCGGACCTCGTTCGGGAGCGCGACCCCGGCCCCGGCGAGGCGCGGCAGCCCGAGTCCCGCGGGCGGATCCTCGGCGGCGATCACGAGGCGCGTCGACGCGGACGTCCCCGTCGCGGCGTGGCCCTCGCGAAACGAGAACGCGATCCCGGGTGGCAACAGCGGGCGCCCCTGGAGCGGCGGCCGGGCGAACGCCGCCACCTCGGGGCAGGCGCGGAGCTGGTCGATCAGGTGGCGCGGCACGAGCTCGCTCGGCGTGAGCGGACCCGCGCGCCGGGCGGTGTAGGAGCCCGCCGCGACGCCGGTGGCGCTGATGATCGCGACCGCGATCCGCTCGTCATCGACGGTGATCGCGAGGGCACAGCTCGCCGGCACGCGCTGCTTCGCCTCCTCTGCGAGCAGCGCGACGACACCCGCGTGATCGCCACGCGCCGACGCCATCACGGCGAGCGTGCTGTATGCGTAGCCGCGGACCTTGGTGCCATCCGGGCCAGCGGCGTTCGCGATCGCCGCGCGGAGGAGTGGCTCGGCGGTCGCCGCGTCGGTGGTGGACAGTAGCCGGCCCTCGAGGAAATCGAGCCGCGCGAGCTCGCCTGGTCCCTTCGCGCTCGCTCGCAGGGCGGTGAGCTCCTCGCGCACGACGGCCGCACGCGCGGGCTCCGATCGCACGAGATCGGCCTCGACGTTGAGCGCCGAGATCGAGAGTGGCTCGTCACACCGCGGCGCGGCCGCGAGCTCCGCGCGTGCGCGATCCGGTCGCAGCTGGTTCTGCGCCGCCTGGGCGAGCGCGAGGTGTGCGAACCGTTCGACCCGACACTCGCCGGGGCGGCGGGCGGAGGTCTCGTCGAGATACGCCTTCGCGAGCGCGTAGCTGCCGTCGAGCAGCGCGATCTGCGCCTCGAGGGGAATCACCGCGCTCTCCTGGACCCAGTCGCGCGCCTGGCGGACGCGCGCACGCTCCGCGGCTGCCCGGGCGCGCGCCTCGTCGAGCCGGTGCAGGCCGGCGTAGCCCTCGCCGAGGAAGTGATCGCGCAGCGAGCAGCGCAGGGACAGCGAGCGATCGCCGGTCGCGCACAACGGCTCGAGGGCGAGCAAGCGCGCCTCCGCATCGGCGGGGCTCAGCAACGCAGCCTGCTCCTGCGCGGCGAGCAGGAGGAACCACGGATCGCCCGCAGCCTCGGCGAGCGTCACGAGCTCGCTGGTCTCCTTCAGCGGAAACGGGCCGAGGGTGTAGAGCGCGCCGACGACGAGATCGGGATCCCCGGAGCTCCGCATCCGTGCGAGGAACGCCGGGATCTCGGGGACCGGCTTGCCGAGCATGACCTCGCGATAGGCGGCGGCCGCGTCGCGACGGCGAGCGAGCGCGGGGATGCGAAGGCGATCGCGAAGCCGCGTCCCTCCCGCGATCCGGTCGAGCTGGTCGGCGACCGGTGCGAGGCGATCGAGGAACGGCTGATCCGGCGCACCGCGCACGGCGTCGTAGAACAACCGCCGCGCGTGATCGGGGTGCGCCTCGACGAGCGCCGCCGGGATCGGCGTCCCGCTCTCGATCATCGCCTTGCCGGCGCGCTCCACCTCGGTCATCGCGGTCTGGCGAGCGGTGGCCGCCTCGCGGATCTTGCGCGCGCGCACGGCCGCTTCCTCGCTCCAGCCCGGCTCCTTGGTCGCCGCGAGCTGCTCGAACTGCGCGGCCGCGCTGAGATCGAGGCCGAGCTCGGCGAGCGCGAGGGCGCGATTCCATCGCGCGGCGAGATCGTTGCGGTCTTGCTCCAGCACGTGCTCGATCAGATCGATCGCCTCCGCGGGTCGACGGCGAGCGAGGGCGATCACCGCGCGATCGCTCTCGATGGTCGGCCCGGAGCCCGCGCGATCGAGGAGCTGCGCGGCGCGATCGAGGTCGCCCGCCGCGAGATAGATCGACGCCATCTCGTGGAACGCGCCCCGGGCCTCGAGGTCGGCGAGGGTCGCCAGCGGCACGCTGTCCGGACCGCTGCGATCACGCGCCACGTTGTACGGGCGGTGATCGCGAGCGAGCGACAGCCGGCCCTCGACGGCGCGCGTGCTCGCGAGCGCGATCTCGGCGGGCTTGTCCTCCGGCGCGCGACACGGCCTGATCAACACGAGCGCCGCGAGGCCCGCCGCCACGGCCACACCGGCGAGCAGCGCGGGCCGCAGCAACCGTCGAGCGGACCGGATGTCGCGCACGACCGCAGGGCGCGGCAGCTCCGCCTGCGCGACGATGCGCTCGAGCTGCATCAGCTCGTGCAGCCCGCGCTGGCAGTGCTCGCAATCCGCCAGGTGATCGCGGAAGCGATCGGCCTCGGTGTCGTTCAGCTCTCCGTCGGAGAACTGCTCGAGGAGCTCGCACATCTCGGTCACGCGCCCTCCTCCGTCGCGAGCAGGATCGCGCGCAGCCGCGTGCGCGCGCGAGAGATCCTCGTGCCGACGGTGGCCTTCGGAAGTCCGAGCCGCTCGGCGATCTCGGTGTAGGACGAACCGGCGGCGAACAGCGAGTACACGCTCGAAAACTCCTCGGGCAACCTCGCCACCGCCGCGGCCAGCTGCGTCGGGGTGATCGCCTGCCACGCGGCCACGCGCTCGGGTTCGGGCGCGGCGATCGCCACGCTCTCGACCTCCTCCGTCGTGCCTTCACGCTTTCGCTTCCGGCACAGATCGATGAACGCGTTGTGGAGCACCGTGGTGAGCCACGCCTCGGTCAGGACCTGCGCCGGATCCTTGGCCTGCGTGCGGATCGCTCGCTCCCAGGTGTCCTGCACGAGGTCGTGTGCATCGGCGTCGTTCCGGCACAACCGGCGCGCGACTGCCCGCAGCCGCTCGCTGGAGGCGTCGAGCATCTCCTGCAGTCGCTCGGAGGCCGCCGCCATCGCGCGCGCGGAACGTGACACGCCGCCATTCCGCGGGTCAATCGAAGTCCGGCCGCGAGGCAACGTACAGGTGGCTGGAACCACGTATGAATCGACGGCGAGGCTGACCCGCACACCCGTTCAACGACGCCGGCGGCGGATCTTCCCGAGAAAACGTCAGCGCACGCGCATGTCCGGCAGATCACTGGTGCGGCGACGAAACGCGACCAACGCGACCGCGACGAGCATGCTGATCAGGACCAGCGCGCCCACGAACAGGACGTGACTCGCGAGCTCCGTCCATGCGGCCTCCTGATGACCGCACTTGCAGGTGTTCAGCAGGACCAACGCCGCCGGCCCGGACGCGAAGCTCGCGATCGCCGCGAGCAGCACCGTGGGGCGGGGACCGCGGGCAACTAGCGCACGATAGGCGAGGAGCGCGGTGCCGCCGAAGAAGATCGAGAGCAGCCGGCTGTTCTCTTCGGCGCTCGGCAACAGTCCCACGACGCAGCCGACGACCCCGACGCCGAACACGGCAGCCGCCACGGCGCGATAGATGCGTGCGCGCACGAGCTGTTCCTCGGGCATCACCGTGCGGTCGAGCCGTGCGGTGATCACCAGGACGATGATCGTGCCGAGCCAGGTCGCGACCGCGAGCTCGGGAAGGCGCGCGATCCCCGACACCAGCACGCAGCAGGCGACCACGCTCCAGGCGAGCGCGGCCACGGTGCGGTGCCGGATGATCGCTGCCTCGAGCATGGGGAGACAACAGCCGAACCTCGTGGCTTCGTCCAGCGAAGTTGTCGCCAATTGTGTTCGCAGATTCCCAGCCGCGACGCCCCGTTGCGCCATCGCGTACTATCGCCGGGCACGTGACGATCAAGGGGAAGCTTGTCGCCGCCCTGGCGTGGCTCGCACCGAGCATCGTCGCTGCGCTCGCCGGGGCGCTGGTCACCGGGCTCGTCGAGGTGCGCGGCGATCTCGAGCGCGCGCTGATCGCGATCGCCGCGATCGCACCGCTCGCTCTCCCGGTGTTGCTGGTCGCCTCGGTGATCGCGCGCGGGCTCTACGCGGCGTGGCTCCCGGAGTCGCTCGCCGCGGAGCTCCGCGAGGAGCGCGGCAGTATGCCGAGGCTCGCGGCGTGGGTGGGCGTGGTCTGGCTCGGGTTGCTCGGCCTCGCCTGGGCGATGTTCCAGGGCACCTGGCTGCTCGCCTCGTGGACGGCGTTCAAGGTCAACGCGATCAGCTTCCTCGCGGCGATCCTCGGCGTGCTCGCGCTGGTCGTCCTGCTGGTGCTGTCGCGTCCCGCGGCCGAGCTGTTCACCCTGATCGCGCGCAGGATCGATCGGCGATGGCAGCGCCGGGCGCCCGGATCGCTGCTGCGCCCGCCGGTGATCTTCCTCGGTGCGGCGATCTCCGCGAGCGGCGCCGGCTATCTGATCTGGCTCCTGCTCGTCACCCGGCGGTTGCCGGAGCTGTCGCCCGGATTCTTGCTCGGCGCGACCGCGGGCGTGCTCGCCACGGCGGTCGTCCACGCGGTCTGGCGCGGGCCCTGGCTCGCGCGCGCGCTCGGCGGTGGCCTGGTGATCGTCGCGACGCTCGTGGTGATCGTCCTCGGCAGACGCGCCCTGCATCACGAGCCGCACACCGCGATCGCGATCTGGTCGGAGTCGCGGCTCGGCAGGCTCGGCCTCTCCCGGATCACGGACATCGAGGATCTCCGCGATCATCTCCCGCCCGACGGTCCGCGCTTGATCGCGCGCGGCAACACTCATCGCGATCTCGTGGTGATCACGATCGACGGCATCCGCGCCGATCGCACACCCGACCACGGCGGCCCCGCCCCGATGGCAGCGCTCGGCGATCTGGCGCGTCGCGGCCTGGTCTTCGAGTGGGCGTTCGCCGCCAGTCCGACGGCGCGGCGCTCGATCCCGTCGCTGATCACCGGCATCGCTCCTCACCGCCTCCGCGGCGAGAGCTCCGACGATGGCTTCGAGCTCGATCCGCGTCACGTCTCGGTCGCCGAGCAGCTGCGCGCCCTCGGCTACCAGACCGCCGCGTTCACCTGCTGCTTCGGCGATCGCGCGCAGCGCACCTGGCTCCGCGGCTTCGACCTGCGGGTCGCGAACGACGATCCCGTCACGCTCGCCGGGCTCGCTCGCGACTGGGTCAAGGCTCGCACCACCACGCAGCCGCTGCTCCTGTGGATCCACGTCGCCGTGCCGTGGCCCGCAGATCGCGAGGCGCTGCCTCCCGAGCGCCGGCTCGTCGTCTACGACGCGGGTCTCCAGACCATCGATCGCGCGATCACGCAGACGATCGCAGGCTTCGCCGCGCGCACCGTCGAGACCGCGCCGATCACGATCGTCGCCGGCACGCGTGGCGAGGAGCTCGGCGAGCACGGCACGCCCTTCGATCAGGACGAGCTGTTCAACACGCAGCTCCACGTGCCGCTCGTCATCGCCGGACCCACGGTGCGCGTCGGTCGCCGGCCCGATGCGGTCTCGCTCGTCGACCTCGGTCCGACCCTGATCGAGCTCGCCGGCTACACCCCACCGCGCGGCATGATCTTCGACGGCGTCTCGCTCGGCTCCTTGATCACCACCGGCCGCTCCTCGAGCGCCACCTTCGCGCTCGCCGCCGTGTTCTCCGAGCGCGGCCCGCCACGCGCACTGACCGTGATCCGTGGCGGCTACAAGTTGGTCGACGGCAACGGCACGCTCGAGCTCTACGATCTGGTGGCCGACCCCGGGGAGCGCGCGAACATCACGAGCTCGCGCGTCCAGACCGTCGCCGAGCTCCGCGCGCTGCTCAACGCACGCGCACGCGCCGCCCAGATCGCGCCCTTCTGAGTGGGGTCACGCTCCCCCCCTCCATGATAGTGAAATCATTGGGCGCCTGGCGCGAAGCGTACAAACCCACGTAGAACGCGAGCAATCGCCGATTGCGTGGGTTTGTACGCTTTGCGCCACGCGCCCAACAATGTCGCGTGGTTGGAGGGGGGGAGCGTGACCCCGAGCTATTTGCTCTTCGCTTCGAGCTCGGCCCAGCGGAGGTAGAGGTTCTCGACCTCGGTGCGCTTCGCGTCGAGCTCGGCGTTCACCTCGGCGATCTTCGCCCAGTCGGTGAACACCTTCGGATCGGCGGCCATCGCCTCGAGCTCGTGCACGCGCGCCTCGGCCGTGGCGATCGCGTCCTCCATCCCCGACAGCTCGCGCTGCTCGTTGAAGGACAGCTTCTTCGGCTTCTCGGTCTTCTCGCGTGCGACGGCCTTCTCGCGCTTCGCGAGCACCTTCTGCGGACGCCGCTCCGCGTAGAACGAGTAGCTGCCCTCGTAGAGCGTCACCTTGCCGTCGCCCTCGAAGGCGAGGATCGCCGTCGCGACGCGGTCGAGGAACCAGCGATCGTGCGACACGATCAACGCGCAGCCCGGGAAGTTGATCAGGCCCTCCTCGAGCGCGCCGAGCGTGGGGAGATCGAGATCGTTGGTCGGCTCGTCGAGCACCAGCAGATTGCCGCCGCGGCGCAGCAGCCGCGCGAGCTGGACGCGGTTGCGCTCGCCGCCCGACAGCTTGCCGACCTTGGTGTCGGCGATCGAATCGGGAAACGCCATCATCTTGAGGAAGCCGCGCACGTGCGACCGCTCCACGCCGCCGTTCGAGGTGGGCAGCTCGACGTAGTCGTTACCATCGCCGACCTCCTCGAGGACGGTGAGCTCATCGCGCAGCTCGGTGCGGCCTTGCTCGAGGTACGCCGGGCGCGTGTTGATGCCCATCGTGACCTTGCCGCTATCGGGTGGCAGCTCGCCGAGGATCATCTTGATCAGCGTGGTCTTGCCGGCCCCGTTGGATCCGACGATGCCGATCCGATCGCCGGGCTTCATCAGCAGCGTGAGATCCTTGATCAACAGCTTCCCGCCGAGCGACTTCGAGACCTTGGTGAGCTCGACGATCGTCGAGCCGAGGCGCGGGCCCGTCGGGATGCGCAGGCCGAGCACTGCCGGCGCCTTGTCGTTCTCCGTGGGGGCACCACCGACCGCAGCATCGAAGCGATCGATGCGCGCCTTCGCCTTGGTGGAGCGCGCGGGTGGCGACCGGCGGATCCAATCGATCTCGCGACGGATGAACGAGACGCGCTGGTACTCGGCCTCGGTCTCGTGCGCGAACCGCTCCGCTTGCTTCAACAGGAACTCGCCGTAGTCGCCCTCGTAGGCGTGGACGCGCCCGCGATCCACCTCGAGGATGCGCGTCGCGACCTTGTCGAGGAAGTAGCGGTCGTGGGTGACGACGATCAACGCGCCCGGCCAGCCCGCGAGCTTTTGCTCGAGCCATTCGACCGTCGTCGAGTCGAGGTGGTTGGTCGGCTCGTCGAGCGCGAGCACGTCGGCGCGACCGAGCAGCGCGCGGGCGAGCGCGACGCGGCGCCGCTCACCGAGCGACAGGTTGCCGATCAGCGCGCTATGGGGCGGCAACTGTAGCGCGTTCGTGATCGACCCGATCTCGTGCGCCGCGGCCTCGGGACGCTCGAGCGTCGCGCCCACCGTGGCGGTGACATCGAGCGGCGGCTCCTGCGAGACGTACTCCAGGCGCAGGTCGCGCTTCCACGTGATCAGGCCGGCGTCGGGCTCGAGGATCACGTCGTCGAGCCCCATCGCCTTGCTGACGAGCATCGCGAGCAGCGTGGACTTGCCCGCGCCGTTCGCGCCGATCATGCCGATCCGATCGCGCTCGTGCACCGCGAACGACGCACCCTTGAGCACCAGGCGCGTGCCGAACGACTTCTCCAGGCCCTGGACGGTGAGGATCGCGACGGACATCAGGCCGGGGTTATGACAGACGCGCGTGACCGGTCTGCACGAGCAGGTACGTCAATCGCAACAGATTCCACCGCGCCTCGGGCGATCGGACGCGCGCCGCGAGATCACCTAGCCGGGTGCGGCCATCCAGCAGGCTGTAGACGCGCAGCAGCGCATCCCCGAGCCCGAAGTTGCCGAGCTCGCCCTGCGGGGTGGGCTCGGCGACGATGAACTTGGTGGTGTTCGCGGTCAGCCACTCGTCGATCAACGCCTCGGAGAGCTGCGCGGCACCGGCGCCGATCACCCGGAACGCGTCGAGGTGCAGCGAGCGCGCCTTCCACGGGTTGGGGTGGCGCGGCGTCCACGTGAAGCGGCCCTTCTGCCACGAGAACGCCTCCATCAGCTTCGCGGCGACCTGCTTCGCGAGCAGCCGGTACGCCTCGAGCGGATCGAGGATGTCGAGGCCGACCAGCGTGTCGGCGAGCCGGCCGCCGAAGTGGTGCATGACGCCGAGCGCGCGCTGCAGCGACTGCGGGGTCAGTGCGCCCGCCTCGATCAGGAAGTTCCCGAGCCGCTCCTTCTCGACGTTCGAGTTGACGAACTGCGGCTGACCGTCGACGAAGTACACCTCCTTGAGGACGCCCGCCCGGCCCTCCAGCGAGAGCATGCCGGTGGCGCGCGTCTTCGCGAGGTCGTGGACGACACCGAGCACCGGCCGGTCGCGCAGATCGCCGACCTCGCGCGGCCCCGACGGCACCTCGACCGGCTCGGCGATCACGTCGTCGTCACCGACGATCACCTCGGTGCCCTGCGAGTACGGGTCGCTGGCCACGCCGGTCGGGATCGCGTCGCCCGAGATGTACGCGGCCCGCGCGGCGCGCGCATCGGCCTCGGCGCGCATCAGGCTCATCCGCGTCATCGGCCCCGACAGCGCCTCCTCGTCCGCGGTGATCTGCCGGACCACGGCGCCCGGTTCGCTGTTCGGTTCGAGATCCGCGGTCGGGGCGTTGATCACCTTGCCGATCAAGCCCGCGAGATCGCGGTTGGTCGTGCCGGTGGTCCGGCGCAGCCACTCGTCGAGGGCGTCACGGAACTGCGCGGCCGACTGCCAGCGATCCTCGGGACGCCGCTGCAGCGCGCGCGAACACAGCACGCGGAGCTCGACGGGGAACTCGCTCGCGTACTTGTGCAGCCGATCGAGCCGCGCGTCGCGCACCATCAACAGGATGTCGAGATCGTTGGTCGACGTGAACAACCGGCGCGCCATCACCATCTCGGCGAGCAGGATGCCGACCGAGAAGATGTCCGAACGCGCATCGATCTCGCCGCCCGACACCTGCTCCGGCGACATGTAGCCGTACTTGCCCTTGAGCGTGCCGGCCTCGGTCTTGTGGCGGCGCTCGGCGGCACGCGCGATGCCGAAGTCGGTCAGCTTGACGTCGCCGCGCCACGACAGCAGCACGTTGCCCGGCGAGATGTCGCGATGGACGATGCCGAGCGGCTTGCCGGAGGTGTCGAGCGCGTTGTGCGCGTAGTCGAGCGCGTCGCAGACATCGCGCGCGATCACGGCGGCGATCTCGGCGGGCAGCCGGATCTGGACGCGCGCGCACTCCCGGAGCAGCGCGAGCACGTCGAGCCCGTCGACGTACTGCATCGCGATGTACGGCGTATCGGCATCGGTGCCGAGCTCGAACACGGAGACGATGTTGCGGTGATCGAGCTGCGCCGTGATCCGCGCCTCGTCGATGAACATCTCGACGAACTGCTTGTCGACCGCGAGGTGCGGCAGGATCTTCTTGATCGCGACCAGCTTCTCGAAGCCGTGGTCGCCGGATAGCGTGGCCTTGAAGAGCTCGGCCATGCCTCCGACCGCGAGCCGGTCGAGGATCGTGTATCTGCCGATCTGCTTGGGCATGGACACGATCACGGCGGGCTCATCATAGACAACTTCGACCAACTTCCAGGCTCGGACACCGGCAACATCACCGCCCGGATGCCAGTTTGGCAGCCCCCGCCCCGAACCCGCAGTCTGCATGGCGCGGCGGCGGTCCACAAGCACCGAGCGTTGCTGTAGCCACGCGGAGTTACCTGCCGATCGCCCCGATGGCACGCCACGTGGACTTCCTCCGGCTCAAGAGGTCGTCGATGTCTCAACTCCCATCCTTGCAGCGCATGATCGGCGGCCTCTTCTCCTTCCTCACCCGTGGCTGGGTCCTGACCTTCGCCACCGTGGTGATCTGCGCCGTGTTCGCCGCCAAGACGGCCTCCGCGCTGGTCGAGGCGGATGTGCTCCTGCCCTCGGCCCACGCGGCGACGCCGGAGCCCGCACGCAGGAAGCCGGCCCCGCCGCCGGCCAAGCTCGATGGCGCCGTGCTGACCGAGCGCAACATCTTCTGCTCGGAGTGCGTGCCCGAGAAGTCGACCAACCACAGCGGCAGCTATCGCGGCGAGCCGGTGATGCTGATCGCGACCACGATCGCCGATGCCGGTCCGCGCGCCACGCTGCGCGTGCTGTCGACCGAGGTCCAGGGCAGCTGGGGCCTCGAAGAAAAGGTCCCCGGCGTCGGCAAGATCACGCGCGTCGGCGGCGTCTCGATCGACGTGATGGACGAGTCCGGGAACACCAAGACGATCTCGCTCCTCGATGCGAAGGCGCCCGTAGTCACCGATGCGGCAACATCAGGTGTCACGCGCAAGCCGGAGAACCCGTTCGAGGGCCGGATCAAGAAGCTGACCGACGGCTCGTTCGAGGTCGATCGCGGCGTCGTCCGCGAGCTGGTGGCCGGCGGTGGTGTGAACGCCGGTGCGACGGCGTCTCCGATCGTCGAGAAGGGCGAGGTCAAGGGCCTGCGCATGCGCGGCATCCGCCCCAACTCGGTGGCGGGCATGATCGGGCTGCGCAACGGCGACACCATCTCGTCGATCGACGGCGAGCAGATCAAGACGATGGAGCAGATGCTCGATCTCTACGGCAAGCTCGACAAGCTGGGCGGCATCGAGCTCCAGGGGACGCGCGCCGGCAAGCCGCTCGGCATCCAGCTCCGCTTCAAGTAATCAGAGCAGGAAGCGCCAGCCGCCGAGCACCATCAGCCCCATGAAGCCGGCGATCATCATCCCGATGATCGAGCACACCCAGATCAAGACGCGGTCGCCGGAGGTCAGGTGGCGCGTGAAGCGCTCCTGGCCATACCCCATCGACGTGATCGCGTAGATCCCGCTCAAGAAGGTGACGACGACGAGGCCGATCACGACGAGCCCGAAGCCCGCCAGCGGCGAGAAGAACGACAGCACGCCCGTGAGCGCACAGCCGATGCCCGCATTGCGGATGTTGTTGGCGGCGCGCTTGTCGGTCTCGATGATGTCCGAGGCCGCGGCGCACCTCGCGCAGACCATCTGCGCGTCCGGCGTATACAGCGCGTTCGCGGGGTCGATCATCGTTCCACAGCCGTTGCACGGGACGTTTGCCATGGCAGCTCCTAGTAGCGGTAGGTGCGGGTCTCGCTGACAGCCGACAGCGCGACAATGATCAACAGGATGATGATCGCGTTGATCACGATCGCGAGGATCGAGCAGATCAAGATCGCCGGTTTGTCACCTTGGATGTGCTGGGTGAACCGTTCGTCTCCGCGCCGATTCACCGAGGTCAGGGCGTAGATCGCCGAGATCATCGACGACACCGTCACCAGGAAGAGCGGGTTGAACACGAAGCTGATCGCGGCCGAAATGATCGCGTAGTACGCCGTGTTGCGGATGTTGTGGCCGACGCGCATGTCGCCCACCACCAGATCGACCTTCGCGTTGCACTGGGCACACGCGATCCGCGCATCCGCGGTGTAGAGGACCTGGTCCTGGGTCAGCCCCGTCCCACAAAAGTTGCACGCCACCTGCTGCATCCCCTGCATGACGACGGTTATCCCCGGGAATGAGGGGTCCCCACAAGGCGTTTCGCTGGACACGAACAGATCGACAGGCGGCCGTTTCCTTGCGGGCGTGATCGCGGCCGACGAGAATCGCCCAGATGCCGGAGCCCACAGAAAAGCGCAGCTCCGGTGCGCTCGCGGTCTCGGCCGGCATCTTCTTGTCGCGCATCGCGGGGCTCGTCCGCGAGCGCGTGATCAACCACTACCTCGGACAGTCGGCGGCGGCGGCGGCGTTTCGCGCCGCGATGCGGATCCCGAACCTGCTGCAGAACCTCCTCGGGGAAGGGGTGCTGTCGGCGTCGTTCATCCCGGTCTACGTCAAGCTGCGCGCCGAGGGGAATCACGAGGCCGCGGCGAAGGTCGCGCGCGTGATCGGCACCCTGCTCGCACTCGTCGCCAGCAGCATCGCGTTGATCGGCGTGTTCGCGGCGGACCCGCTGGTCGCGACGCTGATCCCGGGCGTCGAGGAATCGACGCGCGAGCTGACCGTCCAGCTGGTGCGCATCATGTTCCCCGGCACCGCGCTGCTCGTGATGAGTGCGTGGTGCCTCGGCGTGCTGAACAGTCACAAGAAGTTCTTCCTGTCGTACGCGTCGCCGGTGCTGTGGAACGTCGCCCTGATCGGTGCGGGCGTCGCCGCCGGGGCCCGCCTGACCGGCGACGGCGACATCGTGCGGTGGCTCGCGTGGGGTGCGGTGATCGGCTCCGCGGCGCAGTTCCTGATCCAGCTACCGACGGTGATCGCGTTGCTCAAGGGCATCACGCCGTCGCTCGATACCAGGACCGAGGGCGTGGGCGCGACGCTGCGCACGTTCGTACCGGTGTTGATCGGCCGCGGCTCGGTTCAGATCTCGGCGTACATCGATCAGATCGTCGCGAGCTACCTCGGCGAGACGATCATCGCGGCGATGGCGAACGCGCAGACGCTGTACCTGCTACCGGTGTCGCTGTTCGGGATGGCGATCTCGGCCGCCGAGCTCCCGGCGATGTCGGGCGGCGTCGGCGATGACGACGCGCGCGCGAAGCACCTCCAGGACCGGCTGAAGGGCTCGCTGCGCAAGGTGGTGTTCCTGGTGGTGCCGTCGGCGATCGCGTTCGTCGCGATCGGCGGAGCCATCGTGATGCTGCTGTTCCAGAGCGGCCGGTTCGGTGCGCACGACACCGACCTGGTGTGGGGCATCCTCGCCGGCTCGGCGATCGGGCTGGTGCCGAGCACCGTCGGTCGGCTGCTCGGGTCCGCGCTCTACGCGCTGCAACTGCCGAGGCCCGTGCTGGTCGCGTCGCTGACCCGGATCGTGCTCGGGACCAGTGCGGGCTTCGCGATCGCGTTGCCGCTGCGCGACGCGTTCGGCTACAGCGCCGGCGTTGCCGCGTTCGGGCTCACCGCAGCGAGTGGGATCGCCGGCTGGATCGAGCTCGCGCTCCTCCGCAGGGCGCTCGCCGCGCGGATCGGATCGCCGCCGATCCCGTGGCAGCTCGCCGGCGGGGCCTTCCTCGCATCCGCGGTCGCCGGTAGCGCCGGGTACGGCACGCTCCGCCTCGCCGGTCAGCTCGGGCTGCCGCCGTGGCTCGGCGCGATCGGCGCGATCGGCGTGTTCGGCGTGGTCTACCTCGGCGCGATGGTGATCGCGAAGGTGCCGGAGACGCGTGCGATCACGCGCCGCCTCGTGCCACGCTCGCGGCGATGACGACGAAGATCGCCCGTCCGAGTTTTGAATCTCCGGCCTCCGAGTGGCTCGTCTACGGCGACGCCTTGCAGGAAGCGAACGATGTCCGCGGCGAGCTCGTGGGCTTGTCGCACGCCGTCGACGAAGGGCGCACCGAGGCGGGCCTGCGCGACGCGTACGTCCAGCGCTACGCGACGCAGCTACTCGGCCAGGCCGCCGATCAGCGCGCGAAGTACACGCTGCGCTGGAAGTTCTCCGAGCTCGCGGCCGTCGAGGTCCGGATCGGTCCCGACGACGATGGCCCTGCCCTGGTCCGCGCGATCCTCGAGGCACCCACCGCCGAGCTGCTGACCGACGTGACGCTGGTCGGTGTCCCCGATGGCGCGAGGCGCGTCGATCTGTCGCCGGCGATGGATCTGCTGGGCGGCGCCAGGCAGATCACCACGCTCGGACTCGTCGACGATCGCGCGCGCAGCTCGAAGATGCTGGTGTCGCGCGACTTCGATGCGGGTGAGAATCTCGTGACGTTCGGCTCGTTCGCGCCGTTCCTCGAGCGGCTGGTCGGGCTCTCGTTCGACGTGGCCGACAGCCAGGCGATCGCGGGTCTCGAGGGGCTCTCGGCTCCGGAGCTGCGCTCGTTCGCGCTCAGGAGCCTGCGGTTCGCCGACTGGGAGGATGCCAGTACGATGTCGGGCCGCCTCGCCACCGCGACGTGGCCCAAGCTCGAGTCGCTCGAGCTCCGGCTCGTCGAGACCTGGGTCGCCAACGTGCCGAACGAGGTCGAGGTCTACATTCCGGTCTACTCCGCCGAGGACTACGACGGGCGCGACGACACCGACGACGGCGACATCGAGGGGGTCAACTGGCGCACCGACCTCGCGCCGGTGTTGGCGACCGTCAAGAGCGCTCCGCTCAAACGTCTCGCGCTGACCTCGTTCGTCTCGACGCGCAGCGTGCTCGAGGCCCTCGAGACCTCGGGGCTGCTCTCCGTGATCGAGGTGCTCGACCTGTCGGACTCGGCGCTCGGCGACTCCGACGTCGACTGGATCGCCGAGCATGCCGACCTGTTCGCGAACCTCCGGCAGCTCGTCATCGAACGGACCGCGATCACGCCCGCCGGCGTCGCTCGGATCGAGAAGCTCGGCCCGAAGGTCGCGGCCTCCGAAGGCCCGGGTGCGAGCTACCGCTACGTCGTCGGCCAGGAGTGAGCGGCCACCCGTAGCGTATTCGGGTGTGGGCGATTGCGGGCCCCGGGCGACGGCGGGACAGTCCGGCTCATGGACGAGGTGCTTCAGTATCTGAAGTCAGCGAGCGCATCCGACATGCTCGCCGGGATCGGTCTGGGATTCCTGGCGTGGTTTGTCGTGCGCTACGGGTTGTTGGGCTTTTACACCGTCGATCAGAACGAGCGCGCCGTGATCACGAGCTTCGGCCGTGCGCAGCGGCTGACCGGCGCGACGACGATGACCACGCCCGAGGGCAGTGCGATGCGCGCCGACGAGAAGGAGCGTTACGTGTGGCCGCAGGTCCGCGTGGTGCAGCCCGGTGGGCCGTACTTCCGGTGGCCGTGGCAGCGCGTGCACAAGCTCTCGATCGCCACCCGCACCGTCAACATGGCGTGGGATCCCGACGAGCCGAGCGCGAATCGCGGCGGCACGCAGATCGAGGCCGTCACCAAGGATCACCTCAACGTCGGCCTCCGCGGTCAGGTCCGGTTCCGCGTCTCCGAGCAGAACATGTACGCGTACCTGTTCGGCGTGAAGAACCCGGCCTCGCACGTGATGGGCTTCTTCGTCTCGATCCTGCGCGAGCGGATCGCGAACTTCGAGGCGCCGCCGCCGAAGGAAGTCCCTCTGGTGCCCGGCGAGGCGATCAAGGAAGCGCCGGCGCTCGACAACCAGACGATCGGGGTCTCGATCAACGATCTCCGCAAGAACCTCCGCAACCTCAACGACGTGATGGACAAGGAGTGCGCGTCGTCGGTGGCGCGCTACGGCGTCCACTTCGATGCCTCGCTGATCACCGAGATCGATCCGCCCGCCGAGGTCGACTCCGCGCTCGCGGCGATCAACACCGCGCACAACGTGGTGTCGTCGGATATCTCGCTCGCGCAGGCCGGCGCCGATCAGCGGATCGTGCAGAGCAAGCGCGCCGTCGAGATCGAGACGCTGCGCGCGCAGGCCGAGGTCGAGCCGCTGCGCGCCCTGGCAAATCAGCTCAAGCAACTTCACGACCAGGGCGGCAACGCCGCCGTCGAATCGTACGTTCGCAACGTTCGCCTCAGCCTCTACGGCAAGGCGGACCGCATGTTCCTGGAGGACCGGTCATGAAGTTACTCGCCATCGCAGGTGTCGCATTCGTGGCGTGGTGGATCGCGATGCCGGTGCTGTTCGCGATCTTGCGGATGCTCGGCGTCTACATCGTCGTCCAGGAGCGCCGCGCGCACGTCTACACGCTGTTCGGCAAGGTGGTCGGCGTGTTCGACCAGCCGGGCATGTACTCGATGTGGTCGAAGATCGGCGTGCGCTCGCTGCTCGTCCCGTTGCTCGGCAAGCGCTACGTCCTCGATCTGCGGATCGATCAGATGTATCTGCGCAGCCAGCCGGTCAACTCCGAGGAGGGCGCGCCGATGGGCATCGGTGTCTGGTACGAGATGTTCATCTCCAACCTGACGGACTACCTGTTCAAGAATCAGGATCCCGAGGGCTCGCTGCGCGCGAACGTCTCGAACGCGACGATCCGCGAGCTGTCCAATCGCAAGCTGGCCAAGCTCCTCGAGGATCGGCACGACCTGTCGGCGAAGGTTCGCGAGGAGGTCTCGGAGAGCTCGCAGGAGTGGGGCTTCCGCGTCGGCTCGGTGTACATCCGCAAGGTCCACTTCCGCGACGCCAACATGATCCACCAGATCGAGGAGAAGGTGACCAACCGCCTCCGTCAGGTCACGAGCGCGATCAAGCAGGACGGCGCGAACCAGGTCAGCCTGATCACCAGCGGCGCCGAGCGCAAGGCGGCCGTCGAGTTCGCCCGCGCCGCGGCGATCCGCCCGGAGATCGTCGGGAGCGCGCTGCGCACGATCGGCGAGGACAAGATCATCGCCGATGCGATGTTCGAGCTGCTCGAGCTCAATCGCGTGCTCGAGAGCAACGCGCGGCTGACGATCCTGCCGAAGGGCGCCGGCTTCCTCGGGGCCCAGCTCGCCTCGCAGCCGATGCCCGCACCCGCACCGGGGCGTCCGCCGCAACACTGATCGTGGACTGCGATGACGTCATGCTCCGGCTCGCGTCCGGGGTCCCCACGATCAACGAGAAGCCGTTCCACGACCACGTCGCGGGCTGTACCGACTGTCAGGCGCTGGTCGTCCAGGGCGACGACGACGACTGGCGCTGGATCGCGCGCATCCCGGCCGGCGATGCCCTCGGCGACGGCGTCCTCAGCCTGCCGATGGTGGATCCGATCGTGTTCGGCTCTCCGACCGAGCTGGCCTCGGGTGGCATGGGCCGCATCACCCGCGCGTTCGATCGTCGCCTCGGTCGCGAGGTCGCGGTCAAGGAGATGCTCGACCAGGGCCTGCGCGCGCGGTTCGAGCGCGAGGTGTGGATCACCGCACGGCTGCAGCATCCGGCGATCGTGCCGATCTACGAGGCCGGCACGTTCCCGGATGGCTCGACGTTCTACACGATGCGCCTCGTCCCCGGCCGCTCGCTCGCGGATGCGATCGCCGAGGCGCCCACGCTCGAGGCCCGCCTGCGGTTGCTGCCACACGTCCGCGCCGCCGCCGAGGCCGTCGCGTACGCCCACTCGCGGGGCGTGATCCATCGCGATCTCAAGCCCGGCAACATCCTCGTCGGAGAGTTCGGCGAGACGGTGGTGATCGATTGGGGGCTCGCGAAGCAAGCCGGCGATGCCGAGCTGGACACCGCGTCGCGCGCGAGCAAGCCGAACCTGACGCGGATGGGCTCGGTCCTCGGCACGCCGTGCTTCATGTCGCCCTCCACCGCCGCGGGCGTGCCGGCGGATGCGACCGACGATGTCTACGCGCTCGGCGCGATCCTCTACAACCTGCTCGCCGGCGAGCCACCGTACTGGGATGCGTCGCCGCACGACTCCGACGCCTTGATCGCGGCCACGATCGCTCGCCCGCCGACGCCGATCGCGACCCGCGCACCGGAGGCGCCCGCGGATCTCCACGCGATCGTCGAGCACGCGATGCCGCGCGACAACGCCGCCGCGCGGACTGCCAC
>Ga0075163_10004682_pt1 | contig 18320 bp, 13 predicted proteins | sample JI1023141ADNA_FD_71478 | JGI IMG/M metagenome (GOLD analysis project Ga0075163, IMG submission 71478) | Wastewater effluent complex algal communities from Wisconsin, to seasonally profile nutrient transformation and Carbon sequestration -... | ecosystem: Engineered > WWTP > Effluent > Algae...
CCTGTTGCCGGCATAGCTCAGTTGGTAGAGCAACCGCCTTGTAAGCGGTAGGTCCCCAGTTCGAATCCGGGTGCCGGCACCAATAGACGATATCAAGACATCCGATACCATCCCAGAAATGCACTAAGACCCGCCTAAATGGCGGGTTTTTTGTGTCTTGTCGTGTCAGGGCGTCCGATTGCATCCCACATGATGCGGGGGTATATTCGGGGGTATAAACAGGCCTAAACCGGCTTTGGGGGTATCTTGCCTAATCTGACCGTGACTGAAGTTCGCAACGTTAAGCCCACGAATAAGGCGCAACGCTTGTTCGATGGAGGTGGCTTATACGTTGAAGTGACGCCTTCTGGGGGTCGTTACTGGCGTTGGAAATACCGTTTCTCGGGAAAAGAAAAGTTGTTGGCCCTTGGGGTGTTTCCCGCGGTGAGTCTCGCCGACGCTCGTCAAGCACGTGATGAGGCCAGAAAGCTGTTGTCTACCGGTGTAGACCCGGGTGCAGCGCGACAGGCTAAAAAGCGACTTGAAACACTGGCGAGCGAAAATACTTTTCAAGCAATAGGCGATGAGTGGGTTGGCCTTCAACAGAGAAAACTTTCTCCTGCCACTTTTGCTAAAGCTAAATGGACATTGGAAACTTTGGTGTATCCCTGGCTTGGGGCAGTTCCAATCGCTGAAATTACTCCCCCTGACTTACTAGCGGTTCTTCGGAGAATTGAAGCACGAGGTGCTCATGAAACGGCGCATCGCACTAAGGCGCGTTGCAGCCAAGTATTTCGGTATGCCATTGCAACGGGTCGTGCTACACGAGATCCGTCAGCGGATTTGCGCGGAGCTCTGGCTCCTGTAGTTTCCAAGTCCCACGCTGCAATCACCGATCCAAACCGCATTGGACAATTGTTGCGGGATATAGACGGCTATAAGGGCGGTCCAGTCGTGCGGGCTGCATTGAAGTTTGCTCCGCTGGTTTTCGTGCGTCCAGGCGAATTGAGACGTGCAGAATGGAGCGAATTTAATCTTGGCACTAAAGAATGGAGAATTCCAGCGGCCAAGATGAAAATGGGAGAAGAGCATATCGTGCCTTTATCGAAGCAGGCATTGGCGATCCTGCTTGAGATTCAACCTCTCACAGGGCATAGGAGATATATCTTTCCCGGGTTGCGAGCGTCCGACGCTCCGATGAGTGAGAACACAGTAAACGCAGCGCTCCGTATGCTTGGCTACGACAAAGATACTATGACAGGGCACGGCTTTCGTGCGCTCGCATCCACGCGCCTGAATGAAATGGGGTGGGCGCCTGACGTGATTGAACGTCAGCTTGCACATGCGGAACGCAATAAAGTCCGTGCGGCTTATAACCGTGCGCAGTATTTATCCGAGCGACGGAAAATGATGCAGGCTTGGGCGGATTACTTGATCACACTGCAGGCTAATGTTGGCAAAGTCGTGCCTATTCGCAAGAGGGCTAAAGCATGACGATGGAATCTGACAAATCAGTACAATTGAAGAAAGCGTGTAACAACCCATCAGAGATGTGGAAATTATTGGCAGCGGCTGGGAAATTAATAGCTGACGAAAAACCAATAGATAAGTCTTGGGCGCTGCATATCGGAAGGGCATTGCAAGCGGCGTCTAGGGAATACAAAGCTGATAATGCTGATAAGGCTGAAAAGACGTTAATTCAAATGCTTCGCGTTAAAAGAATGGCTGGGAGGCCAGCTAAAGTCACGATTCAAGAGATAAATGAGTTGCGTGCGCAACCAGGCATGCCGCAAACATGCGAATTCGATGTAATTGATGAAAAGACTGGTGAAGTGATCGTACCAGGAGAAAATCCCAAGTCGCTGAAAATTAAAGACGTTGCAAAAAAACTGAAAGTAACAATAAAAACAATTGAAGCGAAAACAGCTGCTCACAGAGACGCTGAAAAATCATGGCAGAAAGAATATGTTGATCCTAAAGACTGGGCTAGGGCGAAAAAATCACTCGTAGATAGTGGGACAGCAGAGCCTACAAATGAAGAAATTTTGGCTCAGTTGGTAACCCCCGCTACTCGCTAGTACAGCTTGTTGCGGATACCCTATTTAATGTGGTCTGGTTTATAGGGATTGAGTACCGATATCGTGGCCCCAAGATTTTCACTTGGGAACTACCATGCAACGCCATCAAGTACCATCACTCGATGATCTTCCAGATACAGCACTCGTCCGCCAAGCACAGATACTGTGCTGGATTCCAATATCCGCAAGTACATTTTGGCGTTTGTATGCAGACTCCAGTGAGAACTTTCCTCGGTCGCACAAACTGAGTCCTGGAGTTACAGTCTGGAAGGTAGGGGATATCAGGTCTTACATCGCAAAGAAATGCGATAGCAAAATCGCTGTTTCAAGAGGTTCGCGCATATCAAAAAATAGCGATAGCAATGTTGCAGCTAAGGAGTGCTCAAAATGATGAGCGTTCATAGCGACTGCACCAGCTGTCATCCGGAAGAGGATGATCATGGCACATATACTAAAACCGAATATCCATGCTGGTATACGCTGCCAGAAGCCGAGGCACTTAAAATAGCATGCCTTTATGTACTTGGCTTAAGTCCGCGTAACCTGGCTATTACTATATCCTCTGCGCCAGACATGAAAGCGAGTTCGATACTGTTTCACACTGCATCGAACTATGGACACGACAAGCAGACAGTTGATGTTTTGGGTGCGTTTGATATTCCAAGGCTTGTCCGCCGGGCTGATGGAATGGAAAGGCAGCCAATTTGCGCGGGTGATATGACTCCGCTAAAAACGCCGCTCACAAAAAGCGAATGCGTCGCAGTAGAGGTTGCACGGCATGTGCTTGGCTGTAATTCAACGCGATTAATTTACTCAATGATTCTTTCTGAAATTATTCGTCGGACAGATAATGCGCGATACCGTGCAGCACGAATAGGACGTGCGGTTTCATATGAATATCTTCTTCCGCAAACAGTAATTGAAGCAGTAAATATCATCCACAATAAATGGCAAATAATCCAAAAATGCAACGAATGCCCTGATACTCGTCCATCTTTGGATGAGGAGGACCTTTCATGAGTGCAGTACTTTCATTTCCTGAAATTTCGCGAAAAATATCCTATTCAAGAGGGGTGGGCGTATTTGATACGAAGCCCAAGTTACTGTCATCACCCGACTTTTCAGCATTCAGTGACGCGATTCTTAGCGACGTTGGTGAAGCGCCGCCCCCTGATGTATTAATTTCCAAGGAAATGATCAAAGCGTTCAAGCGGACTGCACGATTACCCTGGTTTGCAGCCCCGATGGGAGGTGATGGAAGGCGGGTTGCAGCTAATGCCTGGCCATGGCCATTACTTGTTTTTGATATTGATGAAGTAAAGTCGGATGAAGGAAGTACTCCGCAAAAACTGCTATTAGCCTTCATTGAAGAAGTGCGCGGATTGACACCATGCTTTGGATACTCATCGATTTCACACACTGATGATAATCCTCGCTGTCGTATCGTATTGCAAATGAGTCGTCCGATCAGCGCACCAGAATCAAAGGTATTGGCCTCTGCCTTGCTCGATTATCTTTCTGAAAAACTTGGTGTTCATGTCTCAGGGGCAGTTGATAAAGAGACAAAACCGCCTTGCATTTTGGCTGATGCTTCAATGCAATCGGGCTCGCATATCGCATTTACGCCTGTTCGCGGCTTCAAAAAAATCAGGCTTGTTGAAACCGCAGCACCTTTGAACGTTGATGAATGGTTAGCCAAATCTGCTGCCGTCAATAGCGTTAATAAAATTATAATATCTATTGACGATGTTGCTTCTGAAAAGACAGTTACGACGAAGCCAGAAACCATAAAGAACATTGAAGAGGTAAAGGCTGCCATAAGTGCCATTCCAGCTTCTTGTGACCGTGATACATGGTTAAAAGTCGGCTTTGCGATTCGGTCGCTGAACTGGGATTGCGGTTTCGACCTTTTCGAGAAGTGGTCATTGAGCGCACCTGAAAAATATAACGAAAGGGATTTTCAAAGGGTGTGGGATGATTCCGTTCCTGAACGTGTCGATGGAAAAAGCATTACTGTCGGTACCCTTTTTCATTTAGCAAAAGCACATGGCTATCGTAAAGAATCGAATGACAGTGATTGTCCGGCACTAGGAACTGACGATGGGGTTGCATGTCGCATTGCAAACTGGTTTGACGGTACAGTCGTATATTCGCGCGCCCGTTTTTACGTTTGGACTGGCGCATATTGGAAGCCAGACGATTTAAAAGTTGCTTCTCTCGTCAAAGAGTATGCAAGAAAGTTTGAAAAAGAAAGTCATGATGCATGGATAGAATCACGTGAAAGCTCCAAACCCGACGCAACGCTGAAAGCGGCTTACGCACTATTGAACACAGCAAAGCAAAAAGCCGTTACCGAAGCACTACGGGTCATCTTGCAAATTGATGACAATCTTTTGGACACGCATAATTACAAGCTCGCATGCATAAACGGCACAATTGACTTGCGCACTGGCGCTTTAATGGAGGCAAATCCTCACGATTATATTACGTTATGCACAGGCATCGAATATGATCCAAACGCTCGCGCGAATGTCTGGGAGCGCTTTATTGCCGATGCATTGGGTGGAGATATTGAAAGCGTAAAGTTTTTCCAGAGGTTTTGTGGCTACTTCCTCACAGGGGATGTAAGTGAAGAAAAACTTCTGCTAACTAGAGGGCCTGGAAACTCCGGAAAGAGTACTGCGATCAATGCAATCATGTCTGTAATGGGAAGTTATGCCACCCCTGCGTCCTCGGCACTGTTCTGTGCAGCGAAGCACGGACGCGATCCAAATGCTCATACGGCGGGTTTTAATGTTTTAGTTGGTAAGCGCCTTGCGGCGGTAAATGAAGTTAAAAAGGGCGAGCTTTGGGATGATGCAAATCTTAAGGCATTAGTCAGTACCGAGATGATGACGTTTCGTGCGCCTAATGCAAAAGAGAATTTCAGTGTTCGTCCTACCTGGAAAATGTGGGTTCGTGGAAACAACGACCCGATAATTAATGATCAATCTTCTGGCTTTTGGCGCCGCGTTGCTCCATTAGCATTTAATCATCCGCCAGATCGTGTAGATCATAAGCTCGATGAAAAGCTCAAACAGGAGCTCGCTGGAATTTTAGCTTGGGCCGTACGCGGTAGCATCAGCTGGCAAGAAATTGGCCTGTCGCAGCCTAAAAGTGTGTCCGAAGCGGCAGACACAATGCGCTCCGAGCAGGATGTTATGGCGGAATGGGTCGAGTGCATGATTGAAGCCGGCGGTTTCACTTCGCGTGAAAACCTTATGGATAACTATTGCAGGTTCAATGATTCAACGAATCGTCCAAATCCACGAGTCTTTTGCGCCATGATGCGGGAACGTAAATTCGAGGAAACCAAACAGTCCGGTGTACGAGGCTTCAAAGTGACACTTAAGCCAGAACCGTTTGTATGAATGACGATTAATAACAAGAGAAAATTGATTCAGGGCACGAAGGGCACCAAAAGAGCATTTTTACCTTTACTCACTAAGAGTTAATTGAAGAAGAAGGATTGATTTTCAGCTGCCCTAAGTGCCCTAAAGTGCCCTAAGTCAGACAATTAAAGGTTCTCAGCTGGGGCATCGGTTTTAATTGAGTGCCCTGATGTGTCCTTAGAAGGAAAAATATGTCGAATATTTCTTCAATTCTGGAAGAGGCTCGCTCGAATTGGAGCATTTCTAGCAATAAAGACATTATGAAACTGTGGTCGGAAGAGCGGCTTACTGAAGGGGCGTTTACGTCACGAAATGAGCTCTATGACGACCTTATGAAATTTATTGAGCCGCGTTTGCCACCATCGCGGAACGAGGTATTTAAATGGCTCCGAGAGTCTGGGCGAAGGACGCAACGTTCTTTTAATGCCAGGGGGTTCGCCGTAACTTTGCGCACGGGCATGAATTCATCTTTGGGACAAGTCCGGGCGGCTGATTCGACTCCAGCCCCGTCGCCGAAAAGTATTTGTCCCCGAATATTCCTGCATGACGAAAACAAACTATTTTGGACTCATTCTCGCCAGGAAAAAGCCCGTTCAATGCGCCACTATCGCAGGCTGTGGTATGGCATTGAAGAGCACTATCAGTGGGCTTTGGAGAGCAAAGTGTATTTATGTCGTGGAAACGGTATGTCCGAGGAGCAAATTGTACAAATTATAGGGACAAGCCTTGATTTCATGAGGCCCTGGCGGTTAAGTAATGCAAAGTTGGCACGAGCTTTTCAAAGTTTAAAGCGACGCGTGCGCAGATGAATCCATGAGTTGCAGGCGAAATTTGTTTTATTTTATTATTATAATAGAAGAAAGGCATAACAACACTGCTTACAAATCCAGCTCCGCCCCTCGCATCCGTAACCATTCTTTTCTATCACGGTAATCCGGCATTACTTTGTCAACTTCATTCCAGAAGGCTACTGAATGATCGCGGTGGTGCAAATGACATAGTTCGTGCACGACGATGTAGTCAATCACTGTCAATGGGGCCATTAAGCACTTCCAGTGGAAATGTAGATCACCGTTCTTCAGGCAAGACGCCCAACGGAAGCCAATATCTTTGATTTGTACCTTGCCAGGTGCTATGCCGATTCTTTTCGCAAAAAAGTCAACGCGTTTCGTTAAACGGCTAAGTCCTTTTTCGATGTAGAAATTTTTGAACACTTCAAGTGCTTCATCTTTTTCACCTGATTCCACAACTGAGCGCAGAAGAGAAAATCTTCCATCCTTAAGTTTCAAAGGCTCGTCCTGCTTTTTGACGAGCTGCAGGCGATAATTATTGCCTAAGTATAAAAATGCCTCACCATTCACCCACTCACGGACAACACGGGTTGCATTCAGGTCGCGCCATTCGGCAAGATTGCGATAAATCCACATACGCTTGCTAAGGACAGTTTCATCAACCTGTGATGCCGTGACTTTTAGCGGTGGGCGCACAGTAATCAGCCCGTTGCGCTCGATTACAATATCAGTCGTGCGCCTGTTTGAGCCTGGCAATAATTGGTATTCAATGTCACGTACTTGTCGAACTCGCATTTATGCATCTCCCTTGCGAGGTGACTTTAGCAATTCATCGTGGCGATTCTTTGCGAGTTTCATAAGCTCAACTGCAACACGTTCGCGATTTTTCTTAAGGCCTTCAATGCCCGTCTTACTAATCTCTGTCTTGATTAATCCCCTAGTACGCTTTTGCTTGTCCGGGTTTTGCCAAAAATCTATACTTCGAATTGTTTCCTTGAGCATAATTACAACGTTTTCCATCAGCGCTCTGAATTCCTGTTTGGCGTCGTCATCCACAATGCCATTGGTGAAGCCAATCTGCTCTATGTGCTTGTAAAAAGCTGTCGCTTCCTTACTCATGCCGTCCTCGCCTTGCTGGCGGCCTGCTACTGCTTCCGTTCGCAACTCGGAGAGCTTCTCCACCAATAAGTCCCATTCATCGTGGTGCTTCTCTATTAAAGCATCCACTTTTTCCGACAGCTTTCTGTAGAAGGCAGGGTCTTCATCGTGGTGCACGGTGCAATGCTTGCGAATGGCATGCTCCATTTCACTAGCCTTGGCTTCCGTATTCTCGCCAGAATGGATTGCCAGGTTCTTCATAAAATCTTCAGAAAAAAGCTCAATCGGCGGAATTTTTGGATTTATACCAAGGCTAATTAAATGCTCATTGATAAGTGTTTTTACTTTTTCACCAGCGCTGCCCAAGTCCAGACTACCGTCTTTGTAGCGCTCCTTGGTGACATGAAGTATGTAGCCGAACCGTTTAGCAGGCACTCGATACGATTGAGCTGAAGCATGGGGCAGGATGATATCAAGGCTCATCAAGAACTTCTTGAGATAAACCTCAAAATCAGCTCTTCGTTTTTCATCCTTCAATGAATTTACTGCGGCATGAACCACCGCTGCATTTGCTTCCAAGTTCGGTAACGTGCCATTTACAAATTCTTTGATTTTTTCTATACCCAGGTCTGAGAAGTGTTGTAGCAGTCGCTGGTAGCGCTCTTCGAGCACAGGGAGTTCCGAGGTAATGTTCTGTAGGCCATCATGCAGCTCTTGCAGTTCATCACTCACGGCGTACAGCTTTAGTGCATCGGTCAGATGATTCGCTAAGCCGATGTAGTCAACAATGTAGCCCCGGTGTTTACCTTTCTTCACGCGATTGGTGCGGGCGATTGCTTGCAGCAAGGTGTGCTCACGTAGCCTTTTGTCGATGTACATCACTTGTTCAACGGGGGCATCAAAGCCCGTCAATAACATATCGCAAACAATCAGGAACGCAATGCCCGTATTTTCCCTGTCGTGGTCTTCCATGTCGAAACTTCGGCAGAAGTTCTCAACCGCATTCATTCCCGCAGCTTGTTTTCTGGCATTACTAATGAAAGCAGCTTCATTAGTACCGTCGGAGGAAATCACCACAGCTGTTTTCAAGAACTGCAATCGTTTGATCAGGGCTTCATTTGGTGAAGATTTGATTTGCTCTTGTTGAATTATTTCGACAAGAGCGGCTTCAATGCCTTTCTGGTAACGCACACACGCCAGTTTAGAATGGCAAACGACCTGTGCCTTGAAGCCATTAGGCAAAATGTTTTCAACATAGTGCTTGACCATGTCTCGTGCGATGGCGTTAATACGGTTTTCGGCTTCCAATATGTCGCCCGAAGCACCGTATTTCTTTTTGATGGCAAGCAACTCATCTTCGGTTCTGTCCTTGAAAAGGTCTTCAAATGCCTCGTCGAAAGCATGCTTTTCAGTCAGTGCGCTGTCCGCTGTTTTACCTTCATACAAAATTTGCAGCGTTGTACCGTCATTGACAGCATCCATTAGCTTGTATGTGTCAATGTAGTCACCAAAACGCTTATGCGTAACTCTTTCGCCATGACGTTCAGTGATTAAAGGTGTGCCGGTAAAAGCTATTCGAGTGGCATTGGGGAATGCTTCAAACAAGTTGTCACCCAAGTCGGAGCTTTGTGTTCGATGCGCTTCATCGATCATCAGGATTATTCGATCAGAGCTATTCACTAGGCCGAATGTCTTGCCAGCCGGCATTGCCGTATAAGTTCCCAGTGCTTCGGCTACCTTGTTGCTCAGTACCTGTTTGCGCTCCTGGAATTTATGCACCATCACCATATTGATGTCAGAACTATCAGTGGCAAGGTGCTGGCGGAGATCATTGGTGCTTTCTATTACGTTGACGCGGCCTCCGATTAGCGTAGCTGTTTCACCCAACTGCAGCTCAAGGTCTTGCCGGTCATTCACCAGTACAATCTTGTAGTCATTTAAGTCACGGCTGGCGCGCAACATTCTTGCCAGGAAAACCATGGTTAGTGACTTGCCGGAGCCTTGCGTGTGCCACACCACACCGCTACGATCAAGAACCGTTTTGCCTGTACGCAGGCGCTCCATAATCTTGTTGGCGGCACGGAATTGCTGGTAGCGACATACCACCTTAATGCGCGCTCCACTGTCGGTATCCATAAATACTGAACTGGTGCGTAGTATCTGCAATAAGTTTTGTTTGCTTAACATTCCGGCAATCAAGCGTTGCTGAGCGTCCATGTTTTCACTTGCAGCATCATTGTCGGGATAGAGTGTCTTCCAGGTAAAAAAGTGCTCATCGCCTGAGGTAATGGTGCCGTAGTCTGCTTCCAGCCCCGAGCTGCGAATCACCATTAGATTGCTATGAAACAATCGCGGCTCGCCTTCTTTCAGTCCCGCTAACTCGGTTTCCTTTCGCTTACGCATATAGCGCTGCATTTGCACAAACGCTTCTTGCATTGGGTTGGCACAAGTTTCAGAACCTTTTTTGCACTCCACCACAATTAGCGGAATACCATTCACAAACAAAACAATGTCCGGAACGATAAAGCTCTTAACGCAGCCGAGTGTTTCAATCCGGAACTGGTTTATTGCATGGAATTGATTGTTTTCAGGATGCTGGAAATCGATCAGGCGTACGATGGGGTCACTTTCACCGGTTAGCTCGTTTGTATCCACCTGAGTCTTGAATAGTAGCGCCTGGATGGCCTCGTTGGCTTCGAGCAAGGTCCGATTCGGTTGGCGCTGCAGTTGGCTGCGCAGGTCGTCTAATTGCTTGTCAGTGAGCCATTCACGGCCGTCATCGGACTTGTTTATCGAGCGCACAGCGGCGTCGAAAACTGATGGTAATAACCAATTGCGGAAATTTTCCCGCAGACTAGGCGCTGCATTTTGAGGCAGACTGGTGCCTTGGTCGATCACCGTCCAGCCCATGGATTGAAGTTGCTGCAGGAAGGGTAGCTCTACTTCCGTGTATTCCGACATAGCAGACTTTAAGCGGCGCTTGTTTCAGATAGTTTCGGATTATTTGTCAAACGTTCTAACGCAATCTCAATCGATCGCTCGTCAAACAACCGCGTCTTGCGTTCAGCTCCGCCAGCAGGCCATTGCTTTAATCCATCACGAATAGCGTTGACGTTTGGTGCTAGGTCCTGCTTGCAGAGGAGCCAATCAACCGTAGCCAATAACTCCATACCAAACGGGGATTCAAAGCCTTCAATCAGTAATGCAGTTTCTTCAAGCGCAGGAAGATATGCTTTACCTTCGCTTTTCAAGTAAGTTTGTAGGAAAGCCTTTCGACTTTCATCAAACCAAATGACATCTAGTGGGGATGAGTCACTAATACGCTTCTCAGAGCGTAAATAGCTGCCATCCAATCCTTCCAATACGTGCCGCAGCCGATCTGCATATGGCCCAAACTTATTTTGTTCAAATCGCAGGTCAAGCGGATTATCTGATGGCGACATCCGTTCTATTGTCCGCTCCAAGAACCACGCCAGTTTTTGTATTTCCAGAAGACTGCATTCCATGCCAAGTACCCAATAGCGACGGACAAGTTCAGCAATCAAGGCACGGGCAGGACTCAGAGTTTCAATGCCAGAGTGTTTTGCAACATTGTGGTACTTGTCCGTAGGCTCAAATACAACTATTTCAGTGTCCAAATCACTCAAAATAAGTTCAATTTGTGTTCGGACACTAGGCCAGCTAAGGCCGCCGTTCCCGGCTCCAAGCGGTGGAATGGCGACAGATTTAATATTTTTCTCAATCAACAACTGCCGCAAATCTTGTAAGCCTTCCACAATCCATTCCATGCGTGAATTGCCACGCCAATGTTGCTTGGTGGGGAAGTTAATAATCCAACGCGGCCCGTCGAGTTCGTTTGTTTCAGTTACAAACATTTTGCCGGTATGTACTTCGTGCGCTTTGCATGCTGAAGAATAAAGGCGGAAATTTTGAACAAAGCGTTCCTTGAACATCATGGCAATACCTTTGCCCATAACGCCCACAGTATTTACCGTATTCACCAATGCCTCGGCCTTGGCTTCTAATAAGTTGCCCTGTGTAAATGTAATCATTAGAAATACCACCCCGGTCGTGCGTACACGCCTAGCTCTATGCCTCTTGATTGTACCTCTTGTTCGATGCTTTTTTGCAACCCATCTGTGTGACAGATGATCCCTTGCAGAGCATTGATTGGACAATGCTTGTACACCAAGGCTTCGGCTTGGTAGCGCTCGAATTTGCCGGGATCGTCTGGATTCCTTTTGAAGTCCCTGGCCTGCAGGATAGACCAGTCAATTTTGCTCAGGTGCGCCAAATTATCGTAAAAGTTAGCCCATTGGTAGTAAGCATGGCTGTCGGTAAATACATATTGTAAGCCTTTATTATGAATGTCGTGCAGGCTCGAAACCAAAATCAAAATTTCATCATTGCTGCGTTTCTGGACGCTCCGTCCACTCAGAATATTACGCATCATCACCGAGAAAGGAGTGAAGTAAAACGGTACGTAGTCGTTTAGGCTGCCCCCAGGCGCAATAGGGACTGGGTGGGTCATTCTTTTGCTGATCAGCTCATTACTTCCGATGCTTACCCATTTGTCGGAGCGAACAGCACTGTTGCCTGCATGCAAACCGTTATCCAAAACCCATGGCAAGTTGTCGCGATGAATAATTCGCCAAATTAGGGCTTTTTCTGAATTTAGGTTCGTATAAATTGTCATGAGAACATATTCTTATTTACTTGAATATCAACTGTGCTTCCATGAAGAATGTTCTGCTTCTCGACGTAAGCTGCACTATGATCCGAATCAACGAATATACTGAAGAAGTCGCTTTGTGCAACAGTTTCTGGCGAAAGACATTCAGACATGCAAACGCTCTTGCAGTGCGGGTCGTGATAGTTGCGTTCATTCATTGCAGCCCAATCAATTACATCAAAACCTTCGTCATAATCGAGTAGCTGAATTTTGGTAGCTTTGAGTGGATGGTGTGGAATAATTTTCCAGTTTTGTTTTGCTGCTAATTTTCGGCTAACGGTTATCAGAACAAACTTTTCGTCAGGCCTGTCTTCTTGTACTCGTCCATCAAACGGGTTCCGGCAGAACCAGTGGAATGGCACAAAATGTTCAAGTGATAGATTTCGACGCTGTTCAATAATTTCAGCGTCCGCCACATCATTAAATCGCTTTAGCTCTGCGCGTGGTTTAAGACCTTTTTTCAATATCGACCCAATATTATCGATACTTGTAAGGTGATACAGTAATTTTTGATTTTTAATGTCAGGCATCTTAACTTGCCTCGCTGTCAATATTTACATTCACTTTACCAGTGAGTAAATCCTGCATTAAACCTAGCTTCTGATCAGAAAGTTTCGACAAGTATTGCCGCTCAGTTGCTAGCTTTGCAGATATTCTGTCCATTGCAGCTGCAATTTTCTCCTGTTCAGTGCGGGACTTCGGCATTGGCATCCATAAGTCACGAATGTCCCCAACGCGGACATGACCGACCGTTGAGCCACCTGAAATCAAATCGAGTCTTTTTTGAACTTGGTTTGATTGCAATGCATATAAGAAGTATTTGGCGTTTATAAGTTCTGGATTGGGACGATAAAGCATCATTCTTTGGCCTAGGCATGCAGAGTCGTGACGTGGAGGAATCATGCATACTTCGCCAACCGGCGCTTCACGAGTGATCACAATATCTCCGACCTGGGGCTTGCCGCGCATTGTCCAGATCAGGTAAGACTTCTCATTTGTGTAATTCAATTCTTTGTCGATGAACTCTCCGCCACGAACATTTGGAGTACGAATTACTGGAAAACCATCAGCAGTTTCTGGCGGAGTGCGATTCTTGCAGTCGATGATTTTTTCGCAGATTTTTGAACAAATTGTTAGCGTCCATTCTTTTGGAATCCAACCGATCGCGGTTTCTTGATATAACTCGGGCGATTGTTCTCGAGGTGGGCGCAGCTTGCCGTTCGGGAGCACGCCACGGGTGAACAAATCATGCATTAGCCCAGCTTTAATCTGCTGACATTTTTCAATCAGAGCGTCAGTTTTTTCTATAGCTACGTCAATCGCATCTAAGATTATTGCGATTTTTGATTGAATATTTATGTCGGCAGGGATGTAGAGGTTGATGCTCGGTACTTTTTTTGTATCTAAGTGAAGAACGGTAGATCCAGCCGAGTAGGCGACCATTTGCCGGCGTACACTTGGAAGCATCAGCTGGTGATAAAGGAAGCCTTTGTCGCATCGATCAATCAATGGTTCGATTCGCATGCAATCCATTGAGGCCAATGCGGGCCTAGTCGAGCCAAGTTCGGGCACTCGCAATGGACTGCCGACAATGTCACCTGCGCGTGTTAGATCGGTAACAGAAAAGACGATATCACCTGTATTCAAGAGGTCCGATTTGGTTGAGAAGCCCGAATAGAACTTGATCCCCGTAGGTGCATATCCCCCACCTTTAACAAAACATTTAATTGTGATGAAAGGATGGCCTGAATGTCTATCCCCATAGTCTTCAGACTTGTAATTAATTCCTTTTCTCTGGGATGAGAGTTGTCCAAGAGTTACGGATTTCCAGTCACTCATACCCGAGCTCCACCAAAAACACTTGCAGGTCTTTTGCAGCGTGTTCACGCTCGACTTCAATCTGTTTAGCCGTTACTGCATATTTATTCCAAAGACTTTCAAGTGCTGCGCAGCAAGCTCGTTGATCCGCACGCAGGTATTGCCGGTAACTTTCAAATAGCATATTTCCAAGACGCTCGATAATCACTTTTTTAGCTTCGCTATTACTAATTTTTAAGCGTGCTTGTTCGACCAATTGGTCTTTTTTGGCGGCGGTCGATTTGATGGCCACTTTAAGTGCTTTGGCTTCATCTTCAAGTGTTTTGTGACGTGCCAATTGAGCTTCAATCAGTTCAGCTTCGCGTTGAAAATTATTCCAGTCGCCAAGAGCGGGGTCGCGTTTTGAAAGTCTCATCATGCCCTTGGCTTCTTTCAGCTGTGCCTTAAGTGCCTTCACTTGGTCGGCAGGCAACACGCCAATATCTTCGCTATCTTCAAAGTCTTCTTCGCCAGCAGCGGCAAACAAGGCTTGCAGTTCTGTCAAACGGCTATGATGTGTTTCTAGTTCCGATAGTAAGTCGGGAAATTGGCTTTGCAGAATATCATCATCGGGGATCAGCTCTGGGCCCCAGCCACTGGCAGCAATCGATTTGAAATCAGAGGCCAATAATTTGTAATAGTTAGCGAATGCGCCGCGAACTTGGTAACGATTAAGCAAATCCTGCCCTGAAAAACTACGTTCAATGCTTTCTAATAATGCGGCACGGATTGCATAAACATTGCGAGCGGTGGCGTGCTGATTGTCGGCATCTGGTGCCAATGCTTCGATGATGGGTAATTGCTTATTCCACCATGCTTTCAATTCACTCATAAACTGAGTTTGTCGTTCTGTAACGCCAGAATGATGACTGATGTGTTCGGCAATGGCGCGCTTTTCATGCAGTGCTTCGGAAAATTCTGCGTAAGGGGTTTCGCGCTTTTTATTGATGCGGTTAATGAAGCAGCTTTCACGGAGGCCGGGATAGTTTTGCCAGTAATGCTCAAGCGTGTCTATTTCGGCTACTGGTACGCCACCCTGCAAATGCGCACGTACATCGTGTGGTTCCGGGGCAGGTGCATTATCAACATAGCGGCGGATATTGCAGTTGTAGTCTTCGGCTACGATCTCCGTCACTGACACTCGTCTAGCGTAAGCGGGAATATCTGAGCCTGCACGGTAGGCATGTACGATTTTATCGATGTCTTCCGGGCGCAGGAAGTTCTGTGCTTTGCCCTCGCGGTATTCGCGGTCGGCATTGATAAACAAAACCGAATTACGCTCTTGGCTATCGGCTTTGTTGAGCACCAAAATACAGGCTGGAATGCCGGTGCCATAAAATAAATTGCTCGGCAGACCGATGACGGCTTCAAGATAGCCTTTGTCAATAAAGTATTTCCGTGCTGCACGTTCCTCACCAGCACGGAATAGAACTCCATGTGGCATGACTGTAGCCATGCGGCCATCTGCCTTGAGAACTGCCAGCATGTGTTGGACAAACATCAGGTCTGCTTTTTTGCCCTTTTCCGGCATCCACACCGGAAAGCGACCGGGAAACTTGATGTCTTTTTTAATATAGTTCTGACTGAAAGGCGGATTGGCCAGTACGCGATCGAAGCGCATGAGCTGGCCATCTTCAGCTTGATGTTGCGGTTCGCGAATCGTGTCTTGCTGACGAATAACTGCATGAGAAATGCCATGTAGCAACATGTTCATTTTGCATATGGACCAGGTGGTGCCTATTTTTTCCTGTCCGAATAATGCAAGTTCAGATGAATCGCCACCGCATTCACGCAGATAGTCGCGCGCTTGAATCAGCATGCCGCCGGACCCAACCGTTGGGTCATACACGCTCATATTTTCTTTTGGATTACAAATTTCAACACAAATACGAACAACATCGGCAGGTGTATAAAATTCACCAGCCTTTTTCCCGGCAGAATCAGCAAAGTGTTTAATTAGCCATTCATAAGCTGCGCCCAATAAATCAGGAAATTCAAAATCATCGTCTTTGAGTGGAATTTTCTCAAAGTTCTGAATGAAATCAATCAACGTGTCGTCATCCAGTGTTGTCTGGCCGATTTTTCGATTGAAATTGATATGTTTGAGCACATCCTGCAAGGCTTCAGGATTTGCTTCTTCCAAATCTTCCAAGGCTTTATTAAGCGCGGTGCCAACGTTTTCTTTAATGTGTTTTAGCGCGGGCTGCGTATTGCCATGAGTGTCAACCCAAGACTCACTCCATCGAGCACGTGGCGGCACGTAAAAATATTTGCCGGAGTATTGGTCGGGGTCTTCCAGATTCACTGCTATATCGGCATCGCTCAACTTGTCGGCTAGACCCTGTTGCCTTATCTCCTCACGGCGCTGATCGAACAAGTCACTTGCACGTTTCAGGAACAGCATGCCGAAAATATATTCCTTGTACTCACTTGCATCCATACTGCCGCGAAGGTCGTCGCAGGCAGTCAGCAAAAGACTTTCGAGCCTGGCGAGGGTGAGTTTTGCGTTGGACATTAATTAAGATCCTGTAACTTTTTTCTTGTGAAATTTATATGGCCGCCGGGTTCGGTGGAGCTTTATAGATGCTTGCCAGTAAGCTGATCAAGTTATCCGAATCGGGACTATATGGCGAGGCAGTCTAACGTTTTCTCGAAGTCCCCCTTATTTGCTGGCTTGGGAGCCAGCTCGGCAGAGGCCCCGATATTAGGAAAATTCCCTCTCAAATCATGAGAATAGGGGCTTCAGAAGGCATTTTTGCTGCTTTTTTGGTAATGCTGGAGGGAGGGGGTTGCCAGCTGGCGGTGGGGTCCTGTTTTGTAGGGGACCCAGTAGGGGGCTTTTAAGGGGTACCCGGTAGGGGCAACTTTATAGTCCGGGCCAGTAGGGAGCTAAAGAAAGAAAAAAATCTCTTCGACTTTCTCTAATTTGGGCCCGTCGCTCCACCCAGTAGGGGGGTATACATCATCTGCAAGTTCCGAAACGAGTAGGGCTGACTCCTGCTGGCTATTTTTTTTTTTTTGCGCTCAAGAGTTGGATAGATTGAAGGGCTGGAGTAAGTTGTTGGTAGTCAATAGATATCTAGAATCTATTTACCTCTTGACACTTGTTGCCGATACACATACTTAGATGGTTGGTACAGAACAATACGATTTGACAATCTGGAGGGATGATGAGTTTCACGAGCTTTGAAGACGCGGATAAAATCGTAAATCGATTCATCGAATTGTTGTCCAGGCATGGTGGCATCACACCCAAGATCGGTTCAAAGATCGAGGATGAATTCCTCTCGCCTATGCAGCTACTGGAATTGACCAAAAATTTTGGTGCCTTGGTTAATCAACCGGAGTTGCTGGCAGAAGCTGGGGGTATGTACGATCTTGCAGCTAAGCTCTTGGCTATCGAAACACAGCCAGAGTTCGTTACATTTATTCCGCATTTAAAGCTGTTTGAAACCAAAACTGCAATTTCAACAGTAGTGCAACCGAACAATGCACATTCCGAAGATGATGTGAATCGTAAGCTCGTCGAGCTATACCTGGGTTCTCTAGTTGTGCACTTCGGCCATAAGGTCGAACTGGACGACCCGGTGCGCTCCAAGGGGAATAACCCTGATGTGATGTTTGAGATAGAAGCGGAGGACCAACCAACTTCTCGGTGGGCCTTGGCTATCAAGACCGTCAGCACTACTTCCGGCCAGACACTTTTTGAAAATATCCAGAAGGCTGCTAAGCAGATTGACGCAGAAGCATGCCCCGCAGATCGTGGCATTGTTGTCATCAATCTCAAGAACTCGATTCAACACAAGCTGCTCTGGGACATAACATATACCTCGTTGGAGGAAGCGGATGCTGCGTTGCGGACAAGGATGAGGGCGCTCATTGATTCAAGCGAGACAGATAGGCTTCTATCAGATTGGGAGGCCGTGTTTGCAAAACGAACCTCCCCGCTCGTATTCTTCTACTGCCAAGCAGTTGTTAGGTTGCGTCCGCCAGGAGGTCAAGATGTAGCGATGATCTTGAAGGTAGCGGAAGTGTTTAATCCACTCGGTCGAGAGGATGATATGGCTAAGCATATTGCTTATTATTTGAACCACTTCATGCAGGTTATACTTGACGGAGTTCCTGGTGCTCCTGGCCAAGCCCCTTCATGATTTCTAAGATCAAGAAATAAAACTAGTTTTTATCCGCTGGGGGTACATTTGGGGGTATTTAGCTATTTTCAGTAATTTATATTGCTTTATTAACAAGCACTTGGAGCCTTATTTGGATGCCGGGTGCCGCACCAAAAAAAAGCGGTTTAAAAGCGCACGCTGGAAAATCCGACAAAAAAGTTGGAACTCATCAAATCAAGTCA
>Ga0075163_10004683_pt1 | contig 18320 bp, 17 predicted proteins | sample JI1023141ADNA_FD_71478 | JGI IMG/M metagenome (GOLD analysis project Ga0075163, IMG submission 71478) | Wastewater effluent complex algal communities from Wisconsin, to seasonally profile nutrient transformation and Carbon sequestration -... | ecosystem: Engineered > WWTP > Effluent > Algae...
GTCGGAGATGATCGCGTCGTCCTCGCCGAGCAGCGTCTCGAACAGGCCGCCGTTGGCGTCGAAGCACGAGCCGTAGAGGATCGTGTCCTCGGTGCCGAGGAAGGTCGAGATCGCGGCCTCGAGATCCTTGTGGCGATCCTGGGTGCCGCAGATGAAGCGCACGCTCGACAGGCCGTAGCCGCGCTCGTCGAGGGCGGCCCGCGCGGCGGCGGTGACCCGCGGGTGCGACGACAGGCCGAGGTAGTTGTTGGCGCAGAAGTTCACGACCTCGCGGCCGCCGGCGGTGATGTGCGCGGCCTGCGGCGACGCGATGATCCGCTCGTGCTTCCACAACCCCGCGTCGCGGATCTCGGTCAGCGCGCGCGCGAAGACGTCCTTGGCGTCGGTGTACATGCGGCCGGTTATACGCCAACCGGCGCGGCCGTCACCGCACGCCGGCCGCGGCGCGGGCCCGGGCCAGCGCGTCGGCGAGCGCCGCGGCGCGGGCGGAGCCTGCGCGGGTGGCGCGGTCGAGCGCGTCCTGGTAGCGGGCGATCGCCTCGGCCCGGCGCCCGCGGCGGGCGCTGACCTCGGCGCGGCCCTCGACCATCGCGATCGCGTCGTCGGCGCTCCCGGCCGGCTGGGCGTCGAAGATCGCCAGCGCCCGGGCCAGCGCGGCGTCGGCCGCGGCCAGCTCGCCGCGGGCCAGGTGGGTGCGTCCGAGCTGCGCGTAGCCGAGGCCGGTGTCGCGGTGGGTCGCGCCGAGCGTCCGCAGCCGCAGCGCCAGCGCCGCCGCGCGATCGTCGAGCGCCGCCGCCAGCGCGTGGCGCCGCTCGGCGAGCTGGGCCCGCGACTCCAGCGCGTAGGGGAGTTGACGCTCGCCGGCCGCGCCCAGCTTGGTGAGCAGCGCGATCGCGCGGGCGATCGCGGCGTCGGCGTCGGCCAGCGCCGCGGGCGAGCCGTCGGCCAGGCCGATCTCGGCGATCACCGTGAGCGTCTGCGGCACCAGCGGGTGCGCCGGGCCGAGGTTGCGCTCGCGCAGCGTCAGCGCCTGCGCGGCGTCGGCGCGCGCGGTCGCGACGTCGCCGGCGCGCGCCGCGATCAGCGCGAGCTGCTCGTAGGGGTAGGCGAGGTTGGCGTGGGCGGCGCCGAGGCTGGCGGTCCAGATCCGGATCGCCTCGCGGTAGTGCGGCATGGCGGCGGCGGCGTCGCCGCGCTGGCGCGCGATGTCGCCGAGGTTCTGGTGGACGTAGCCGAGGCTCGAGTGATCGGGGCCGAGGTCGGCGCGCATCCGGGCCAGCGCCTCCTCGAGATCGGCCTGGGCGCCGCCGGGATCGCCGGCGTACCACCGCGCCAGGCCGCGGTTGGCGATCGCCGGCGTGAGCGCGGCGTTGCCGTCGGCGCCGATCCGCCGCTGGATCGCCAGCGCCTGCTCGTACTGCGTCGACGCCTCGGGGTAGCGGGCCTTGGCGAGGTAGATGCCGCCGAGCGTGTTGTGCAGCCGGCCCTGGATCGGCAGATCGTCGGGCACGCGCTCGGCGCTGGTGACCGCGACCGGCTCGAGCGTCAGCGCGTCGTCGTAGCGGCCCTGCTGGGCCAGCAGGTCGAGCACGCGGATCCACACCTCGGCGACGCGGTGATCGTCGTGGGCGGCGGCCGCCGCCGACGCCGCCTCCCGCAGCGTCGCCTCCGCGGTGGCCAGCTCGCCGAGCGTGGCCTGGAGCGCGGCCCGGAGCAGCAGCACCCGCACCGTGAGCGGGGCGTGGCCGAAGGCCCGGGCGTCGGCGATCAGCGCGTCGGTGGCGGCCAGCGCGCCCTGGTGGCGGCCGCGCCGCTCGAGGGTGCGCGCGTCGTCGAAGCGGGCCTCGAGCGCGGCCAGCCGCGCCGCGGCGTCGGGGCCGGGCGGCAGCGGCACCGCGCGGCGCAGGGCGTCGGGGTCGACGCACGCGCCGAGGTCGTCGAGCTCGCCGACGATCGACGCCGCGCGCTTGACCACCGCGGCGTCGGCGGTGGCGAACAGCGTCGTGACCCCGGTCAGCGCGGTGAGCTGCCGCTCGAAGCACGCCATCGCGAAGTCGAGCAGCGCCGCGCTCTGCTCGCGGTGGACCACGGTCGCGGTGCAGCTCGCGGTGCGCAGCCGGACCCAGTCGGCGGCGCGGCGGTCGAGGCGCGGCTCGACGCGGGCCCAGATCGTCGCGGCGTCGGGCGCGCCGGTGGCGGTGAAGGCCGCGGCGATCGCCGCGCGGCGCGCCGGCGACCACGCCGTGGCGACCCGCGCCTCGGCGCCCCGGCACGCCGCGTCGGCGCGGTCGTCGCGCGGCCACGCGGCCACCGCGATCGCCACCGCCACGCTCGCGACCAGGCCGGCGGCGAGCAGCTTGGTCGCCAGCGGCGTCGGGGTGAGCGCGGCGATCGCCGCCGGCATGTCGGGGAAGCGCCGCGCCGGATCGGGATCCAGGCCGCGGCGACACACCCGCTCGAGCCACGCCGGCATGCGCTGCCAGCGGCCGGCGCTCGTCGGCCGCGCGCCCTCGATGGCCTCGACCAGCGACGCGAAGAACGCGTACTGGTCGGCGGCCGGGCTGCCGCCGCCGCCGGCCGCGCGCTCGGGCGCCAGGTACGCGCGGGTGCCGGCGTGGCTCGGCCCGTCGCTCGGCTTGCGCGCCAGGCCGAAGTCGATCAGCCGCGGGCGGTCGCCGCTGACGACGACGTTCTCCGGCTTCACGTCGCAGTGGGTGATGCCGAGCGCGTGGGCGGCGGCGAGGCCGTGGCCGAGCTGCACGAACAGCGCGACCACCTCGCGCCAGCGCCGCGGCTGCGCCAGCCACGCCCGCAGATCGCCGCCCTCGATCCGCTCCATCACCAGGTACAGGCCGTCGGCGTCCTCGACGACGTCGTAGACCGCGACGACGTTGGCGTGGTTGAGCTTGGCCAGCATCCGCGCCTCGCGCAGCAGCTGCGCACGATCGGCGTGGGCGGCGTGCAGGCTCTTCACCGCGACGTGGCGATCGAGCACCGGGTCGAACGCCGACACGATCGCGCCCATCGCGCCGCGCCCGAGCGGCCCGTCGATGCGCAGCCGCCCGAGGTGGACCACCTCGCCGCCGCCGAACAGCGCGGCCCGCAGCTTCGCCGCCAGCACCCTGTCGACCAGATCGCCGGCCGCCGGGCGGGCCGCGGCGAGCGCGCCGTCGAGGGAGTGGTTGCTGGACATCCGGGGAGCGGTGATAGTAGGGCGAGATGGTCGATGACTGGGAGCTGCTCGCCGCGTGGCGCGCCGGCGACGCGGGCGCCGGCAACGCGCTGGTGGCGGCGCACTTCGAGGCGGTGAGCCGCTTCTTCCGCGGCAAGCTGGGCGACGACGTCGAGGATCTCCTGCAGCAGACCTTCCTGGCGTGTGTCGAGGGCAAGGACCGGATCGCGGGCGTGAGCTTCAAGAGCTACCTGTTCGGCGTCGCGACCCGGCGGCTGTTCGATCACCTGCGCGGCCGCTATCGCGCGGGCCGACCGGTGAGCTTCTCGGAGATCTCGCTGGCCGACCTCGGCACCACGCCCAGCGAGCGGGTGGCGCGCAACGAGCGCGCCGAGCTGGTCCAGGCGGCGCTGCGGCAGATCCCGGTCGACGCCCAGATCGCGCTCGAGCTCGCGTACTGGGAGGGCCTGTCGGGGGCCGAGATCGCCGTCGCGCTCGACATCGAGCCTGGCACGGTGCGCTCGCGGCTCAGCCGCGCCCGCGATCAGCTGCGCGACGCCGTGCGCGCGCTCGGCGGCGACGCCGCGGACCTGTTCGGCAGCGCGTCGGCTGCGAGCTGAGACCCAGAGAGCGTCTTTCGCAAAGACCCGCTGAGCGCGTCGGGCCGCGGTGGCGCTACAGCCGCTCGAGCTGGTTGGCGATCCACACCTCCTGCGGATCCTCCTCGTCCTCCTGCAGCGGGTAGCGGGCGAGCAGCAGCTGCCGCGCGGCGGCCGGCTCGCGCGCGCCGACCTCGTCGACGGCGTTGCGCAGCCAGCCGTCGAGCACGATGCGATCGTCGGCGTCCTCGGGGAAGTAGTCGCGCAGGAACGGCACCATCGCCGCGGCCTGGCCGGCCCGCGCCATCGCGATCAGCCGGTCGTAGATCATGCGCTCGCGCTGGGCGGTGGTGAGGCCATCGCCGTTGCCGTACTTGGCGGCGAAGCCGGGGCTGAGCTCGTCGTACATGCGGTGGTACCGGGTGGCCGACTGCGCCATCGCCCGGTTCCAGTACGCGCCGATGTTGGACCAGTCGACCGGCCGCAGCTTGAACCCCGCCAGCGTGGCGGTGGTGTCCTGGCCGCGCTTGCCGGCGGCGCGCAGCGCCTCGGTGACCTCGACGAACAGCTCGAACGGCACCGGCGCCGGGCCGGGATCGCCGCCGTAGCCGGCGTCCGTGGCCTGCGCGGCGGCCGCGCCGTAGGGGCCGACCGCGGTCTGGGTGAACGCCTTGGCGTAGGCCGCGGCGACGATGCCCGAGGTCGCCATGCGTCGGTTCCACTCGGCGCTGACCTGGGCCCAGCGCGCGGCGTCGATGCCGGCCGCGGCGATCAGCGGCGTGGGCTCGGCGCCGCCGGCGATCTTGGCCTGCAGCTGCGCCCACTGCTCCATCGTGACGCCGTCGACCGGCGCCAGCGCGCCGCCGGCGCCGCTCATGGCCGCGGTCTTGGCGGCGAGGATCCGCTCGCGCGCGATCGCGCCCATGCGGAACTCGAGGTCGGTGTAGCTCTCGCCGGTCTGGCGCGCCCAGTTGCTCACCGCCCAGTTCTTGTACTTCTCGTAGTGGCCGCCGCTCTGGAAGCCGTAGTGCGCGACCAGCAGCGCCTCCTCGGGATCGAGGCGCGCGCCGTCGGCGTCGGTCATCGGCGGCAGCTCCTCCTTGTCGATGTAGCGCATGCGATCGCGCAGCGTCTCGTACTTGAAGAACCACTCGTCGATGGTCAGGTCGGCCCAGCCCGCGGGCAGCGGGTAGCGGTCGCCGTCCCAGGTGAAGGTCGGCCCGTCGTGGACCGGCGCGGCGCTGACCGCGGCGTCGTCGACGTCGTCGGCGTCGTCGGTCGGCGCGGCCGGCGGCGCCGGCATCGGCGGCATCGGCGGCGCGACCTTGCTCACGGCCTTCTTGATCTTGTCGAGGAAACCCATACGTCGTTGCTCCAACTTGCGTGGTGCGAGGCAGTCGACTGCCTGCACACCCGAAGTCGGCGCACGCGCGCGGTTGCTCCCAACTTTCGTCGAGAAACTCACAACCCCGCAGGATCGCGCGGCTCACGCCGGCTTGGGGCGCACCTCACGATCAGGTCCCCGCCGCCGCGCGAGCGCCGGCTCGCCCCGCCGCGCTCAATGCGCGAGCTTGGCGCCGCCCGACAACAGCTCGCGGATCTTCGGGACCAGATCCTCGGTCATCTGATCGAGCGTGTAGCGCGGCGCCCAGCCCCAGTCGGCGCGGGCGCAGGTGTCGTCGAGGGCCCGCGGCCACGAGTCGAGGATGCCCTGGCGCAGCGGGTCGGGCTGATAGGTGATCGTCACGCCGGGGACGGCGCGGCCGACCGACGCGGCGATCTCGTCGGCGCGCGGCGAGAAGCCGGCGATGTTGTAGATCGCGCGGGTCAGGTTGGCGGCGGGCGCGGCGGCCAGCTCGAGCAGGCCGCGGACGCCGTCGGGCATGTACATCAGCGGCACGCGGGTGTCGGGGCGCGCGAACGCCTCGTAGCGGCCGACGCGGACGCCGTCGACGTACATGAACAGCGCGTAGTCGGTCGAGCCGCCGCCCGGCAGGCTGGCGCTGATCAGCCCGGGGAAGCGCACGCCGCGGCAGTCGAGGCCGCGCTTGGCGCGGTAGTACTCGCACAGCATCTCGCCGGCGGCCTTGGTGACGCCGTACATCGTCGTCGGGCGCAGGCCGACGTCGTCGGGCGTCGGGTCGGGCAGGCCGGGGCCGTAGACCGCGATCGACGAGCAGAACATCAGCTGCCGCACGCCGCGGGTGCGGCACGCCTCGAGCACGTTCCACGTGCCGGTCTGGTTGACCGCGTAGGCCAGGGCCGGGTTCTTCTCGCCGGTGGCCGACAGGATCGCGGCCAGGTGGTAGACGACCTCGGGCGCCTCCTCGGCGATGATCCGATCGACGGCGGCGGCGTCGACGACGTCGAGGCCGCGCCACGCCACCTCGGGGGTCGACGGCCGGGGCTTGAGATCGGTGGCGACGATCGCGTGGCCTTGCGCCACCAGGGCCGTGATCAGATCGCTGCCGATCTGGCCGCCGGCGCCGGTCATGAGGATCTTCATGCGTGCGAGCCTTTCGCGCGCATCATATGCGGCGCGCGCGATCGATCAATCGCCGCCGCCCGTGATCGCGCGGTGATCAGCGGCGATCAGCGCGCGTCGTCGGCCCACGCAGCGGCGGCGGCGATGCCGCGCGCGGCGAAGCGCGGCGCGTAGTCGCGGTCCCAGGTGGCGGCCAGGATCCGCGCGTAGTCCCGGGCCGGCGCCAGACCCCAGGCGCGGTCGTCGTCGGTGATCGCCGACGGCGCGTCGGGGTCGCGGCCGTAGTTGGCGCGCAGCCCGGCGAACAGCGCCGGCAGCTCGCGCGCGGCCAGCGCCGGCAGCTCGGCCGCCAGCGGCGTGGTCAGCGCCCAGTCGAGGCAGGCCCAGCCGAAGTCGCGGTGGCGGACCTCGTCGACCAGGATCCGATCGAGCGCGGCCCGCGCGACCGCGACGGTGGTCGCCTCGCGCAGGTGGGCGAACAGCGGCACCGCGACGGTCTCGTTCAGGCAGAACACCCGCAGCGCGGCGGTCAGCAGATCGTCCTCGAGCGTGCGGTCGACGCGGCGCGGCAGCTCGAGGTTGCGGCGGTCGATCGCGGGCGGCGCGGTGCCGCCGGCGGCGGCGTAGACCTCGGCCGACAGCTGCGCGTGGGCCAGCTCGTCGGCGACGATCGCCAGGCCGTCGTCGATCAGATCGGGGCTGGCGCCGACCTGGATCAGCCACAGCACGAAGTGCTGCGTGATGGCGGCCGAGCCGTACTCGGCGGCGATGCGGTTCTGCCACTCCTGGCGGACCCGGGGCGAGGCGACCGGCGCGGTCATGGGCAGTCGATCGGGCGCGACCGCGGCGGATCGCAGGTGGGGTTCGCGCCGCACGCGGCCGGCTTGGGGAACACCAGCGCGCACACGCCGGGGCTGGTCTCCTCGATGGTCAGCCGCTGATCGGCGGTCATGCCGGCTGGGCACTCGTCGAGGGCGCGCGGCGGCGGCGGGTTGCAGGTCGCCTTGGGCGAGCACGCGACGTCGAACGCCGCGAAGCACTGCTGATCGCTCGGCCGCTGGTACACCGTCCAGGTGGTGCGCCGCGGCGGCGGCGTCTGCTGGACCTGGTCGCTCGGCGTGCCCGCGCGCGGCGGCGTGGCGTCGACGGCGACCGCGGTGTCGCCGCGGTCGTGGGTCGGCGTCGGCGCTGGGGCTGGGCGCGGCGGGTTGGTCACCGCCGTGGTGGGGCTCGTGGTGCCGCGCGCCGCCGGCGCCGGGCCGCTGGCGACGACGCAGCCCGGCACGGTGGCCAGGGTCACGACCAGCGGCGCGGCGAACGTGGTCCGGGGCAGGCGCGGCATGCGCCGAACGTACGCGAGCGGGCCCGGACGGCGCAACGCCGGGGCGCGATGGCCACCGGCGATCTCACCGCGTCTCGTCGAACAGCCGATCGAGCAGCGCGCGCGACGACCGCGCCTCGCCGCGCGCGATCGCGTGGACCAGCGCCACGACGCGCTGGTTGACCGGCGCGGTCAGGCCGTGCAGCGCGGCGCGATCGACCACCTCGCCGTTCAAGAAGTCGACCGCCGGCGTGCGGCCGCGCTCGATCGCCGCTAGCATCGAGCTGCGCATCTTGCGGTAGCGCAGCCCGACCGCGAGCAGGAGCGCGTGCTTCGCGGTGAGCGCGGCCGAGCCGGCGGCGGTGCGCTCGCCCTCGGTGAGCGCGATCCACTCGAGGTCGAGGGTGCCGGCCACCTTCTCGAGGCGCACCCGCTCGGCGCGCGCCACCGCCACCACCTCGGTCATGATCTCGAGCGCCAGCCGGCGATAGCGCCGCACCCGCACCAGCGGGCCGAGGCGCTCACCGGCGATCGTGCCGAGCGACGAGATCGCGCAGTTGAGCGCCAGCTTGCTCCAGCGCGCGCCCAGCAGGTTGTCGGTGACGACCGTCGGGCCGACCGCCTCGAGCAGCGCCGCGACCCGGCGGCAGGTGTCGTCGGGGGCGCCGTCGAGGCGGCCGATCGTGAAGCCGCCGGCGGCGGTGCGCTCGTAATGGCCGGGGCTCGGCATCGATGCGCCCCACGCGACGATCGCGCCGATCACCCGCTCGGCGCCGACGATGCGGGCGATGCGCGGCTCGCACAGGCCGTTGGGCAAGACCACGCAGACGCCGCCGTCGGCCAGCGCCGGCAGCGCGGTGCGGGCGGCGTCCTCGATCTGCGGCGGCTGGGTGGCCAGGATCACCACGTCGAACCGCTCGTCGGGCGGGGGCGCCGGCACCAGCCGCAGCGGCACCGCCCGGGTGTCGCCGTCGTCGGTGATGCGCGCGCCGCCCGCGGCCACCGCGTCGCGGATCGCGGTGTTGGTCGACACCGCGGTGACGTCGACCTCGGCCTCGGCCAGGTGCGCGGCGACGATGCCGCCGATGCCGCCGGCGCCGACGACGAGCACGCGCGGGGAGTCGGAAATCATGGGCCGACCATGCCACGACCGCGGCCGCGCGCGCGATACTGCCGGCCGTGGAGCGCCTGCGCGTCGTCACGCTGAACATCTGGAACCGGCAGGGCCCGTGGCGCGAGCGGCTGCCGCTGATCCGCGACGGCCTGGCCGCGCTGGCGCCCGACGTGGTCGGCCTGCAGGAGGTGCTCGGCTTCCCCGGCATGCCCAGCCAGGCCGACGAGATCGCCGCCGGCACCGGCTGGCACGTCCACTACGCGCCGGCGTGGCACATCGGCGGCGGCCTCACCTACGGCAACGCCATCCTCAGCAAGCACCCGCTCGTCGACGCGGCGGTGCTGCCGCTGCCGACGCCCGACGGCGTCGACACCCGCTCGGTGGCGTTCGCGCGCATCGACGTGCCCGGGGGCCCGGTGCCGCTGTTCGTCACCCACCTGACGTTCCAGCACCACCTCGGCCACGTGCGCTGCCGGCAGGTGCGCGCGCTCACCGATCACGTCGCCGCGCTGGCGCCGATCGACGGGCCGGCCCCGATCGTCATGGGCGACTTCAACGCCAACCCCGACAGCGACGAGATCCGCTTCATGGTCGGGCTGACCCCGCTGGGCGGCGACTGCGTCTACTTCGAGGACGCGTGGGCCGTCACCGCCGGCGCCGCGCCGGGCGCCGGCCCCGGCTACACCTACGATCGCCAGAACGCCTACGCCCTGCGCAGCCGCGAGCCGTCGCGGCGGATCGACTACGTCTTCGCGCGCGGTCCCGATCGCCACCTGCGCGGCGAGCCGCTGGCGGCGTGGGTCGCCCTCGACCAGCCGGTCGGCGACGTCTGGCCGTCGGATCACTACGCCGTCGTCGCCGAGATCCAGGTCGCGGTGCGACCGCACGATCCGTTCTGATCGCCGCCGCGCGATCGATCGCGTACGCTCTCGCCAATGAGGCGGGCCGCGCTCGCGATCGCCATGCTGGGCCTCGCCGCCGCGCCGGCGGCCGCCTCGCCGCCGCGCCACCACGCGACCCTCGGGCTCCTGCCCGTGCAGCTGGCCGGCTACCAGGGCGGCGGTGACCCCGGCGGCTCCGAGGGTCGCATCGAGCAGTCGGCGGTCACGCACCTCGCGGGCGTGCACGCGACCTACGGTTACCGGCCGCGGCGGTTCGTCGAGGTCGGGCCGCGGCTCGACCTGATGTACGCCTGGTTCACCGAGGGCTCGTATCGACCCGACGCGGTCCGCGAGCTGCGCGTCGCCGGGGCGGTCGCGGGCGTCGTGCGCGTCGGCCCGACCGAGCTGCGGCTGGGCGTCGACCTCGGCTACCTGGTCAGCGCGGTGCGCTGGCGCAACGGCGCCGAGGACGCCGCGGCCGGGCCGAGCGCCAGCGCCTTCGTCACGGTCGGGCAGCGGCGGTGGAACCGCTGGGGCTGGTTCGTCGACGTCGCGGTCGGAACCGCCGCGGTCGACGGGGGCGGCGCCTACCACGCCGACTCGACCTGGGTGCCCCGGCTGGCCCTCGGGGCCCAGGCCGCCTGGTAGCCGGACTGCCGGTCCGTCGCCTATCGGCGGCCGCCCAAACCGGCTAGGATTTCGCCAATGGAGATCACGTTCTGGGGGGTCCGGGGGAGCTACCCGGTGCCCGGCCCGGCCACCGTGCGGTACGGCGGCCAGACGTCGTGCGTCGAGGTGCGCGCGAAGTCCGGGGCGGGCGTGATCATCGACGCGGGCACCGGGCTGCGGGCGCTGGGCCAGAAGCTGGCCCGCGAGGGCGGGGCGGGGCCGCGGCGCTACTCGATCCTGCTGTCGCACGTGCACTGGGACCACATCCAGGGCCTGCCGTTCTTCGAGCCGGCTTACGTGCCCGACACGGTCATCGACGTCTACGCCCTGCTCACCGCGGCCGACGAGCTCCAGCAGGTGATCGGCGGCATCACCCGGCACGAGTTCTTCCCGATCCCGCTCGAGGCGGTGCCGGCCGACTTCCAGTTCCACGAGGTCGACCCGGGCGTGGCGATGACGCTCGGCGAGTTCCGCGTCGTGCCGATGGCGCTCAACCACCCGTTCGGCGCGGTCGGCTACCGGATCGAGGCCGACGGCACGTCGGTGGCGTACGTCAGCGACACCGCGCCGTTCACCGAGGTGCTGCACAAGCAGCACTTCCTGTCGGGGCTCGAGTTGCTGACCGACGAGGATCGCGCGGCGCTGACGCAGATGCAGGCCGAGCTGGTGGCGGCGCTGCGCGGCTGCGACACGGTCATCTACGACACCCACTACGTGCCCGAGGAGTACGCCCGCTTCCCGCACTACGGGCACTCGACGCCGGACCACGCGCTCGAGCTCCTGGCCGGCAACGACGTCCGCCGCCTCATCCTCTACCACCACGCGCCGTCGCACGACGACGACCAGATGGATCAGATCGCCGCCGAGTATCGAGCCAAGGGCGCCGAGGTCGGCATCGACGTGATCACCGCCTGCGAGGGCATGGTGCTCACGGTCGGCGCGGTGAAGGGCGTGGCCGCATGAAGGTCCGCTTCTGGGGCGTGCGCGGCTCGTTCGCCATGTGCGGCAAGGACTTCTTGCGCCACGGCGGCAACACGTCGTCGGTCGAGCTGGTGACGTCGGGCGGCGGGCGGCTGCTGATCGACCTCGGCACCGGCGCGACGGTCTACGCCAAGCACCTGATGGCCAGCGAGTTCGGGCGCGGCGAGGGCCAGCTGCCGGTGCTGCTCAGCCACACCCACCTCGATCACATCCAGGGCCTGCCGTTCTTCACGCCGTTCTTCATCAAGGGCAACCAGATCCGCATCCTCGGCGCGGATCCGGCCGGCAGCTCGCTCAAGGGCACGCTGCAGAACCAGCTGGCGCCGCACTACAGCCCGCTCAACGGCCTCGAGAATCTCGCCGCCGGCGTGTCGATCGAGTCGTTCTTGCCGGGCGCCGAGTTCGCGATCGGCGACTTCGAGATCACGACCGCGGCGCTGCCGCACGGCACGATGTGGACCACCGGCTTCCGGATCAAGGCCGACGGCAAGGTCGTCGCGTTCCTGTCCGACGTCGAGTACCCCGCGCCGCATCGCCCGACCCGCGAGGCGTTCGCGCTGGCCGCCGGCGCCGACCTGTTGATCCACGACGCGATGCACGACGACGAGGCCTACGCGATGGCGCGCGGCTGGGGCCACTCGCCGGTGTCGGCGGGCGTCCACCTGGCGCGGGCCGCGGGCGCGGCGAAGCTGGCGCTGTTCCACCACAGCCCCGACGCCACCGACGCGGCGATCGATCGCCTGGTCGTGACCGCCGCGGCGCGCGCCAGCGTGCCGGTGTTCGCCGCCGCCGAGGGCGCGTACCTCGACGTGTGAGCGCGGAGCGAGCGACGCGCGCGATGCTACGTCTGGGCCCAACCGTGCCACGGCAATCCCTGCTCTTGATCATCCTGCTGACCGCTGCGAGCGCGTGCGCGCGGCGGCTGCCGCCCGATCGCAGCGCCGCGGCGCTCTACCGCGACCTCGAGCGACTGGTGACGGTGGCCGAGACCACCGGCTGGGGCATCGACCGCAAGGAGGTCGAGGGGCTCGAGTCGGAGGCGCTCGACTCGCTGTGCCGCGTCGATCCGCTGGCCCGGCGCAACCTGCGCGAGTGGCTCGACGGCGAGGTCGCGCGCGCCGGCGGCCCGGTCGAGGTGGCGTGGCGCGCCCGCGGCCAGCGGCTGGGCGCGGTCGAGACGCTGTTGCGCCTGCACCGCATCGGGCTGGTGCTCGACGACGCCGAGCGGATCGCCGCGGTCGACTGCCCGTTCTGGCTCGCGGCCGAGGAGCCGTTCCGCGGCCGGCAGATCTCCGACGGCCGCTGGCAGCTGCACGCCAGCGGCGGCGGCAAGGGCATGGTGGTGGCGCAGGGCGACCGCCGCGATCTGTCGGGCGGCGGCGCCGGCCGGCTGCTCCTGGGCAAGAGCTTCGGGCCGCGCTCGGCGCTGTACGCCGGCGTCGAGCTGGGCGCCACGGCGGCGTTCCCGAAGGACGCGCTCGGCAACCGCACCGGGCTGGTGCTCGGCGTCGACGTCGTGACGCCGGTGGTCTATCGCTACACGCTGACCAACGCGTACGTCGAGGGCGAGGTGGGCTGGCTCGGCCGCACCACCGAGGATCAGCTCGACCAGCTCGATCACGGCCTCCACGTCGGCGCGTCGATCGGCGGCCGCGCGCTGCGCACCCGGTTCTTCTTCCCCGGCGCGGCGTTCGGCGTGTCGTGGGAGCGGGCGTTCGTCGACGGCGCCGACCTGACGACGCTCAAGATCGGCGCCCGGGTCGGCGTCGACATCGACCTGTGGTAGCGCGCGGGCGCGCCGGCCGCCGTCAGCGCTTCTTCTTGGTCAGCCGCACCAGCTCGATCGCGCGCTCGGACGCGGCGACCACCTCGATCGCGACGCCGCCGACGGTCAGCGTCGCGCCGACCGCGGGGATCTTGCGGAACCGCTCGATCAGCAGGCCGGCGATGGTCTCGTAGTCGTCGGACTCGGGCAGGCCCAGGTCGAGCTGCTGGTTGAGCTTCGCGACCGGGGTCTTGGCCTCGACCCGCCACACCCCGGGCTTCTCGGCCTTGATCGGCGACGGCTCATCGTCGTACTCGTCGTCGATCTCGCCGACGATGGTCTCGAGGAGATCCTCGACGGTGACGATGCCGATCGCGCCGCCGTACTCGTCGACCACCACCGCGATCGGGTTGCCGGCCGCCTGCAGCTGGACCAGCAGGTCGATGGCCTTCATCGACTCAGGCACGTAGCTCACCGCGCGAGCCACCGACGCGACCGCGGTGGCGCGCTGGTCGGGGCCGGCGGCGAGGATGTCGAAGGCGTGGACGATGCCGACGATGTCGTCGACGCGCCCGCGGTAGACCGGCATGCGCGAGTGCTGCTTGTCGGCGACCTCGAGCGCGGCCTCGCCCAGCGTGGTGTCCTCGGGCAGCGCGGTCACCTCCGACAGCGGCACCATCAGGTCGCCGACCTTGTACTCCGACAGCTCGAAGACGTTGGCGATCATCTCGCGCTCGGCGGCGCTGATGCCCGGCTTGTCGGTGACCGGGTCGCTCTCGATCAACAGCGCCAGCTCGTCGCGGGTGATGAACGCCTTCTTCTTGTCGGTGCCGATCACCCGGGTCACGGCCGCGGCGACCGCGGCCACCACGACGACCAGCGGCCGCAGCAGGTAGCCGACCGGGATCATCAGCAGCGACAACAGCGGCGCCAGCCGGTCGGCGTGGGCGGTGGCGATCGCGCGCGGCACCAGCTGCCCGAGCACCAGCATCGGCGGCGCCGCCAGCCCGGCGGCCCAGTACCAGCCGTGGCCGCGCTCGACCAGCCACAGCGCGCACGTCACCGCCAGCGTCAAGCTGGCCAGGTTGGCGCCGACCAGCACCGTGGCCGCGGTGGTCTCGGCGCGCGCCGCCAGGCGCTCGGCGGCCCGCGCCGACAGGCCGCCGGCGCCCGCCCGTTGCCGCAGATGCGCCCGATCGCAGCTCGCCAGCGCGATCTCGGTCGCCACCAGCAGGGCGTGCACCATCACGGCGACCGTCCCGATCGAGATCACCGTCGACAGCGGGATCACGCGCGCTCCTCCTCGCCGCGCGCATCGCCGCCGTCCCCGTCGCCATCCTGGTCGCGGTCGCGGTCGCGGTCGCGGTCGCGGTCCCCGTCCCCGTCGCCATCCTGGTCGCGGTCGCGGTCGCGGTCCCCGTCCTCGAGCGCCTCGGGCTCGAGCTTCACCTGCTGCGACGACTGATCGATCGCCGGCAGCGTGCCGGGCAGCGGCGTCCGGCCGCCGCGGCCGCGCCGACCCGCCCGCTGGAGGCCGTCGCGCTCGTCGTGGATGTCGCCGAACAACAGCGCCAGCAGGTCATCCATGGTCACCAGGCCGAGCAGCTTGCCGTACTCGCTCACCACCAGCGCCAGGTGCACCTTCTTCTGCTTCATGATCGTGAACAGCCGCGCGACCGGCGTCGTGCGGGGCACGTACAGCGGCTCGCTCAGCAGCTCCGACAGCGTGCGCGCGGGGCTCTGGCCGGCGGTGGCGCGCACCAGATCCTTGGCGTTCAGGATGCCGCGGATGTTGTCGAGCGAGCGCTGGTAGATCGGCACGCGCGAGAAGCCGCGGGCCGCGACCTCCTTCACGAGGCGCGCCATCGGCAGGTCGTAGGCCAGCGCGAAGACCTTGTCGCGCGGGGTCATCACCTGGCCGATGTTCTTGTCGCCGAACTCGAAGACGCGGTGGATCAAGCGGCGCTCGCGCGCGTCGACCTGGCCCTGGGCGCTGCCGGCGTCGACCAGCTTGCGGAACTCCTCCTCGGACAGATCGGCGGCGCGCGGTCGGGCGGCGCCGCCGAGCGGCCGGGCCAGCAGCTCGGCCACGCCGTGGACGATCCACCGCACCGGCGTGACCACCAGGCCGAACAGCGCCAGCGGCCGCGCCACCTGCCGCGCCCACACGATCGGCTGGCGGATCGCCAGCGTCTTGGGCACCACCTCGCCGAGCAGGATCACGATCGCCGCGGACGCCAGCACCGCCAGCGCGGCCACCACCCACGGCGCCGCGGTGGGCCACGCCGGCAGCCACAGGTACGCGGCCATCGCCGCCAGCGTCATGTTGACGAGGTCGTTGCCGATCAGCACCGACACCACCAGCCGCTTGGGCTGGCCGATCAGCCGCATCACCAGCCGGTCGACCGGGCGGCCCGAGTTGGTGAGCTGCTCGCGATCGACGCGGCGCAGGCCGAACAGCGCGACCTCCGAGCCGGAGAAGAACCCCGACGTCAGCAGCAGCGCCGCGGCCAGGCCGACGTACAGCGCGATCTCGGTGGCGGTCATGGCGAGCGCCCCGGGCGCAGATCGGCGGCCACCGCCGGGAACGACGCGACGAACGTGCTGCCCTGGCCCGGCGTCGAGTCGACCCAGATCCGCCCGCCGTGGGCCTCGACGTAGGCCTTGGCCAGCGCCAGCCCCAGGCCGGTGCCGCCGTAGACCCGCGTCGACGACGAGTCGACCTGGAAGAACGGCTCGAAGATGTGCGCGAGCTGATCGCGCGAGATGCCGATGCCCTGATCGCGCACCTCGACGTGGATGCCGATCCGCAGATCCGGCCGCGTGCCCGAGCCGACCGGCACCAGCGGGCCGATGTGCACCGCGACCACGACGTCGGTGCCGTCGGCGGCGAACTTCACCGCGTTCGACACCAGGTTCCACACCACCTGGCGGATCTGCCGGCGATCGCCGAGCGCGCGCACCGCGGCGACCTCCTGCACGATGCGGACGCTGCGCTTGGCCGCCTGCGGCGCGAAGCTGGCGACGACGCTGTCGACCAGCTCGGCCATCGCCACCGGCGCGACGTCGACCACGCCGCTCTGGCCCTCGGCGCGCGACATGTCGAGCACGCTGGTGATCAGCTGCAGCAGCTGATCGGCCTTGCCGAGGATGGTGTTGACGTAGTCGCGCTGCTCGGGCGTCAGCGCGCCGGCCAGCCCCTCGAGCAGCATCTCGGAGTAGCCGATCACCGAGGTCAGCGGCGTGCGCAGCTCGTGCGACATCGTCGCCAGGAAGTTGGACTTGACGCGGTCGGCGGCGCGCAAGCGATCGACCGCGGCCTCCAGGCTGCGGTTCTTGGCGGTCAGCTCGGCCACCGACGACGCGATCGCCGCCTCGTGGACCACGCCGGCCAGCCGGCGCGCGTGGGCGTGGTGCAGCAGCAGCTCGATCACGTGGGCGACGTGGCGGCCGACCACCGGGCGCGGCGGGTCGAGCTCGATCGCGACCGACCCGACGATCTCGCCGAGGTACTCGATCGGCGTCACCGCGGCGGCGGCGGTCGGCGCCCCGGCGCGGGCCAGCACCCGTCCGTCGCGATCGCCGATCGCCACGCCGCAGCCGTGGGCCGCCGCGAAGCTGCCGACCAGCTCGTCGAGCTCGGTGTCGGGCAACAGCCGGGAGAGCTCGACGGGTTCGTCGAGAGGATCGGTGGCACCGGCTGGACCACCGGCAAGCCGGCTGTTCACGCGGTCAAGATATCACGTTCGTCGCCGCCGACATGGGCACACACCGCCTGCAAGAACGCGTCGCGGCCGAGCCCGAAGTTCTGGGCCAGCCGCATCGAGGCGTCGAGGTGATCCCACGACGCCGCCAGCGCGCCGAAGAAGGTGGCCAGCACGCCCTCGCCGGTCATCGCGCTGGCCGGATAGATCCGGCGCTCGGGCCGCTCGAAGCGATCGCAGCTCGCCAGGTCGACCGCGTCGGGCAGGTCGCGCTTGTTGTACTGGACGATCGCCGGCATCGGGCCGAGCTCGCTCAGCAGGCGCTGCATGCCCTCCCACGACTCGCGGTTGGCGATGACCTGGGCCGGGCTCGAGTCGGCGACGAACACCACGCCGTCGGCGCCGGCCAGGACCACCCGGCGCGTGGCCTCGTGCATCGGCTGGCCGGGGACGGTGTAGACCTTGATGCGGAACGACAGCGCGCTGGTGCGGAAGAAGATCGGCAGCAGATCGAAGAACAGCGTGCGGTCGTCCTTGGTGTCGAGCGTCATCAACCGGCCGCGGCCGGCGGCGTCGACGCGGGCGTGCAGCGCGCGCAGGTTCGAGGTCTTGCCCGACAGCGGCGGGCCGAAGTAGACCAGCTTGAGGGTCAGCTGCCGCTCGTGGAAGTCGACCTGCGCCACCGCCTCGACGCTACCGCCGCGGCGGCGCGGGTTCAATCGTCGGCGCGGGTAGCGTTCGGGGTGGCGGGCGGTTGGGCTCGACGGGGCGGCGCACGCCGGTGGGCTCACCCTGCCGGCGCCCCAGGTACGCGGCGTAGAGCGCGGTGCCGGCGATCGCGGCGATGACGACGATCAGCGCGATCAGCGGCAGCTTGCGGGGCGAGCGCTCGCGCTTGGGGGTGGCCGTCGCCAGCAGCGCCGCCTGGGCGCGCCGGGTCAGCACGTCGAGGCGGGCCTGGGCGACCGCGTCGTCGGGGCGCTCGCGCAGCACCGCGCGGTAGCGCTTGGCGAGCCAGCCGAAGTCGCCGGTCGGCAGCGCCGCCAGCGCGGCCCGCTCGTGGGCCGCGTCGTCGTCCCAGGCCGCCTCGCACGCCGCCCAGGCCGCGCCCAGGCTGGCGGTCGGGGCCTCGGCGTCGGCGGCCTGCCACGCGGCGGCGCGATCGGCGGCCAGGCCGCAGCGCGGGCACGCCGCGGCGGTCGCGCTGCGCGCGGCGTCGCACTTCGGGCAGCGATCGGCGGTGGTCATAGGGCGGGTCGCAGCGGCACCGGGACGAACAGCAGCAAGAACACCACGACCATCGCCTGGGCCAGGCGGCGGCGGCGCGGCGACAGCGGCGGCCCGAACACCGCGGGGTGGTACTCGCCGTCGGCCATGCGCCGCATGACCAGGAGCGCCACCGCCCACACCAGCCACGGCAGCACGCCGGCCAGCGCGTACTCGGCGGCGCCGAGCGCGCCCTTGCCCGCGGCCTCGGCCTGGATGAACAGCACCGCGCCGGCGATCGCGCCGACCGCGAGCAGCGCCCAGTGGAACAGCGCCGACAGCCGCTCGTGGCGATCGCCGAGCCACGCGCGCATGACGTGGCCGCCGTCGAGCTGGCCGATCGGCACCAGGTTGATCATCGTG
>Ga0075163_10004684_pt1 | contig 18319 bp, 16 predicted proteins | sample JI1023141ADNA_FD_71478 | JGI IMG/M metagenome (GOLD analysis project Ga0075163, IMG submission 71478) | Wastewater effluent complex algal communities from Wisconsin, to seasonally profile nutrient transformation and Carbon sequestration -... | ecosystem: Engineered > WWTP > Effluent > Algae...
TGTTGGGTGTTGGGTGTTGGCTGTTGGCTGTTGGCTGTTTGGGGTATATTTTCAGCGCAGCTGAAAATACTTAATACTTAATACTTAATACTTAATACTGAGCAGAAAGATAAAATTTCTTAAAAAATACTGAATAATAGTTTATCAGATTATATTTGCAACTTAAATTTAACAAAAACACTAAAAATTATGATTAAGAAAGGAATTTTTCCAATACTATTGATGTTATTCTTATTTACTTCTTGCTCAGGCAAGTTTAACGGTTACCAAATAAATGGTGAAATTAAAGGTTTAGCCAACCAAGAAATTATCTTAGAATTTTTAACGCCAACAGCTGTGGTGCAAATTGATACTGCGCAAACAGACGAAAACGGCAAGTTTACAATGAAAGGAAATGTAACTGAAAAAGGATTTTACAGATTGGTAAATGGAGAAAAATTTTGGTTACTGTTATTAGAAGATACAAAAGTAAAATTTGTAGCAGACGGAAACGATGAAAAATTGAGAGATGTAACCATTTCTGGATATAAAGAAGGAGAAAGTTTTCAAGAAGCAATTAATTTTTTAATTGACAAACAAGAACAATATTCTGCAGAAGCACAAAAAATGCAAACTGCAATGATGAATCCTGAAACTCCGGAAGATGCTAAAATGACTTTACAAACTGGTTTTGAAAGTTTTCAAAAAGGAATAATGGACGAAATTAAAGCAAAAGTTGATTCTTATTCTGAATTGGCTCCATATTCGGCGGTATATTTATTGTCTGCTTTAAACCCACAAGATGATACTGAATACATAAGAAAAACTGTAGGTGTTTTAGACCCAAAAATTCCAAATTCTATTTATTTAACAAACATGAAAGAAATGTTAGTAAAAATAGATGAGCAAGCAAAACAAATGGAAATGATGGAAGCACAAGCAGCAACCATTACTGAAAATAGTGCAGCTCCAGACATTATTATGAAAAACCCAGAAGGTGTTGAAATGAAACTTTCTGACCTGAGAGGAAAAGTAGTATTAGTAGATTTTTGGGCAGCTTGGTGCAAACCTTGTAGAGCAGAAAACCCTAACGTAGTAAGAATGTACCAACAATACAAAACTAAAGGATTCGATATATTTAGCGTTTCTTTAGACAAAACACAAGAAGCTTGGGTAGAAGCTATAGCAAAAGATGGTTTGGTATGGAAAAACCACGTAAGTGATTTAAAATTTTGGGATAACGAAGCTGCTAAAGCTTGGGGCGTTACCTCTATACCAGCTACTTTTTTGATTGACAAAGAAGGAAACATTATTGCAAAAAATCTTAGAGGAGCTGCTTTAGAAGCAAAACTTAAAGAGGTTTTATAAAAATATTAAACTAAACTGTTTAAATTTGAGCTTATTCTTATGAATAGGCTCTTTTTTTTATAATGAAAAAACTCATTAACACATCTACTCTAAATTTATTTTTTAGATTTCTTACTCTAGGAGCCAAGTTCTTACTGACTACTTTTGTTATTAAATATATTTCAATAGAAGATTTTGGTATTTATAAAATTATTACAAATACTTTAGCATTAGCTATTTACTTATTGGGTTTAGATTTTTATACCTTTAGCCAAAGAGATATTTTGCAGGGCGATGATGAAGAACAAGGTAGTAAAATAAAAGATCAGTTTACGTTTTACTTTGCTTCTTATATTTTGTTTTTGCCGCTTATGCTTATCGTTTTTTATTTCGATAAACTAGATTGGCAATATGTTTTTTGGTTTTATAGCATTCTTATTTTAGATCATTTTTCGCAAGAATTATATAGGATTTTATTGGTTTTTAAAAAATCTGTAATTGCGTCTATATTGTTTTTTATAAAAGCAGGTTTGTGGGTTTTTCCGCTGTTTGCACTTTGGTATTTTGATGAGGCTTCAGAAAGAACACTTCATATTGTACTACTTTTTTGGCTTATTGGAACTGTGGTTTCCATTCTTTTCGGTTTATACTTTTTTATTAAACTACCGTTTACTATCAATTTTAAAGAAAAAACAGATTGGAAATGGATACGAAAAGGTTTAAAAGTTTGTATTCCTTTTTTCTTCGGTACTATTGCCTATAAAGTAATCGAGTTTTCTGATATTTATATGATTCAGCATTATTATTCTGAAACGCAAGTAGGTATATATGGTTGGTTTGTAGGAATGGGAAATATGGTAGAAATATTTGTACAGTCGGCCATTTTAATTGTTTTTGCACCAAAATTAGTGGAAGCATTTTCTAAAGATAAATTAGAATTTAAAAGGCTACATAAAGAAATGTCTATTCAAAATATAGTAGCAAGTATAGGGTTTGGAATTGCTATAATAATTGCATTATATCCTTTGGTAAAATTTTTAGACAAAGCAGAACTCGTAGAAAACTATAATCTTATTTATTTGTTGGTTGGAGCTAAGGTTGTTTTTAATATTTCAATGATTTATCATTACATATTATATGTAGCTCATAAAGATAGATTAATCATTTTTTCTTCGGTAATAGCAGCAATAGCCAACGTAGTTTTGAATTTGATACTAATACCAATATATGGCATTTATGGCGCAGCGATCGCTACTTTTGTTAGTTTCAGTACAATATTTGTATTAAAGTTTATCTTTGCTCGTAGATTGAAAATAGAATAGTCCTTTTGGAACTTGTATAAATAAAAGTCTTATTTAAATGCTAATTTTTAGTTTGAAACATAAAAAAAAATATAGTACAATTCTTAGTGAATGTTAAAACAATTATTCCACAAAATATTTAACGAAACGCTTAAAAATGCTTCAAAATTGTTGGTCGGCACCATCATTGCGCAGTTTATTCCTTTGGTGTTCAGTTTTGTGTTGTCAAGAATTTATGACGATGCGGCATTTGGATTTTATGGTTTATATACCAGTACTATTTCTATACTTATAGTAGTAATAAACCTCAAGTACGAAACCACAATTGTTTTGCCCAAAGAACATAAAGATGCCAATGCTTTGGTAGGCATAAGTTTGTTTTGGGCCTTTGTTTTGTCTTTGATTTTGTTGTTTGTATTATTTGCTTACAGATTAAATATGCTCTACTTTGTAGCTTGGAACAATAGTTATAATTGGTTGTTTTTTGTTCCAATATCTGTATTTGTTTTTGGTAGTTACCAGGCTTTTAACTATTGGCTTATTAGGCATAAAAAGTATTCCGAATCTTCGTATAACAAAGTAGCACAGCGTGTTGCCGAAACGCCTTTAAATCTTTTGTTGGGGAAATTTAATTTTGTTTTTGGACTTATAATTGGTGATGTTTTTGGGCGTGTGGTTATGACCTTTCAAGCCATTTACCAATCGGTAAAAAATGGTTTTAGTCTGAAAGGAATTAGTCTTGAGGAGTATAAAAAAATGCTGAAAAGGTATCGTTCTTTTGCTTTGATAAATTCGCTGCCTTCATTGGCAAATACTATTGCTACGCACGCGCCTTTGTTTATTGTAAATATGTTTTATGGTATTGAAATAGCAGGTCAGTTAACCTTGGTTAGAACGGTTTTGTCGATTCCTGTTTCATTGGTTTCGAGCAATATTTCTCAAGTAATTTTTCAGCAAGTTTCTGAGCGTGTTTCTAACAATAATGAGTTTATGACGGTACTCAGAAACGTGTTTTATTTGCTGCTGAGTTTGTCTGTGCTTATGGCTATTTTGTTTATTCCTTTTGGTCAGTATATTTTCCAACTTTATGGTAGCAAATGGTCGTTGGCGGGTTATATGTCTCAGATACTGGTTATATCGTTTTCAGTTAAGTTTTTAATAAGTTCTTTCAGTACTATTTTACTTTCTTTAGAAAAAATAAAACAAATAAGTGTTTGGCAAATATCTTATATGCTTTTGGTTTTTGTACTTTATTTAGTAGTAAAAAAGTATGACTTGAGTATCAATAATTTCTTGATAGCTTATTTAATTGTAGATTTATTTTCGTACTTGATTTACGCAGTTATAATTTATAAAGCTATATCTGAGTATCATTTTAGTTTAAAGAATCAAATTTGATAAGTACTGCAGCTATCAATGAAATAAGCAACGAAAAGATGAATGCAAAAAAGATTGGAATAATAGGACTTGCATTTTTAGCTTCCGAAGGCGAATAAATTTGACTATCTATTTGTATAGCCTCCAAATTGTTTAATTCTTCGATAAGTTTTTGTTTGTTTTCAAAAATAGAAAATTCGCCTACAAAAGATATTTGTGTTGGCTGCTTTAAATCGTCTGAATTATCATCTGCCAAAACTTTTATTTTCAAGGCTTTTATTTCTACAAGTTGTTCATCTGCCTTTTGTATCATTCCTTCTATAGACTGTTTCTTTTGGCTAATAGTTTTTTTCACTTTTGGGTTTTCAGATGCCCAAGAAACTAATTTCTGAAGTATAATGTTGAGATATTCTGCATTTTTAACGCTTAAATTTATAGTGGCAGAATGTTTTTCTTCGCCAATAATAATATTTGAAATTTGAATAAAATTTAAGCTCTTTAATTCTTCGTCAGTAAAATTTAAACTAGCTTTTAAATCATTTTTAGAAAACTTTGAAGCATTTTTCAAATCATTTACCACTGTAGAACTTACTTGTTTATTCATATCTATAGGGTAGCTAGAATAATATTCTTTTGGTCGGGTTAAAATATATGCCAAACTCATAAAGAAAAGTATCGAAAACAAAATTCCTACCAATTTAAGGTTTTGTTTTACCAACTTCAATAATGAAAAAATGCTAAGTTCATTTGAGCGTTCTTCTACCAAGTATTTTATTTCTTTCGACATATCTTTAATTTAAAACAAAATTAGTTAAAAAAACTAATTTGCTTAACTTTGTACTATGTTTTTTCCTTTAGCAGTGTTTTCAAATTCTAAGCATTTAAGTTTACTTAAAAGACTCTTGTTTGTGTTTGGCGTAGTTGTATTTAAACTGCTTTTAGATTATTATTATCATGTTTACGGCCCACTTTTTTCGTATTTAGGAATGGCATATTTGCCACAAAGTGAAATGGTTTATTTAGGGTCATTTGTTTTATTGATATTTACAGCATTTTTTTTGCCTTTAGATTATAGCAAACCGTCTAATATTTTTCTTAGTTTGCTGTATATTATGTCGTTTGTACCTATTTGTTCGGTATATAGTTTAGACCATATGGCATCTACATTTGGTTTGTTGGCGTATGGCTTGTTTATCTTTGGTTTGTCTTTAATACTTAGAGTAGATTTTCCGGTTTTGTCAGTTAAATCCAAAACATTAAAACCTTCGTCTTTTAATACTGTTTTTGTGGCAATACTTGGTTTTAGTATGGTTATTCTTGTTTTGAAATATGGTTTCAGTCTAAATTTAAGCAACTATACAGAAATTTATGATGTCAGAGAAATGTTTAAAGAAGAAACCGGCGGAAGTCGTTTTTACACCTTTGTTTTTAATTGGCTTTCACACGTTTTTTCTATTTTATTGCTTTTGATTTCACTTATAAAACGAAATGTTTTACTGTTTTTTGTAAGTATTTTTATACAATTATACTTGTTTAATTTAGGAGGCAATAAAGCCATATTTTTACTACCATTTTTTGCTATTTTTTTATTTGTAGCTATAGCTGTTTTTAAGGAATTTGCAGCAGTTTTTGTGTTGTATGCACTTGTGTTTTTGGTTGGTGCATTATATTTTTACGACTTTGTAATCAACGAAAGTTTTAGTACAGCTTCATCTATTTTGGTGCGAAGAAACTTTTTTGTTCCAGCAAATTTGTATTTCGATTATATACATTATTTTTCCTACAATCCTAAAGATTTTATGGCAGGAAGTTTTCCTTTTAGTATGTTTGCTGAAACATATTATACCACACCAGTTCCCTTAACTATAGGTACAGAATATGTGAGCCGATTTGGTAAAACCTATGCCAACGGTAATTTTCTTTCAGACTTATTTTTTAACTTTGGTTGGTTAGGCTATTTGTTGGGATTCTTTTTGTTTAGTTTTATTTTAAAGATTATGGATTCTGTTTCAAAAGGAAAAAATATATTTATAGTAGTTCCACTGTTCAGCATTCCGGTTATATCGTTAATGAATTCTGCTTTGATGGTCAACTTGATTTCTTATGGTTTGATATTAACCATTTTATTGTTTTTAGTATATCCAAAAGTTAGGTTTTATAAAATTTTAGAAAAATGAAAATAGCGCATTTAAGCTCAGCACATCCAAGATACGACACCCGTATTTTTTTAAAAGAATGTACTTCTTTGGCCAAAAATGAAAGCTATGAAGTAAATTTAATAATAGCAGACGGCAATGGAAACGAACTCAAAAATAATGTAAATATTTACGATGTAGGTAAGTTGCCAGGGCGTTTTAGTAGAATATTTAAAACCACAAAATTGGTTTATGAAAAAGCTTTAGCACTTGATTGTGATGTCTATCATTTTCACGACCCAGAGCTTATACCAATAGCTTTAAAACTAAAAAAGAAAGGTAAAGTCGTAATTTTTGATTCGCACGAAGATGTGCCAAAACAATTGTTGGGCAAACCATATTTGAATAAACCTGTTTTAGTAGTTATATCTAAAACCTTTGCAATTTTAGAAAATTATGCTTGCAAAAAATTTGACTATATTATTGCAGCTACACCATTTATTAAAGAAAAATTTCTGAAAATAAACAAGAACAGTATCGATGTAAATAATTTTCCTATAATTGGCGAACTTTCTAAAGATATAGATTGGTCTAAAAAAACAAAAACGGTTTGTTATGTTGGCGGCATAGCCAAAATTAGAGGAATACGAGAAGTAGTGAAAGCTATGGAATATACAAACGAAATTCGTTTAAATCTTGGTGGAAAATTTGATGAATTGGAAATTGAAAAAGAAGTTAAAACCTACAAAGGCTGGGAAAATGTGAATGAATTAGGTTTTTTAAATAGGGAAGGAGTGGCGCAAGTGTTAGGCGAATCTGTTGCAGGTATAGTTACACTACATCCAGTTATAAACTATTTGGATGCTTTACCAGTAAAAATGTTTGAATATATGGCAGCTGGAATTCCTGTTATTACTTCAAATATTCCACTTTGGAAAGAAATTATTGAAGGAAATGAATGTGGTATTAGTGTAAATCCATTAAATCCAGAAGAAATTGCTGATGCAATTAAATTTTTAATGTCAAATCCTGAAAGAGCTGAAAAAATGGGTAGAAATGGTCAGAAAGCTGTACTCGAAAAATATAATTGGGCAGTAGAAGAACAAAAATTGTTAGGCGTTTACTCTAAAATCTAAATTACTAATACTATTTTTTAGGCTTATCCTTTTTAGTAAACATAGCGCTCTTATTTTTGTCGAGCATTAGATCTATCATATTTAGCGTAATGCTTTTAATAATGGCAGAATCTTGGCCAAGCATACCAATTTTTGAACACCAATCTGTAGTTCCTGTGTTAATAATAACTCCAGAACTTGCTTTTTGTTGAAAAATTAGCCAAACGCCATTGGCAATTGCTTGTCTAGATCCAAAATCATATCCTATTAATTCAGATCTAAAATATTGTTCACTTTCTGCCAAAGTTACTTCACTTGAGTCTTCAGAAAAGTTAAGTTTAACACCATCATATTCTGCTGTAGGCATTTTAATAATTTGGTTGTAAACCAAACCCGTATTTTTCAACAATGGCGATTCAGGTGATACAATTTTGTAACCATCCCAACCTTTATCGGCCTTTAATCCATATCCACCATGATCAAAATCAAGCCCTATAGAATTTATAACCGAATACTTAAGCAAGGTATCTGGCCAAGTTATTGTTTTTAATGAATCTTCTGCAGGGTCGTATAATGCATTTTTGTAGCAGATAAGTTGGTCCATTTTATCATTATATCTTACTTGCCACCACATTGTGTTGCCGCTTAAAATTAATGCATTGTTGCCAGATGCTACAAAATTATCAAAATTTCGTCTTGCTTTTCGTGTCCAATATTCATTATGACCGGGTATGATAAGTAATTTTGCGCCTTTAATATTTTCATAGTCATCCATATCTTTATCACATATATAGCCTATGTCATAATTTTTTTGAGTATTTATCCATTTCAAAAATTCTGTTGACTTATCGGGCAATTTTATTGGTCTTAAAAAAGAAACAATAGGTGGAGATTTCTTTAATACGGCATCATAACTATATAAACTTTTTCCGCCTTCACTACAGTATGCATTTTCAGTATTAGAACTATACAGAACTAAAATATCTGGAGTTTTAGTTGGTTTTATTATAAACGGAATTTTATTATCAAACAAGTAAACACCACTTTTTAATGCTGGTATAACGTCTGTCAATGTTACTTTATAGTTGAAACCAACTTCATAAGCTAGATCAGGAATCTTTTTTTGTGGAACTATGTCACACAATATTGTTTTTAATACTTTACCGTTTATATCGTAAATTCTTAAAGGGAAGTTTTTGGTTTCTATATTAGAGTTTAGAAATAATTTAAAGGTATCATTCTGATAGTATGTAAACTTGTCGGTATATCCATTTAATATTTTAAATACCTGAGCCTTAAGTGATAAATTTATGGTTGAGATACTAATAATTAAAAAAAATAATTTTATTTTTTGCTTCATTTTTACTTGTTTTTACACTTTAAATCAAAGATATACAAATAAGCATTTAAAATATATAAAACTTGTTTGAATTTTATATTCCCAAATAGGTTCTTTATATAGTACATAATTCAATTAATTACAATGTTATTTATTTTAATTTCATGAAAAAGTTTTTTTTCATTTAAAATACTGAAATCATTAAATGTGTAGATGTTTTAATTGTATTCAAAGTATTGATTTATAAATCCATAAATAAATAATTGACTATTATAAAGTTTTGAATATTTTGTTCATCGCTTTGTTTATTATTGCATCTTGTACAAAAAGCATGTAATGGAAAATGATGTCGTTTTTGAGTCAGTAGGTTTAGTTTTAAACAAAATTGATATAAAGTGGAGGCAAACAAGCTTATCAGATTTTAATTCTTAAAAACAATACATGCATACTTCTTCAAGAATAGATGTTTGAAATATTGAACTTATAAATGTTTCATCAGGAATTTTGGACACAATCTGTTCCTTTAGCATATTTACAAGCAAACTCAATTTTTGTTATTTCGTTAGATTATAAATCTAACTTTTCTGGCTCGGGTATGAACTGTGTTTCTTTAAATTTAGGAAGTTCAAATCTTGTTTTTACCATTCACTTTTGCAGTCAAGGGCTTAAAAAAATATGATTAAATAATGTTATTCTTGCAAAAGCACCTTAGTTTTTTTCTAATTTTTTTTCTTTTACCAAAAATAAACTAACAAACATACAGAATAGATAAAGTCCCATTTGGCTTTCAAAAAAACTTTCTATAGAACAGTAAACAATGAACAATAGCAAGGTTTGAACAAACAGAATGTCTTTGTTTTTTATGGCTGTACGAAATAAAAAGCCAAAAATAAATAGTAAAAATGCTAAACCAAATATTCCTGTACCCAATAAAGTTTCTATAAACTGATTGTGCGCATTCAAATGAGATTTTATTCCCTTTGAAAAACCTTTTTCGGTATATTTTTTAAACAACTCACTATTTGTATTGGCTACACCAACGCCCAAAACCATATTTTCATTTGCTATTTCAAAGGCAGATTCCCAAATCACCGATCTAGGAAAACGCTGGTTCAAGTTTGGATTTTCTCGTTTTTCTAAATAATATTTCATACTTACAAATCGAGCCGTAAACGTATCTAAATAGGTGTTTTTGTACAAAAAGAAAACAATAACGCTTAAACTAAATAAGACAATTAAAGCTCTTTTTGCGTTGGCACGAAGTTCCAATACAAAGAAATATACAAAATTTAAAAGCATAACTATAATACCTATTTTAGAAGAACTAAGTAAAACAGCTAAAGCAAAAACTGCAATTATGAGATATTTCAAAAAGAAAGCTTTGTGGCTTTTGTCTTTAAAAAGATAGAATGTATTTAGAATATTTATATTGATAACAGCCGAATATATAATTGGACTAATCATAAAATCGCCCAAAAGATTTACATAAGTAAACGCTTTTGAACCTAAAATACTGTATTTGGTACTTGCATATATCAAAAGAATTAGGAAAGAAATCAAATTTCCTGTGATTGAGGCTTTCATCAGCAAGCTTTTCGCATTTGAAAAATAGTGAAAAAAGTAAAAAAGTAAAAGTGGCACTATAAATATAGAAGCACGAAGTGTTAATTTATTGATAGTTTCTGAAGTATCGTTTGAAACCAGAAAACTAAATAAACCAAAAACGAAATATATAGCCGTTAAGCCAAGAAAAATTTTCTCTTCTTTCTCGAAAACTGCTATGTTTCTTCTATTTTTTATAAACAAGGAAAAAGCGCTCAAACTCATTAAAAACAAAGGAATACTTGAAGCAACTCTGTAAAAAGATAGGTAGAAAAAAAGCAAAATAACGGGTATAAAATACCAAATGTTTTCGGTATATTTTAAAGTAGCAAATGGCGATTTTAACTTGTTGTTCATCTTGAGATATACAAATTTAACATAAATGCTATAATTATTGTCAGTTGTATTTAAATCTTTAAGGCAATGCATTATCTTTGTATTCAAAATACCCAATTTGAACCATTTGAAAAATATTTGGATAGTAAATGAATATGCTGGCAGTACTATGCACGGCATGGAGTTTCGTCATTATTATTTAGCCAAAAATTTTATAGAACTTGGTTATAGTGTTACCATTATTTCGGCTACGCAATCTCATTTGTTTCAAAATGCACCAAAAGACGATAATGCTTACAATTTTGAAAAAATAGATAGTATTCAATATATTTGGTCGAAAGTTTTCAAATACAAAAACTCAAAAGATAAACTTAGAATTTTGAAATGGTTTTGGTTTTGTCTGAAACTTTATTTTTTACCACTTAAAAAAATAGATAAGCCAGATGTTATTATAATGTCTTCTGCGGCACCGTTTATTGTTTATCCATGTTTGTATCTTAAAAAGAAATTTAATGCCAAATTGGTTTTTGAAGTTAAAGATATTTGGCCTTTAAGTTTAATGAATATTGGTGGTTTTAAAGCAACACACCCATTTATAAAACTAATGGCAAATGCAGAAAAAAAATCGATATTGAAAAGTGATTTTGTAGTTTCAAACTTGCCAAACTATCAAGAGCACGTAGATACACTTAAATTGAATGTGAAAACCTATTGGATGCCAAATGGTATAGAACGTAGCGAAGAGCACGCACTTAATGACAATACTAAAAGCAAGCTTCCAAAAAATAAATTTGTAATAGGTTATGCAGGTACTATTGGTCAGGCAAATGCTATTAATTATTTATTGGAAAGTGCAAAATTGCTTTTAAAAGAAGTTGAAATTGCTTTTGTAATAGTAGGAAATGGTTTGGAAAAAGAGCAGTATCAGAAATTTTGTCAAGCCAATAATTTAATTAATGTTACTTTTTTAGAGGCTATTCCAAAAGATGAAGTTCAAGCTTTATTATCTCATTTCGACTTAAATTTTATAGGTTGGCGCAATGAAGAAATTTATAAATATGGTATAGCAGCAAACAAAATATTTGATTATATGCTATCTGGAAAACCAATTTTACATTCTTTTAGTGGCAAAGGAGATATTATAGAAAGCAATAACTGCGGAATAACCGTGCCCGCAGAAAACCCTGCAGCAATAGCAGAAGCTATAATAAATTTTTATAAAATGGATTCGGCACAGCGTATGGAATATGGAAAAAATGGACGTGCTAGTGTGTTAGAAAAATTCACATACAAAAAGATTTCTGAAAATTATATAACGCTATTTCAATAAATTTATGCAAACAAAAGATTATTTTATTAAACGAATTTTTGATTTAATTTTGGCCTTTGTAGGTCTTATTTTTTCATTCTGGTTAATTTTTTTAGCTTGGCTTATAGCTTCTGTAGAAACAAAATCTAACGGTTTTTTTATTCAAAAAAGGGTAGGGAAAGATGCTAAATTATTTAATTTGATAAAAATTAAATCGATGAAAAAAGTGGCAGGCGTTTCTACTACAAATACTACTGCAAACGATGTAAGAATTACCAAAAGTGGCAAATTTTTTAGAAACACAAAAATAGACGAGTTGCCACAACTCATAAATGTACTTTTTGGACAAATGAGTTTTGTAGGGCCAAGGCCAGATGTAGTTGGCTACGCCGATAAACTTGAAGGAAAAGATAGAATTATGTTGAGTATTAGACCAGGAATTACCGGGCCGGCTAGTTTGAAATATAAAAATGAAGAAGAATTACTATCTTTACAGCAAAATCCAGAACATTTCAATGATTATGTGATTTGGCCAGATAAGGTAAAAATTAATATCGATTATGTAAATAATTGGTCGTTGAAAGGAGATATTATGTATATATTAAAAACTATTAAAAGCTAAATGGACAAAATTTTTCTATCGCCACCACATATGAGTGGCAAAGAGCAAGAGTATATTAAAAATGTTTTTGATAGTAATTATATTACGTCGTTAGGTGAGTATGTTAATAAATTTGAAGATATAACTAAAACTACAACTAAAGCTAAAAATGCTTTGGCTTTGATAAACGGTACTGCTGCTATTCATTTGGCACTTCGTGTGCTTGGTGTTGGCGAAGGCGATGTTGTTCTAACTTCTAGTTTTACTTTCATTGGTTCAGTGTCTTCAATTTTGTACCAAAAAGCAACGCCGGTTTTTATAGATAGCAACGAAAATTGGAATATTTGTCCTAATTTGGTAGAAGATGCTATAAAAAAGTACAAACCAAAAGCTTTAATTCTTACACACCTTTATGGGCAAATGGCTCATATTGAAGAGATTGTAACTATTTGTAGAAAAGCAGGAGTTTATGTAATAGAAGATGCAGCAGAAAGTTTAGGAGCAACTTTAAATGGAAAACATTCAGGAACTTTTGGTGATTTTGGTGTTTTTTCTTTCAATGGAAACAAAATATTAACAACTAGCGGCGGCGGGATGTTAGTTTCTGATAATGAAAAATGGATTCAAGAAGCAAAATTTTTATCTACCCAAGCCAAAGAAGATCATATTTGGTACGAGCACGAAACCTATGGCTATAATTATAGAATGAGCAATGTTTTGGCAGCTATAGGCTTGGCACAAATGGAAGTTTTGGAAGACCGAGTTTTTAAGAAACGTCAAATTTTTAGTTGGTATCAAGAATTTTTGGAAGGAAATATTACTTTTATGCCAGAAATAGCCAATAGTAAAGGAAATCGTTGGCTTACCACTTTGACTTTTGAGGATAAAAATATTTTTGACGTAATAGATGTTTTAAATAAAAATGGTATCGAAAGCCGACCGCTCTGGAAACCAATGCATATGCAGCCCGTTTTTAAATCTTCTGAAAGAATAGTAAATGGTGTTAGTGAAAAATTGTTTCAAAAAGGAATTTGTTTGCCAAGCGGAACAGTTTTAGAAAAAGAAGATGTTAAACGTATTGCTAATTTAATCAATAATATATAGTGTATAAGATTTTTGACAAAAGAATTTTAAATTTCCTTGTAATATTAGTTTTGACTTATATTACGTTTTGGTGGACATTTTTTGTGTTTCACCGACCAATGGATAGCAAAATTATTTGGCTAGTTTTTGCTATTAGATCTTTTTCTTCATTCATTTTTTATAAAGATTATTCGCTTTCTTGGTCTAAAGCTTCCGTGAATACTTTTTTTATAAAACTCTTGGTTTATTTCGTTGCATTTTTTGTGTATCTTCCAATATTATACAATGAACTAGAAATTTATTTACTGCTTTCAGAGCTTTTTTTGCATCTTTTTTTAATCAACTTTTTTGTTTACGCCTATAGATATGTAATTCAAAGGTTGGAAAAGGATAAAATACTAAAAACAAAAACAGTATTTATATATGGCGCCGGAAAAGCTGGTGTAAAACTTCGCGAAGAATTTTCTAGAAGCGAATATAAAGTATTGGCATTTATCGACGACAATGTAGAATTGCAAAGACGAAGTATAGACGGAATTCCTATTTTTAAGAGAAGCAAGTTTTTAAAAACTCACGATGCTGACCTAAAGGTAGATTTGCTTGTAATTGCTATGCCTTCGGCAGGTCAAAATGTTATTAAGGACATTTATGTAGAGTTAAAAGACTATTTTCATAATGTACGAGTTTTGCCTAAAATGGAAAAAATACTCCAAGATAGACCGTTTTCTGAGCAAATAAAAGATATTTCTGTAGAAGATTTATTGGCACGAAATCCTAAAGATTTAGATAAAAAAGCTATTTCAGGTTTTATAAAAGACAAAGTAGTTTTAGTAACCGGAGCTGGTGGAAGCATAGGTAGCGAAATAGCTATGCAATGCGCAAAATATAATGCAAAAAAAATAATTTTGCTCGACCATAGCGAGTTCAATTTGTATGCCATATCTGAAAAATTGGCAAATTATAAAACTGAAAAAATATTGCTTTCAGTTATCAATAGAGACGATTTGTTTGAAGTTTTTGAAAAGTTAAAACCGCAAATTGTAATTCACGCAGCAGCATACAAACACGTGCCTATGTGCGAGTATAATATGAAATCTGCTATCGACAACAATATATTGGGTACAATAAACTGTATAGATGCCGCTATTATAAACGAAGTTGAAAAATTTGTTTTAATTTCTACAGATAAAGCAGTACGACCAACTAACGTAATGGGAACAACAAAAAGAATCTGTGAACTTTATGCCCAAAATGTAAAAAGCAATAAAACGGATATTGTGGCTGTGCGTTTTGGAAATGTATTGGGTAGTTCTGGTTCCGTTATTCCTAAATTTATGGAACAGATAGAAAACGGTGGACCTGTTACTGTTACGCATAAAGACATAACACGTTATTTCATGCTAATTCCTGAAGCTTGTGAATTGGTACTTCAATCTGGTGCGCTTGCTACTGGTGGCGAAATTTTTATTTTAGATATGGGCGAGCCGGTTAAAATTGTAGATCTAGCAAATAAAGTTATAAGTCTTTCGGGTCGAGAAAATATAGCAATTGAGTTTACTGGTTTACGTTCTGGAGAAAAACTATACGAAGAATTGTTGATAAACGAATCGGATAGGAAAACTAAATATGAATCTATAACTATAGCTATTCCAACGGTTTATGATATTGATGTGCTGAATAAAGATATTGAAAAGTTAGTAAATAATGACGAAATATTAGTGAATTTGAAGGCAATAGTGCCAGAATTTGACCATAAACCTAATTAGTTTAATCTTCTTACTATTATTTCTTCAATTACATCAATTAAATTTTCTGGTTCAAGTTTTCGCCAATTCATTTCATTAAATAACTCATTGATTTCAAAATAGTTAAGAATATTATTTTGTTCCATTTCTTGCAAAACGTGGTCTCTAAAATTTATTGGCACTATCCAACCGCCTGCTTCCAATTCGCTAAACCATTCTTCATAATAGCAATCTTCATCTGCGTGCATGTTTAAAATGTTTTCGCCTATCAAAACAAATTTATTTATTCCTTCACTTAGCAAAATATCTATAACTTCCACTTTAAGTTGCATTATGTCGTTATGAATTACATCATTCCATTCGCCAATAAATTCTATAATACTAAAACCTTCTTCATAATCTGTAAATAAAATTTTAATATAAAGGGTAGGAGATTCTATGAAATCCCATTGTGGGTGTATATAATGGTCGTAAATGGCTGATGAAAAGTACATTTCGCTATATTCTCTACCATAAAATGGCGATAGCTCATCATCTTCGGCAGTGTATTTATCTCGCCATCTCCAAAATGGTTCTATTGTATGCATTTGGTTAGTTGTTTATAGTTATATTGTTTATTGTTGTTGGTTCTTTGTTCAAAAGATAATTGTTTAAACCAAAAGCCAAAAGCTAATAGCTAAAAGCTAATAGCCAATAGCTAATAGCCAATCGCTAATAGCTAAAAACCAGCAGCCAAACCTTCTACTGCTTTTCTTACGCTGCCAAACTTCTCCAATAATTCTGAAGCTCTTTCTACAGAAACACCAGTTTCGTCCATTATCATTTTTACACCTCTGGCTACCAATTTATGGTTGCTAAGTTGCATATCTACCATTTTGTTGCCTTTTACTTTGCCAAGTTTTATCATTACACTAGTAGAAATCATATTTAAAATTAATTTTTGAGCTGTTCCTGCTTTCATTCTAGAACTGCCCGTTACAAATTCTGGACCTACTATACATTCAATTGGAAAATCGCTTACGGCAGCTATCGGGCTGTTATTGTTGCAAACGATACAGCCGGTTGCAATTTTATTTTCTTGACATTTTTTTAAAGCGCCTACTACATAAGGTGTTGTGCCAGAAGCAGCTATGCCAAGTACAAAATCATTGGCGGATAAGTTAAAATTTTGTAAATCCTTCCAAGCGCCATCGGTGTCGTCTTCTGCAAACTCTACAGCTTTTCTTATTGCTTTATCGCCGCCTGCTATAATTCCAATTACCACATCGTGAGCTACACCAAATGTTGGTGGACATTCAGATGCATCTACAATTCCAAGTCTTCCGCTCGTGCCTGCGCCTATATAAAAGAGTCTTCCACCATTTTGTAGCTTTTCAAAAATTGCATTTACAGCTTTTTCTATGTTTAAAATTTCTTTTTCTATAGCCAAAGGAACTGTTTTATCTTCTTTATTTATGTTTCTCAAAAGACTCAATGTTTCCATTTTTTCTAAGTCGTTGTAAAGAGAATCTTTTTCTGTTATTTTTTGCATAGTGCGAATTTCTAATTTTTTTATTACTTTTGGAACGAAAATTGCCAAAAGCTTTATATCTTTATTATTAAAAATTAAACTTAAAAAAATAAAAATGAAAAAATTATTAGTCTTATTAGCTGTTTCTTTATCTTTTACATTTGTAAATGCACAAGAAACTACCAAAAGTTCTACACCAGCTAAAGCTGAATGTGCACACGGAAAAACAGAAGCAAAATCTTGCGATAAATCTGCTCCTGCCTCTGGAAAAGCTTGTTGTGATAAATCTAGTGCTACAAGTACAGAAGCAAAATCTTGTTGCGATAAATCTAAATCTGGCGCTACTTCTTGTGCTGGAAGTTCTTCAGCTTACTCTAAAACAGTTAGCGCAAAAGATTTTATGTCTTACGCAGACAGATTTCCTTCTGAAAACATAGTTGATATCAGAACAAAAACTGAAGCTAAAGAAGGTATGATAGCTGGAGCTAAAAACATCGACTACAATTCGAGAGATTTTAAAGAAAATATCAACAAATTAGACAAAGATGCTGCAATTATGATTTATTGCAACAATGGTAAAAATTCTGCTGAAGCTGTTAACTTATTAAAAAGCTGGGGTTTTACTAAAATATATAATATGGATGGAGGTTACAAAGCATATGTTGCTCAATTTCCTGCTAAAAAGTAATACATAGTTACATAAAATTGAAATCCCTGACATTAATTTGTCAGGGATTTTTTTTTGTTTTAAATCTAAAATTATTGAATTAATCTTTGAGGAGCAAAAAATAACAAGAACTAAGAGAATTTAGACCAATCAATTTTTTGATAATTCAAACTTAAGTAAATTGAGGAAAAAAAACTATAAACCAAGAAGGTCTGGACGTCTTTCTTCAGTTCTTTTAATAGCTTCTTCGCTACGCCATTCGTCTATTTTTTTAAAATTGCCTGAAAGCAAAACTTCTGGCACTTTCAAACCTTCCCATTCTTCTGGTCGGGTATAAACTGGCGGAGCTAGCAAATCATCTTGAAAACTATCGGTAAGCGCAGAAGTTTCATCATTTAAAACGCCAGGCAAAAGCCTTGATACTGCATCTACGATAATACAAGCACCTAATTCGCCTCCCGAAAGCACATAGTCGCCTATTGAGATTTCTTTAGTTACATATTTATCTCTAAACCTTTGGTCTATACCTTTATAATGTCCACAAATCAACAATATATTTCCTTTCAAAGAAAGTGTGTTTGCAATGCCTTGTTTAAACTGAACTCCATCTGGTGTAAGAAAAATAATTTCATCAAAAGCATCATCTTTTTCTAAACTTTTTAAGCAATCAGTTAAAGGTTCAGGCATCATAACCATTCCTGCGCCGCCACCATATTGGTAGTCATCTATTTGTTTATGTTTGCCTACGCCAAAATCGTGAAGGTTTACTATTTTTATTTCTAAAAGTCCTTTGTCTTGTGCGCGCTGAAGTATCGAGTGGCTCAAAGGACTCGTTAATAATTCGGGAACGGCAGATATAATGGTAAATTTCAT
>Ga0075163_10004685_pt1 | contig 18319 bp, 15 predicted proteins | sample JI1023141ADNA_FD_71478 | JGI IMG/M metagenome (GOLD analysis project Ga0075163, IMG submission 71478) | Wastewater effluent complex algal communities from Wisconsin, to seasonally profile nutrient transformation and Carbon sequestration -... | ecosystem: Engineered > WWTP > Effluent > Algae...
CCCAAGGTGAGCTGGTTGATCGTGGCCTCGTTGTCCTTGAAGGTGAACTTCATGTTCGGCATGTCCATGTCGAGATCGGCCTTGATATCGGCCTTCACGTTCTTCAAGTACTTGATCCCGTCGAACACGACGTTCGCTGTATCCGCATGCGTGGTGGTGCTCAACACGAACAGGTCCTGTGTGAAATCGCCGCTGCCCTTGTGGTCCAATCCATAGAGGTCCATGTAGTAGGTGAGCGAAGCATCATCATAGATCAATGTGCCGTCCTCGATCCAGTATTCGCGCAGCCCGATATTGAAGGCGCTTCCCGTGTCGGCAGGAGTGGTCTCCAAGGTGCTGTCCGGTTTCGCGATATCGTAGTTGGCACGACCATCCTCCAACACTTTCACATGGATGTACGGCCGCACCAGCCCGATGCGTTTGATGTCGATCTTGTCGCCGAAAACGCTCTTGATATCCACTGTGGCCGTTAACTGGGCGATGCGCGCCAGGTCGATGCCTTCGAAGGGTGCCACGTTGCTCACCTTCACGTTCTCGATCTCCACGGTAAGATCGGGGAAGCTCTTGAGGATGGTGATGTCCCAATCACCCCAATCCACCACCGCGTTGATGCTGTTGTTCACCTCCTTCTTGACGGCCGCTTCGATCTTGTCCTTGAACAGGATGGGGATGAGGATAGCCGCCGCGAGAATGAGGACGACGAGTGCGACGAGCGTGAGCAGGATGCGTTTGGTCCACTTTGCCATGGTCATAAGGATGAGGGCCGATCATGATCGACCCGTGCAGTTCTATTTCTGAGCAGATGGTCAGCTAATACGAGGCAGGTCATTGCTTCCACGATGGGCACGGCGCGCGGAACTACGCAAGGATCATGCCTGCCTTTGGCCTCCAGGATGATGGCCTTGCCTGAGCGGTCAATGGCCTCTTGTGCCTTGGCGATGGTGGAAACCGGCTTGAACGCCACATCGAAGACGATGTCCTCACCGCTGCTGATGCCGCCTTGGACACCACCGGAACCCATCTTGTTGTGTGCCGAGCCGCGCAAGCCGATCGCACCGAAGCCTTCGCCCAATGCGAAACCCTTGACAGCGTTGATGCTGAGCATGGCCTTCCCCAAGTCGGCGTTCAGCTTATCGAAAACGGGCTCGCCGAGGCCCGCAGGCGTGCCGCGCACCACACAAGTGATGCGGCCACCGATCGAATCGCCTTCGCTACGCACTTGTTCGATGAGCGCGGTCATACGCGCGGCGGTCGAAGGGTCCGGGGATCGCACATCGCTGCTCCAAACGGAGGATAGGTCCAATTCAGTGTAAGCTCGCTCCAACTTCACATCACCTACCTGGCTCACATACGCTTCCAACCGTACACCTTGCAGCGCCAGAAGTTGACGGGCAACGGCACCACCCACCACGCGGCTGGCCGTTTCACGCGCACTACTCCGCCCTCCACCGCGATGATCACGGATCCCGTACTTCTCCTCCCAGGTCTTATCAGCATGACCGGGTCGGTAGACATCCTTCAACGCATCGTAGTCGCTGCTTTTCGCATCGGTATTGCGGATCAAGAACCCGATGGGCGTGCCCAGTGAAATACCGTCAAGGATCCCGCTCAGGAAATCGACTTTATCGCCTTCGCTGCGGGCTGTCCCCAAGGGCGTACTTCCCGGGCGACGACGATCCAGTTCCTGCTGCACCGCGCTCATGTCCACCTTCAACCCCGCAGGACAGCCATCGATCACGCCGCCTATGGCCGCGCCGTGGCTCTCTCCGAACGTGGTGAGGCGAAAGAGGGTACCGAAGGTGTTACCGGGCATTTGTCATCCACACGGCGCATGCGGCCTCGCGGAGGGGCGAAGTTAGCGCCACCCTAGAGGCGGGTTCTGTTTGCAAGAGCCTTCCATCCACAGGTGGATCGTTAGGAACAGTGCCCTTTCTTTGTCCCGCACATGAAGCGCCTCCTGATCAAGAACGCCAAAGGACTGGTGGGGACGCACCCCGCTGATCTTCGCCGTGTTGCGGGCCGTAGCATGAAGGATCTTCCGATCATCGCTGACGGATGGCTAACGGCCGAGGACGGGCGCATCACCGGCCTTGGCAACATGGATTCCTTTCCGGGGATCACCGATTGGTCGGGCCTTACGGTGATCGATGCAACAGGCCGTTACGTGCTGCCCGGTTGGTGCGACCCGCATACGCACACCGTGTTCGCCGCTCCTCGCGAGGAGGAGTTCGTGGACAAGATCAACGGGCTCAGCTACCAGGAGATCGCCGCGCGCGGCGGCGGGATCCTGAACAGCGCGGCCAGGCTGCGGGCGATGAGCGAAGATGAGCTCTTCGAAAAAGCAAAGGCCCGGTTGGAGGTGATGATGGCCCAAGGCACGGTGGCCGTGGAGATCAAAAGCGGATATGGGCTCACCCTGGAAAGCGAGTTGAAGATGTTGCGGGTGGCGAAGCGGTTGCAGGGATCCCTTCCCATTCAGATCCGGACCACATTGCTCGCGGCACATGCTTTACCGCCTGAGTTCAAGGATGATCGATCCGCTTACGTGGACTTGATCTTGAACGAGCTGATCCCCCAAGTGAAGGCCGAAGGATCGGCCGATTTCGTGGATGTGTTCTGCGAGGCGAACTACTTCACCGTGGCCGAGATGGAACGGATACTCGAAACCGGAACGGCGCATGGATTGCGTGGCAAAGTGCATGTGAACCAATTCACGAGCATCGGTGGGATACAAGCCGCCGTGAAGTGTGGGGCCCTTAGCGTGGACCATCTTGAAGTGATGGAGCAAGCCGACATCGATGCGCTGGTGGGTTCCAGTGTGATCCCCACGCTTCTTCCTTCCTGCTCGTTCTTCATCCGGATCCCTTACGGCCCGGCGCGCCAGTTGATGGACCACGACCTGCCGCTCGCACTGGCCACGGACTTCAACCCCGGCACCACGCCGAGCGGCAACATGAACTTCGTGCTTTCGCTAGCCTGTGTTCAACTTCGTATGCTACCGGAGGAGGCGATCAATGCCATGACCCTGAACAGTGCCGCAGCCATGGGTGTGGTGGCGGACCTCGGTAGCATCAGTATCGGCAAACGGGCCAGCTTGATCATCACCAAGGAGATACCTTCGCTCGCTTTCCTCCCTTACGCCTTCGGCAACGATAACATCGACACCGTCCTCATCGATGGAACACCTGTCCGGTCCGGAGAAGCCCTCTCCTGAGAGCATCCAGCCCACGTACGTCAGACCACCCGGACTGGAATTCGCGATGGGTGTGGCGCTCTTCGGGGTGTTGGTGGTGACCTATGCCCTACTTCAAGAGGCCTGCATCATTGCCTACTCCTTCGCCCATTCCCCGGAACTGATCGGGCAACGGTTCCATCTGGGCCAGCTTTCGGACCCGCATTTCACGGAGTTGATGATCGCGATGCGGTCCAACGGCGATGCGATCGCGCGAACGGCGACCATCGGTCCCGTGTTCGGCATCATCGCCTTGTTGTCGGTGGTGAAATGGTGGAAGAAGAAGCACTTCTCGAACTTCCTCGGATTCCATGTTCCGCTGCTGCGTGACCTCGTGAAATGGGGTTTGATCTTCGCCGTGCTTGTCGCCTCCATCGAACTGTTGGCCACGCTGTTCCCTGTGTTCCGGACCGATTTCATGGAGAAGATCCTGGCCAGCAACACCGAACGCTTGTGGTTGATCATGGGTGTCGGCCTTCTCACCCCGCTGTTCGAGGAGTTGCTCCTGCGCGGATTGCTCCAAGGATCGCTGCGGCATATTGCTGACGAACATTCGGCCATTGCCATTACGGCCGGTGTTTTCGCTGTGATGCACTTGCAATACGACCTGTCGATCATCCTGATCATTGTTCCGTTCGGTGTGGTGCTGGGATATGCCCGATCCCGGAGCAATTCCATCTGGGTGCCGGTCGTGCTGCACATGCTGAACAACCTGTTGACCGTGCTGGTGCCTTAGCAAGCAGTTGGAAAGGAGGGCATGGGGAAATGTGCCCCCAAACCACTTACGAGTGGCAGGTGCGACACCGTTCTCACGCACATTCCCGGATTTCAACATGTGGGCCGTTCCAGCGGATCGAAGCGAGGCCGCCAGGAGTAGCTTTGCGGCCCCAATTTCCTACTCCATGACCCGTCGTTTGATCGAATGCGTGCCCAACATCAGCGAGGGCCGCGACCGTGCCAAGATCGATGCCATCGCAGCCGTTGTTGAGACCGTTGAAGGCGTGCGTTTGCTGGATGTGGACCCGGGCAAGGCCACCAATCGCACCGTGATCACCTTCGTGGGTGAACCAGGACCGGTCTGCGAAGCCGCTTTCCGTTTGATCAAGAAAGCGCAGGAGTTGATCGACATGCGCACCCACAAGGGGGAGCATCCGCGATTCGGCGCTACGGACGTGTGCCCACTGGTACCGATCAGCGGGATAAGCATGGAAGAGACCGCACGGTTCGCACGTGGATTGGCCGAACGCGTGGGCAAGGAACTGTCGATCCCCGTGTACTGCTACGAGGCTGCCGCCAGCGAAGAGAAACGGCGTAACCTGGCCAACAATCGCAGCGGCGAATACGAAGGCCTTCCCAAGAAACTGAAGGATCCCGCTTGGAAGCCCGATTTCGGTCCGGCGGAGTTCACCGATAGCGTCGCGCGCAGTGGGGCCATGGCCATCGGCGCACGCAATTTCCTCGTAGCCTACAACGTGAACCTCAATACCACCAGCACGCGCAGGGCCAATGCCATTGCGTTCGATATCCGCGAGGCGGGCCGCAAAGTGAAGCAGACCGATGGCACCGAGATACAGGTGCCGGGTAAATTGAAGTCCGTTAAAGGCATCGGCTGGTTCATTGAGGAATACGGGATCGCGCAGCTTTCGCTCAATCTCACGGACATCACCGTAACGCCTGTCCACATCGCTTTCGACGAGGCCTGCAAGAGTTCCGCGGAACGCGGGATCCGGGTTACGGGGAGCGAACTCGTGGGCTTGATCCCGAAACAGTCCCTGCTGGATGCGGCTGACTTCTTCCTGGCACGTCAAGAGCGCAGCCTCGGCATCAGCGAACGCGAGAAGATCAAGCTCGCGGTGAAATCGTTGGGGCTCGATGACCTCGGCCCGTTCGATCCGCAGAAGAAGGTGATCGAGTACATGCTGGAGGATGCGAACAGTGAACGCCTCGTGCGCATGGACCTGAAGCGCTTCAGCGAAGAGACCGCTGCCGAAAGCCCTGCCCCCGGTGGCGGTTCCGTGGCGGCCTACGTGGGTGCGCTCGGCGTTTCCCTCGGCACCATGGTGGCCAACCTCAGCGCACACAAACGCGGCTGGGACGAGCGTTGGGAGGAATTCAGCAAGTGGGCGGTCGTCGGCGAGAAGCTCCGTAATGAGCTGCTCTTCCTCGTTGATGAGGACACGCGTGCTTTCGACCGGATCATGACCGCGATGGGCCTTCCCAAAGGCAGCGAGGAAGAGAAGGCTGCACGCAAAGCCGCCATCACCGCAGCCACGAAGGGTGCCATCATGACCCCGTTGCGTACGATGCAAGTCTGCGTGGAGAGCATGGGGTTGATGAAGGCCATGGCGGAGAAAGGTCTGCAAGCCAGCGTGAGCGATGCCGGCGTTGGAGCCTTGTGCGCTCGCACCGGGGCGATCGGTGGTTACCTCAACGTGAAGATCAACTGCGCTGGTTTGGATGATGCGGCCTTCAAAGCCGACGTGTTGAGGCAAGCGGAGGATTTGAAACTGAAAGCTGAAAGCCTGGAGGCCGAAGTGATGGCATTGACGCTCGCAAAGGTGTGAGCGACAACACTGGGGGCCTCTTCAACGTATAATTGACATGTGCGCGCCCGATGGGCGCACAGACCAGTGCCGGAAGGTCTGGTGAAGGACCTGATGGGAGCCCGCAACACATATCGTCAACTGAGCAGGAGGATCCTCTACTTCTTCCCGTTCCAGTTGCTGGTCCTGCACCTGAAGAAGAACCACCTGCTGCTCTTCACCTGGCTGCTGCTCTTCGGCTATATCACGGAGAGCATCGGTGTCAAATATGGCGTGCCGTACCTATTCCTCTACCCGGAGTATTTCGGTTCCGTAGGCTTCACTTCGTATGCGATAACCGGGTTCGCGTTGGGCGGCTTCATTACGGCCTTCAATCTGTACAGTTATGCCATGCACGGGTATCGTTTTCCGTTCATCGCCACCATCGCCCGGCCCTTCCTGAAGTTCAACATCAACAACGCCGTGATCCCGGGGTTGTTCGTGCTCACCTTCCTATGGCACTCGGCCACCTTCCAATACTCCAAGGAATTGGAAACGGTAGGCGCCATCCTCTGGCACCTCAGTGGTTTCATCTTCGGCATCCTGCTTTTCCTGGCACTGGCCCTGCTCTATTTCACCAGGACCAACACGGACATCATCAAGATGCTCGGTAGTGATCCTGATGCCTACCGCCCGGCCGAGCCTTTGGTGGACATCATCGGTCCGCAGCATTCCGCCCCGCCACAGCGGCGCGTGGAGCAACGGAAAGCCCTGCGGTGGTTGCGGCGCCAGCAGCGGTCGGAAAAATGGCGTGTGGAAACCTACCTCACACCCCGTCTCCGGATCATGCTGGCCCGCAGCAGTGCGCACTACGACAAGGATATGCTGCGCGATGTGCTCTGGCAGAACCACATCAACGGGGCCATCTTCGAAGTGGTACTGGTCCTCAGCTTTATCGCTCTGGGGGCCTTCAGCGAGTTCCGGTTCTTCGCCATTCCCGCCGGAGCGAGTGTCTTCCTCTTCCTCACCATGTTGATCATGATCATCAGCGCCTTGTTCAGCTGGCTACAGGGATGGACAGGAACCGTCATCTTGGCGCTCATCGTGGCCCTCAATCTCTTGAGCCACCGGACCGAAGGTTTCCTCTACGACAACCACGCCTACGGATTGGACTACACAACGAAGCCTGCCCTCTACGATCGCCCCACCATCGCGGCCATGGCGAACGATGTGGGCACCGCCCAACGGGATGCACAAGCCCTGTTGGCCACCTTGGAGCAATGGAAGAAGGACAACCAATCGCAACCGATGGGATCGGAGAAACCGCCCTTGGTGATCTTGAACACGAGCGGCGGTGGACTGCGTTCCACACTTTGGACCTTGCGGTGTTTGCAACACGCCGACAGCTTGGTGGGTGGTGGTCTGATGGAACGGACCATGCTCATGACGGGTTCTTCCGGCGGCTTGATCGGGGCTGCATACTACAGGCAGCTCTACCTCGCACAACAGGAAGGCGACTCCTTGGACCGCAACGATCGCGCCTTGCTGGATGAGGTATCGACCGACATGTTGAACCCGCTGGCCTTCAGTTTCGTGACCAACGACATGTTCGTGCGTTACCGGACCGTGAAGGACGGCGAGCTGCGCTACACGTTGGACCGTGGATACGCCTTTGAACGCCGCCTCAACCAGAGTACCCACGACCTGCTCGATGTACGCATGGGGGACCTCGCCGATGCTGAGCGCGAAGCGCGCATACCGCTCATGGTGATCACTCCTGCGTCCATCAACGACGGCAGGCGGCTGGTCATCGGTTCAGTCCCGATGGCTTTCCTCACCAACATCGCGCCCGAAGGTCAATTGCACAACGCTGGCCAGCCGGAAGCGATCGAGTTCCACCGGTTCTTCCGCGATCAAGGTGCTGCCAATTTGAAGTTGACCAGTGCACTGCGGATGAACGCCACCTTCCCCTATATCACCCCGATCGTATCCCTGCCGAGCGAACCGCCGATGCGGGTGATGGATGCCGGGCTGCGCGACAATTACGGATACCGCACCACACTCGCCTTCCTGCACACCTTCCGGGATTGGATCCGGGACAACACAAGTGGCGTAGTGGTCTTGCAGCTTCGTGATACTCAAAAGGAACTGGAGGTGAAGCCCAGCAGTGGCTCAGTGATCGGCCGCATGCTGGACCCGATCGGCAGCGTTTACGACAACGTGGTACGCGTGCAGGACCAGGACTACGATCTCATGCTCCAACAAGCCAGCGCCTGGACCGATTTCCCGATGGAGGTGATCGATATCCAGTTACGCCACGACGAGGGCGAACAGATCTCATTGAGCTGGCACTTGACCGCCTTGGAACGCAAACGGGTGCTGCGGAGCATCAATTCGGTCGAGAATGTGAAGGCGTTCGGACGATTCCGCGAACTGGTAATGGGCACGGCAACGCCTACTGCACTTGCCGCAGGTGATGGCGAACAAGCCCCGGCAATGGATCCCGTTCCACGGAACTGATCGTCATTCCACGATCCAACAGGCATTCGGCGAGCAGCTCGCGGAATCCATACGCCACGGATCCCGTGGCAAAGACATTGCGCAATTGTTCCGGTGTGAAGAAACGCGTGAGCAGTTCGGCCAATGCGTGGAAGCGGCCTTGCAGTAGTTCCCGCACATAGGGCTCCTCCGGATGGTTTGCCAGCAAAGCCGTGTAGGACGCGAGTTCCTTACCCGGATGGGACGCCCGATGGACCTGCTCCAAAACACCGGACAGTACCGGTCCATCGGCACCGAAAAGCGCTTCATGGAGCGGGCGTGGGATCCTTCCGTAGAACGCATCCTGGAGCAGGTTCCGGCCGATGTCCGCGCCACTGCCTTCGTCACCAAGCAAATAGCCCAAGGACGGCATGGGGCAGTGCAACCGTTGGCCATCGTAGTAGCCCGCGTTCATGCCCGTACCTAGGATGAGCACGAGTCCAGTTTCGCGCCCACATAGACCCAAAGCCGCTCCCATCAGATCCGAGTCCACCGATATCGCGGACTGTGGCCATATTATCCCAATGGTCCGGTGCATGCGGTCCTTGCGCTCGGCGGAACCGCAACCCGCTCCGTAGATATGCACGGCGCATGTGCCCAACGCCTCCGGCTGCCGTTCACGGAACCAGTCCGCTATCGCTTCCGCGAAACCCGATCCTTCGCCGCTCACGGGATTGAAGCCCGGTAAACGCTCGCCTTTGGATGGCCATGTCGTGAACGTTCCATCCGATGAAAGGACGGCCCATCGCGAGGATGATCCACCGATCTCTCCAATCACCTGCAGCATGTGCGCAAGGTAAATGGCCCGAAGCGGTCAGGCCGAACGGTCGAACAAGAACTTGTTCGGGCTGATGAAGCCGTTCTTCACTGCGTAAAGCACGACGGCTGCCGTGTTGTTCACGCCCAGCTTCTGCATGATGTTCCGGCGGTGTGCGATCACCGTATGGGAACTCAGGCTGAGTTCTTCAGCGATACGTGTGTACGAATTGCCTTCGGCGATCAACGTAACGATCTGGCACTCCCGTTCGCTCAACGCGACCGGTGCGCAGGACAATGGTTCGGCCATGAACTTGTCCACGTCGAACGAGGCCTTGCGCAGCACATCCAGCACCTTTCCACAAAAGAACTTGCTTCCGTCCGCCGTGCGCGTAACGGCATCGATGATCTCCTGCACATCACAATCCTTGCGGATGTAGCTGGTGACCCCTGCCCGCACTGCGGCCATCAACGCTGCTGTGGACGGGTCCGGTGTAATGGCGATGAACCGCGTGCCCTTGGATCGGCGCATTCCATCGCGGATGGCCTGGGCACCGAACCCTTCCGCCGTGTGGTCCACCAACACCACATGGGGCCGGTGGCGCACGATCATGGCTTCCATGGCGATGGCGTCACGCGCCACACCCACCAGTTCCACGCGAGGAGCATCCGATAGGATCGCGCGAAGACCGATCAAGGCCAGTTCGCTATGGTCGGCGATCAGTGTCCGGACGCTCATTTCTTATTTAGAACTATTCTTAACAAGGTGCAAAGCTATCCGCCTTGAGCTGCTCTCCCAAATCAACTTGAACTAATCGCGCCGTTCCACTTGGAACAGGCCGCCCTCATTGCTCAACAGCGTCCTTGGAAAAATAGGAAGGGCTTCCTGCAGGAGCACGTCGGCGTTCTTGTACCGCGAACTGAAGTGCCCCAACAAGAGTTGACCGACACCCGCATCGGATGCCAGTTGAGCGGCCTGCGCAGCAGTACTGTGCATGGTCTCCTTGGCACGGTCGATCATGGCCGTTGTGAACGTCGCTTCGTGGTAGAGCAGGTCGACACCTTTGACGTATGGAAGCAATGCTGGTTCATACGCTGTGTCCGAGCAATAAGCGTAGCTCCTCGGTGGCAGTGGATCCAGTGTCAACTCCGCGTTCGATAATCGCTTTCCATCCGGGAACACCAGGTCTTCCCCTTGTTTGACCAGCGCACGTTTGAACTGCGGGATCTCGTGCAACCGGTCCGTTCGCAACAGTCGTAGACCAGCGGTTTCGCGGAACACGAAGCCGGTACACGGCACGCGGTGGCGAAGAGCCAGTCCCGTCACCGACACATGCTCATCCGTGTGGACCACCTGACCACTTTCGGGGACCAGCGCATGGAAATGCATGGGATACCTGAGCCACGTTCCCGATGCCCGCAACTGGAGATCGATGATCGCTTTCAGGTCCGGTGGGCCATAGATGTGGAGTTCCGTCTGTCGACCCATGAGATGCATGGAACTGATCAGGCCCATGAGCCCCAAATAGTGATCGCCATGCAGGTGGCTGATGAAGATGTGCCCGATGCGCTGGAAGTTGATGCCGGCCATCCGCATGCGCTCCTGGGTGCCCTCACCACAATCGATGAGGTAGTAGGAGTCATGCACGTTCACCAACTGTGCCGTGGGATACCGTCCCCTCGCTGGCAAGGCTGCGCCTGTACCCAAGGTGGTTACTGTGAACGGGCTGCTGTGCATGTGGTATGATGAAGAAGGCCCCGTGGTGCGGGGCCTTCAATACGTCAGTTCATCAATGTATGGCTCACCGCTGCAGTGCCATGCGGCCGGTAAAGGTGTCCGAGCCGGATTCGATCTTGTAGAGGTAGACGCCCGCTGGAAGATCACCACTTTCGAATGAGACCTTGTTCACGCCCACCTTGGCCTGGACTGTTTGGTGCCACATTTCCTCCCCGACCAGACTGAAGACACGTAGACGAGCGTCGCCAGCGCGCCCGACCTGGAATTCGATCGTGGTGCGTGTTGTAAATGGATTTGGGATGTTGCGAACGTTCGCCAGACCGACCATTGTATTCGAAGCGATGCCCGTATTGTCCTCGCCGACCACGATCTCATAACCGGTGAAGGTGATGTCTTCACTTTGCACCCCGAACAGTGGGACGGTGAACCACGCCCGAACGGTCAATTCAAGAGCGTACGAACCCACTGCAGTAGGCTCTCCTTCTATAAGGCCACAACCCAATTGGGTAGGTAGATACGTGCATGCAGCCGACGTCTGCGAGTTGCACATGACCGCCAATCCGGGAGGCAATCCATTCACGCCGAGCAGATGGATGCTATCGATCGCGATCGGCGGGAATGGAGGATCTGCTGGAATATCGGATGCATTCGCCGGAACGATCAGGTTCAGCGTATCGCTGTAGAACTGGCTCAAGAACCCGGCCTTGAAATTCTCGGTGGTATCCGGCCAGACCCCATAGACGCTATCCGCGTAAAGTGGGTCGGGGGTACATTGGGCCCGCGCGGAGGCGAGGCCCAGCACACTGATGAGAAGGAGTATGGCTTTCTTCATGCGCAAGATCATTCCTTGTTGACGTCCTTCTCGATCTCCTCCATGTACAGAAGGTCGACGGCCTCCGCCGGTGTTGGTGTGATCGAGAGCACGCTTTCCAACTGCGAGATCTGTACCAACTTCTGCACGGGTTCCTGCAATCCGCAAACGACCAGCGTTCCATTCACGCTCTTGCACAACCGGTTCGCTACGAGCAACGCGCTCAAACCGGATGAATCACAATAGCGGGTGCTGGACAGATCGATGATCACGTTACGCACACCGGTCTTGTTCAAGTAAACCAGCTCGCTTTTCAATTCAGGAGCACAGGTGGTGTCCAGTTTGTCAACGTTGCTGGTCACGAGCGTGTACCGGCCTTTATCCTCTATGGTGAAGTTCATGGTCGATGGGCTATCCGGCCAAATATAGTCACCACGGAACTAGAGGTGGTCACGCGATATGTTGCCGACTTTCAAACAGTGGGGCGTGGGATACGCGCTGCGAGCAGGTAGAGCACGGCCATGCGGATGGCCACGCCGTTCTCCACCTGGTCCAGAATGATGCTGTTCGCGTGGTCCGCTACCTGACTGGTCACCTCTACCCCACGATTGATCGGTCCCGGATGCATGATCACGATCTCCTTCCCGATCCTCTTGTACCGCTCAAGGTCCAGGCCGTAGCGCATGGCATACTCACGCAGGCTTGGAAAGTTGGCCACACCATCCCCACCCTGTCGTTCCAACTGGATCCGGAGCATGTTGGCGACATCGCACCAGCGCAAAGCCTTGTCCAGGTCCTGTTCAACCTTCACTCCCAAACTTTCGATGTGTCTAGGCATGAGGGTATTCGGGCCGCTTAGCATGACCTCCGCACCCAGCTTGTGCAAACAGAAGATGTTGCTGAGCGCGACACGCGAATGGAGAACGTCCCCAACGATCAGCACCTTCACCCCTTTCACCTTGCCTAGCTTCTCGCGGATACTGTACGCATCGAGCAAGGCCTGCGTCGGATGTTCATGTGTGCCATCACCAGCGTTCACGATGCGCGCGTCCACATGGCGGCTCAGGAAAAGTGCAGCGCCCGGATCCGGGTGGCGCATCACCACCATGTCCACTTTCATGGCCAGGATGTTGTTCACCGTATCCACCAAGGTCTCACCCTTGCTTACGCTGCTCCCGCTGCTGCTGAAGTTGACGACATCCGCACTCAAGCGGCGCTCGGCCAGTTCGAAACTGACGCGTGTCCGGGTGCTGCTTTCGAAGAAGAGGTTCGCAATGGTGATGTCGCGCAGCGAAGGCACTTTCTTGATGGGCCGGTTCAGCACTTCCTTGAAGCCGTCGGCCGTACGGAAGATCAATTCGATGTCCTCCTTGGTGAGGTCCTTGATGCCGAGCAGGTGCTCGACACTCAGTTGATCGCTATACACCGTGCTGCTCATCGATCCGGTGAATTGCCATGCGCCAGTGTGGATGCATCCCTGCTATCGCGCTCGCTCGGATGCAGGAGCACCTGATCTTTTCCATCGCTTTCGGCCCACTCGACCGTGACGCGTTCGTCACCGATGCTGTCCACCCATTTGCCAACATAGTCCGGCTGGATCGGCAGTTCCCTGCTGAACCGACGATCGATCAGGACGAGCAATTGAACACTGGCCGGGCGACCGAAAGCGAGCAGTGCATCCAGCCCGGCGCGGATCGTTCGTCCCGTGAACAGTACGTCATCGACCAGAACCACTTTCCGGCCATCCAGCATGAAATCCAATTGCGTGGCGCTCGGTGCGGCCAAGGTGGAGCGGTGTCGGAAATCATCGCGGTGGAAGGTGATGTCGAGTTCACCATATTCAAGCACCTCTTTCCCGATGATCCTCTGTAGTTCCTTGCGCAACCGGCGCGCAAGAAGGATCCCGCGTGGCTGAAGACCGATCAACGCGACACCGTTCAGGTCGGCATGGTCCTCGATCAGCTGGTAGCACAGCCTCCCCACGGTAAGCCCGAAGGCTTTGCTCGTGAGGATGGGGATGGGCTGCATGCGGTGACGAAGATATCAACCTCATCACACGGTAGGTGTGATCGGAATTTGATCAAGGCACAGGGGCAATAATGCCGAAGCCCCCGATCTCTCGGGGGCTTCGCTTGTTCTTGGTCGATCAGGGACTAGCCTTCTTCGCCGTCCTCGTCCTCTTCGATGTCCTTCTTGCGGCTCTTGCCGGTGCGCTCCTTGGTCTCCATGGCGCTCTTCAGATCGCTGAGGACGCTGAGGTCGCCGAGGGTGCTCTTCTCCACTTTCTCGTTCACGCTCTTCACCGAAGCGGATGATCCACCAGCGGCCTCTTTGCGTGGGGCACGCTTGGCACCACCCGTTGCTGCCGGTGCTTCCAACACTTCCTCACCCTCTTCGAAGGTGCGGGTGTGGCTGAGCACGATGCGACGCGCTTCGCCGTTGAATTCCAACACGACGAACGGAAGCTTGTCTTCCAATTCAGCCTTGCTGCCATCGGCCTTCTTGAGGTTCTTCAAGGTCACCGTGCCTTCAACACCGTATGGCAAGCTCACCACGAAGTTCTGTCCGGCGCGGCCGGTCAGTGTGCCTTCGTGCGTGCTGCCCGGAGAGAATACGCCGGCGAACACATCCCATGGGTTCTCTTCCACTTGCTTGTGGCCGAGGCTCAGGCGACGGTTCTCCTTGTCCACTTCCAAGACCATCACTTCGATGTCGTCACCCACGTTGCAGAATTCGCTCGGGTGCTTGATGCGCTTGGTCCAGCTGAGGTCGCTGATGTGGATGAGACCATCCACGCCCTCCTCCAGCTCGGCGAAGATGCCGAAGTGGGTGAAGTTGCGCACTTTGGCGGTGTGCTTGCTCTTGAGCGGGTACTTGAACTCGATCTCCGACCATGGATCGGCGGCGAGTTGCTTCATGCCCAAGCTCATCTTGCGCTCTTCGCGGTCGATGTTGAGGACCACACAATCCACCTCCTGGCCTTCCTTCAGGAATTCCTTCGGGCTGCGCAGGTGCTGGCTCCAGCTCATCTCGCTCACGTGCAAGAGGCCTTCCACACCAGGGGCCACCTCCACGAACGCGCCGTAGTCGGTGATCACCATCACTTTGCCTTTCACTTTGTCACCGGCATTGAGGTCGGCGCTCAGGGCATCCCATGGGTGGGCGCTAAGCTGCTTCAAGCCAAGTGCGATACGCTTCTTCTCGTCGTCGAAATCCAGGATCACGACGTTGATCTTCTCGTCCAGCTTCACCACCTCTTCCGGATGGCTCACGCGGCCGTAGCTCAGGTCGGTGATGTGGATGAGACCATCGACACCGCCCAGGTCCACGAACACGCCGTAGCTGGTGATGTTCTTGACGGTACCCTCCAGCACCTGGCCTTTCTCCAGGCCACCGATGATCTGCTTCTTCTGGGCTTCCAGTTCCGCTTCGATCAGCGCCTTGTGGCTCACCACCACGTTCTTGAACTCCTGGTTGATCTTCACGACCTTGAACTCCATGTTCTTGCCCACGAACTGGTCGTAGTCACGAATTGGCTTCACGTCGATCTGGCTGCCGGGGAGGAACGCTTCGATACCGAACACGTCCACGATGAGGCCACCCTTGGTGCGGCACTTCACGAAGCCCGTGATGATCTCGTTGGTCTCCATGGCGTGGTTCACCTTGCCCCATGCGTTGTGTACGCGTGCGGTCTTGTGGCTCACGACCATCTGGCCGCCTTTGTCCTCCTGCTTCTCGATGTAGACCTCCACTTTGTCACCGATCGCGAGATCGGGCTTGTAGCGGAATTCGCTGATGGCGACCACACCTTCGGATTTGTACCCGATGTTGATCACCACCTCTTTCTTGTTCATGCCGACGACCGTGCCCATGAGCACTTCCTTCTCGGAGATGCTGCTGAGGGTGTCCTCGTAGGCCTTCTCCATGGTCGCGCGTTGTTCGGCGCTACCTGCCTTCTTGTCGTCCTCTGCGCCGACCCAATCGAAATCGACCGGTGGTTCGCGGAAGGTGACCTTGTTGTTCTCGACTACTGCCATAACACTTCTTCTACTTGTATCCCGGACCTAGGACGCGTCCGGAAGGGTTGGTTGGTTGGCCCAATGCGTCATCATGGGCTCCCGGAATCGGGGGCGCAAATGTAGGGAATAAGGTTGATCATCAATACGTTGACCCCCGGCACGGCGGAATGTGGAAATTGGGAAATGAGGGAATGTGCTCGCCCGGTCGGTCCTCGATGTCCAGAACCGTGAACAGGGGTGCCTACTTTTGTCCGGGAGGATGCCTATAAAGCTCTGTCCCAGCCATTTCCACATTTATTCATTCCGGCATTTCCACATTTCATCTTGCGTTCCTTCTCCATTCCCACCCACTACCGCAGCAACCTGATCGGCCGCTTGAAGGCGTTCCGGAAGGTGCAGGACCCCAAGAAAAAAGACCTCTCCCCTACGGTTCTGGACCTCGGTGCGGTGCGTTTCATTTTCGCCCGGCATTTCGGCTTCTGCTACGGGGTGGAGAACGCCATCGAGATCAGCTACCAAGCCATTGAGGAGAATCCCGGTAAACGGATCTTCCTGTTGAGCCAGATGATCCACAATCCGGAGGTGAACGCCGATCTGGAGAGCCATGGACTACGGTTCATCCAGGACACTCATGGGCAGATGTTGATGGACTGGAACGAATTGAAGAGCGATGACATCGTGATCATCCCCGCCTTCGGTACCACGTTGGAAACGGAAGCGAAGTTGAAAGCGCTGGGCATCGATCCGCTGAAGCACAACACCACGTGCCCGTTCGTGGAGAAGGTGTGGAACCGCAGTGCACAACTCGGCGCTAAGGATTATTCCGTTGTGATCCACGGTAAAGCGGCCCATGAAGAGACGCGCGCCACCTTCAGTCATACGGCTCAAGGTGCACCAGCCGTGATCGTGAAGGACATGGCCGAGACGGAGGAATTGGGACGGATCATCCTGGGCGAACTACCCCTCTCCCGCTTCCACGAACTCTTCAGCACGCGTTGCTCACCGGGCTTCGATCCCGCCAAGGACCTGCAGCGCATCGGCGTGGTGAACCAGACCACGATGCTCGCCACCGAAACGCAGGCTATCGCCGACCACCTCAAACAGGTGATGGCGAAGAAGTACGGCGATGCGCAACTGAAGGACCACTTCGCAGACACACGCGATACGCTCTGCTATGCCACCAACGACAACCAGGATGCGACCAACGAATTGCTGAAGGTGGAAGCCGATCTCGCGCTCGTGGTGGGCGGCTACAACAGCAGCAACACCAGCCACCTCGTCGAACTGTTGGAGCAGAAGTTCCCGACCTACTTCATCAATGGGGAGAAGGAATTGTTGAATGCTGATGAGATCGAGCACTTCAATTATCCGCAGCACAAGTTGGAGCGGTCGTCAAACTGGCTGCCCGGAAAGCGGCCGCTGACGATCATACTAACTAGTGGTGCTAGTTGCCCGGATACGCTGTTGGACCGGGTGATGGTGAAGGTGCTTTCATACGTTGAGGGGGTGAAGGATCCGGTGGATGCCGTGCAGCAACTATCCGATGCAGTTTAGACCATCGGGGCTAATACTCCTGCTTCCCGTATCATTCTTGCTGTCGTGCAATTCGGCACATACCGATGATCCGAACGAGGCCTATGCGGAATGGGCAGGTCATCCTCCATCCACTCATGAAACAGTGATCCACGGGCACTACGCGCGGTCTCCACATTTCACTACGGAATATGTACTTTACTTGGAGATGATGGTCCCGAAGGTGTGGACCGAGTCGTATGTATCGCACTATGGCTTCCGTGAGGCAAGCGAGGCTCCACAACTTCGGAACGATGATCCAACTTGGTTCCAGCCCCCGGAAGGTTGGCACATATATGTGATCAGTAACTCAGCCTACACAGAGGCTGCCGTATTCACTGATAGTTCTCGCACCCACGTTTTCGTATTCGATTCGGGCGGAGGAATGTGAGCATCATGCAACCCAAGGTTCTCTTCATCTGCACGGTGAACCGCATGCGCAGCGCGACGGCGCACAAGATCTACGAAGACGACCCGCGCTTTGATGTCGATTCCGCCGGAACAGACCGTACGGCGTATGTCGTTCTCGAAGAATGGCACTTGGAATGGGCCGATGCGATCGTGGTGATGGAGAAGTACCACCGCAACGTGATCCGTGACCGCTTTCCGCAGTGGTATGAGAAGAAACCCATCGTATGCCTTTTCATTCCCGATGAATATGACTTCATGCAGCCGGAGTTGATCGTTTTGCTCCGTGAGAAGTTCGAGGATGTGTATCGGCGCGGATTGCTGATTTGATCGGCGCGGCGGGATCATTCCAAGGCAGCATTCCTAGCGGCATTGCTGTCTACCTTCGAGTACCCGACCATGAGACAGATCACGACATTCCTGCTGCTTCTCGCCTGCACAGCCGCGCAATCCCAAACCACGCCAACCTCCTTGCGTACGGACATCACCGTGGAGCACTACATGGATGTGCGCCCCAGCGCCGTGCGGCTGGCCATGGACCCGATCAGCGAACGCATGCACTACCTGCGCACGACCGGCGAGGTGATGGTCGTGATCGACAATGGGTCCGTCGCGCCATATGATTCGGTGCTGTTCACTGCGGATGATCACCTGCTCACCGAGGCTTTCGGCATGACCTTCCACGACAGCGACCTGTATGTGATCGGGAACAGCGTGACCGGG
>Ga0075163_10004686_pt1 | contig 18318 bp, 16 predicted proteins | sample JI1023141ADNA_FD_71478 | JGI IMG/M metagenome (GOLD analysis project Ga0075163, IMG submission 71478) | Wastewater effluent complex algal communities from Wisconsin, to seasonally profile nutrient transformation and Carbon sequestration -... | ecosystem: Engineered > WWTP > Effluent > Algae...
AGAACACCCCAGACTTCCTGTGCCGACGCCTTCACGTGCCGCGCGAACTCGGGGCGCTCTCGGTAGATGCGCACCTCCATCGTCAGTTCGTAGTCGCTGGCGCCGGCCGCCACCAGGCGCTTGGCACGCAGTTCCTTGCGCACCGAACTGGCCGGCAGGAAAGCCAGCCCGTGCCCCTCCAGCGCCATGGCCTTCAAGCCCTCGGCCATGTCGGTTTCATAGACCGGGTCCAGCACCGGCGGCGTGGCGGCGTGCTTGATGATCTGTTCCACCAACCGGGCCATGTAGGCGCCCGAGGCGTAGCCGAGAAACGGTGCGGGCGCCCCCGGCCGGCCGGGCAGGCGAAACAGCGGCTGGCCGTCGCTGCCGGCCTTGGCATACGGGGCCAGGGTTTCGTGACCGAGGCTGAGCATCTCGTAGCGATCGAGGCTGATCTGCAGCGGCTGGGTTGGGTGGTGGTAGGCGATCAGGAGGTCGCAGCCGCCCTCGGTCATGCGCATCACCGCGTCGTGCACGTTGAGGGCGATCAGCCGGCTCTTCAGGCCCGGCAGGCGTTTGCGCAAATCCATCAGCCAGTGCGGGAAGAAGGTGAAGGCCAGCGTATGAGGCACGGCGAACTCCACCATGTCCTGCCCTCCCACCTGGTGGCCGCGCATCATGTTGCGGGTGGCTTGCAGGTTGCCGAGAATCTCCAGCGCCTGGGCATGAAAGGTCTCGCCAGCAGGGGTGAGCCGGGTCGGGTAGGAGGAGCGGTCGACCAGGTCGATGCCGGCCCAGGCTTCGAGCGCCTGTATGCGGCGCGAGAACGCCGGCTGTGTCACGTGCCGCAGTTGCGCCGAGCGCGAGAAACTCCGCGTCTCGGCCAGGCTGATGAAATCCTCAAGCCACTTGGTGTCCATCGGCTGCGCTCTCCTTGGCCGAATGCTGAAGCTGCCACATGCGGGCATAGCGGCCGCCTTCGGCGAGCAGGGCCGCATGGGAGCCGCGCTCGACGATGCGCCCGGCCTCCATCACCAGGATCTCGTGCGCGTCCACCACGGTGGACAGGCGGTGGGCGATGACCAGCGTGGTCTTGCCACGCGAAGCGCTCTTCAACTCGGACTGGATGGCGCGTTCGTTGGCGGAGTCGAGTGCCGAGGTGGCCTCGTCGAAGATCAGGATGGGCGGATCCTTCAGCAATGTGCGGGCGATGGCCACACGCTGCTTCTCGCCGCCCGAGAGCTTCAAACCACGCTCGCCGACCACGGTGGCGTAGCCTTGAGGCTGGGCGACGATGAAGTCGTGGATGTGGGCGGCGCGGGCCGCGGCCTCCACCTCGGCACGGGTGGCGCCGGCGCGGCCATAGGCGATGTTGTATTCGACGGTGTCGTTGAACAGCACTGTGTCCTGCGGCACGATGCCGATGGCGCGGCGCAGGCTGTCCTGCGTCACGGCGCGGATGTCCTGCCCGTCGATCGTGACGCGCCCGGCCTGCACGTCGTAGAAGCGATAGATCAGCCGGGCCAACGTGCTCTTGCCCGCACCGCTGGCGCCGACCACTGCCACGGTCTGGCCGGCGGGCACCTCGAAACTCAGCTCATGCAGGATGGGCCGTGCCGGGTCGTAGGCGAAGCCTACCGACTCGAAACGCAGCGTGGCGCCGTGTACCCGCAGGGGCGGCGCGCCGGGCGTGTCCGCCACCTCGCGCTCGCGCTCCAGCAGTGTGAACATCTTGTCCAAATCGGCCAGGCTCTGCTTCACCTCGCGGTACAGCACGCCCAGGAAGTTCATCGGGATGTAGAGCTGGATCAACAGTGCGTTGATCATCACCAGATCGCCCAGCGTGTGGCGGCCATCCACCACGCCGGCCGTGGCGCGCCACAACATGGCCAGCAGCGACGTGGCAATGATCAACTGCTGGCCGGTGTTGAGAAGCGACAGCGAAGTCTGCGACTTGATCTGTGCGCGGCGGTAGGCGTCCAGGCCATCGTCGTAGCGCCGGGCCTCGAACTCCTCGTTGTTGAAGTACTTGACCGTTTCGTAGTTCAGCAGCGCGTCGATGGCCCGGGTGTGTGCCTTCGAATCCAGCTCGTTCATGCGGCGCCGGAAGTGGGTGCGCCACTCGGTGACCGACACGGTGAAGACCACATAGGCCGCCAGCGCGGCGAGCGTGATCCAGACAAAGCCGAGATCGAAGCGCGTGCCCAGCAGTGCCAGCGCCAGCATCAGCTCCACCGCCGTCGGCAGGATGGTGTATAGCGAGTACGAGACCAGCGACTGCAGCGCGCGCGTGCCGCGCTCGATGTCGCGCGTCATGCCGCCGGTCTGACGCTCCAGATGGAAGCGCAGGCTGAGCGCATGAAGGTGGCGGAAGGTCTCCAGCGCGATCTGGCGCGAGGCGCCGTGGGTGGCCTTGGCGAACACCAGTTCGCGCAACTCCGTGAACACGCTGGTGGACAGGCGCAGCGCCGCATAGGCCAGCAGCAGCCCGGCCGGCACCACCAGCAGGCTGCGTGCGTCACCGGACGGCAGCGACAGGTCGTCGACCAGGGTCTTCAGCAACAGTGGCACGCCGAGGTTGGCCACCTTGGCCGCCACCAGGAATACCAGCGCTGCGCCCATCCGCCAGCGGTATTGCCACAGGTAGGGCAGCAGGCGCTTCAGCGTCGCCCGGTCGGACTGGGCAGCGGCAGCCGCTTCGGGCAGGGGCATGGAGGCCTGGGAAACGGGACGCATCGTGGAAGAATCGACTCAACTATTGCAACAAGACCGAGGACCGCCATGACCGACGCCGCACCCCGCTCGCCAACTGGCAGTGTGCCCCAGAGTGCCGCCGCTGCGAGCACAGCCGGTTTGCCGACCGACAAGGATCTGGTCTTGCGGGTGATGCCCATGCCGGCCGATGCCAATGCCAACGGCGACATCTTCGGCGGCTGGATCATGGCCCAGGTGGATCTGGCTGGTGCGGTTCTGCCCTCGCGCATCGCGAAGGGCCGCATCGCCACCGTGGCCGTCAATGAGTTCGTTTTCAAGCAACCGGTGTCGGTGGGCGATCTGCTGAGCTTTTACGCGACCGTCACCCGCGTCGGCAATACCTCGGTGACTGTCCACGTGGAGGTGTATGCGGAGCGAAACCCGTCGAACCTGCATGTGGTGAAGGTGACTGAGGCCAACGTCACCTATGTGGCGATCGATGCCGCCGGCCAGCCGCGCCAGATCCCGAAACCCTGAGCCGCCCCCCACGCTTGCCTGATTGGCAGCGCCATGCGGTCGTGCTGGAATCGTCCGCATGCGTATCGCCCCACTGCAAGCTATCGTCAGGCGGCTTGTCTGCCTTGTCGGCGTCGTGATCTTGGGCAGCGTTTCGGCGCAAGCCGGACCGCTTGCCGAACTGCCGGTGCTGAAGAGCCAGAGCGGGGTGCTCGACGTGCTGGTGGTCGCGCGCGGCGACAAGCTGGCCAGTCTGGGCCGACTCCCGACCACCGCCTGGGTGTACGACATCTGCCCGCGGCCTGCCGACGGCAGTTCGAGCTGCCCCCCCAAGCCGCCCGGTACCAACCTGTACGGCGGCACCCGGCTGGCGCTGCAACCGGGCGACACCCTGCGCATGCGCTTGGTGAACCAATTGCCACCCGCGCTCGACTCCGAGCACGCCACCGATCCCGGCAATGCATACCTGAGGCTCAACCCGACCAACCTGCACACCCACGGGCTGATCGTCTCGCCGCGCTTCCCCACCAAGGGCAACCCGACCTACGGCGACAACGTCTTTGTGATGACCTTGAACCCGGACAACGGCCTGCCGGGGCCAGGCGATGTACTGCACGGTGATGTCCGCCTTTCCGACACCGAGTACGAGATCAAGATCCCGAACAGCCACCCGGCTGGCCTGCATTGGCTGCATGCCCATATCCATGGCCTGACCGTGAACCAGTTGAGCGGCGGCTTGTCGGGTGTCATCACCATCGGCGACCCGGCCGACTACCTCTGCAAGAACGCCGAATGCAGCGCTTTCCTTAAAAGCCTGCCTGTGCGTCACATCCTGCTGAAGGACACTCAGATCCTCAAGAGCGGCACCCTGCTGTCCGAGCAGCGACCCGATTTTTGCAAGTACAAGCCCAGCGACAACGAAACGGCCCGGCAGGGGTCCTGCGCCGGGGTTCACGGCCGGCCCACCGGCGGTGGCGATTGGTATTTCAGCCTGAACGGCCAGGTCTTCCCTCACATCCCCGTGGCTCGCGGCCAGGGCGAGATCTGGCGGCTGACGACCGGCTCGGCCACCGTGACCTACGACCTCGGGTTGCGTGACGACGCCAGTGGCCGCGACATGGTGATGCAGGTGTTGTCGGTCGACGGTGTCGCGGTGCAGCCCGACGCTGATGCCACGCCGGCTGAGATGATGAGCATGGGCGGTGCCAAGATCGCATCGGTACCTTGCCCTGGCGACCTGCCGGGGAAGCTGGCCACCAAGCCACTGTGCGCCACCCGCATCCTGATGCTGCCCAGTTCGCGGGTCGAGCTCTGGGTCGCCCACCGCGATGCCCTGGGCCGGCTGGCACCGGCCGGCGCGAAAGCCAGCGCCACGCTCTACACCGCCGGCTACAAGACCGGCCCGGCAGGCGACGCGTGGCCCGCGATCGACCTGGCCCGCGTCAGCTTCCGCGGCACGGCCGTGGCCGGCGCACCGCAGGTGCTGGCGGTCACCGGTGACGCCCAGGCCACGTTGCGCGACCCGCGCCGCCTGGGCGCCGAGCTGCAGGCTGCCAACGCAGCGTTCCCGCGTGGGCTGGACTGCCCGGCGCTGGCGCCCGGCCACATGCGGCGCATCTTCATGGGCTTCACGCCCGGCGGCTCGGTCGCCTTCGGCCTGGGCTACGAGGAACTGGACGAAAACGGCCAGCCGGTGCCAGGCACCTTCCTCGACATCGCCCCCTTCGACGCCGACCGACCCACCCTCTGCGTGCCTTTGGGCGCCGGCAACAGCCCGGCGGTCGAGCGCTGGGAGATGGTGAACATCGCGGCCGAGGACCACAATTTCCACATGCATCAGGTGAAGTTCAGCCTGCTTTCCCGCGACCGGATCTCCGGCAGGTTGGTGCCCCACCGAGGTGGTGTGCTGCACGACAACGTGCCGGTGCCCCATGCGCAGGGCGATTGCGAATCCGTCTCGGACTGGCGCGCCGGCCGTTGCACGGCCTATCCGACCACCGTCGAGATCCCGTTCACGGTGGCCGGCGATTTTTCGTACCACTGCCACCTGGGCGAGCACAGCGACAGCGGCATGATGGCGCGCATCCGCGTGCGGGCCACCAAGTGAAACCGGGGGCGGCTGCTTTCGTGCTGGCCGTGGCGGCCGCCTCCGCGGGCGCCGCCGGCCTGCCGGACGTGGCCGGTGTGCAGGCGGCCTATGAAGCAGCCCGCAGCGCGGTGGATGCCGCGTCGCACGCCAACGACCTGGTCATCCAGAGCGCTCGTTGCCAGCCACTGTCGCCGGGCAGACAGGCCGCTGCGCAGGCGGCTTGCCAGATCGATTTCGTTCGGCGGCTGGAACCCGAGGGTCGCCTGTACTTCGAGATCGTCACACTGGAGGCGCGCAACTCGGGTGCCTGGGAACTTCTGTCCGGCCTGTGCAAGACGCGGCCACCGGTCGCTCACCCAGGCAGATCACCCGCGATCTGATCGGCCAGCGCTGCGGCCCAGTGACGGTACCCCACATGCCCGGGATGAAAGCCATCCTCGGCCATCCAGCCGGGCAACATCGGCCCGGCGGGCATCGGCGGCAGCTCCGCCAGCCGCCGGTCGGGCTGCTTGGCCAGATGCCGCTTGAGCGCCTGGTCCAGGCGCGCGGCCTCCTGGCCAAGAACCCAACGCAGCGGTTGCGGCAGCAAGGGGAACTGGCCCATTGGCGGCATGGCGGTGTGCCATGTCCGGCGCACGCCGGCGCGCTGCCGGGCATGGCCGTGCAGGTCGTCCAGAGCCTGCAGCCACGGGCCGGCGGGTGCCAGCGCCGTGATGTCGTTGACCCCCAGCACGGCCAGCATCACGTCGGCGGGTTGCAGATCGGGCGTGCCCCGCAGGGCCTCGCAGGCATCCCTAGCCCGGTAACCGGTACGGGCCAGCAGTTGCCAGCTCACCGGCCCGCCCAGGCGTTGCGCGAGCTGTGCCGCCAGCGGTTCGGCCAGCGCCTCGGATTGGCTCGCCACGCCGACACCCGCCGCTGACGAATCGCCCACCACCAGGAGCCGGAGCTTTGGTTGGGCGTGGGGATCGCCAACGAGACCTTGTCTGGGGCCCGCGGCCTCCGGCAGGCGCAATGCCGCCCGGCGAACGCGGGCACCCTGCCAGAGCAGGCAAGGCGCCAGCGCCACCTTTGCCGCCCAGTTCATGCCCGAGGCGGATCAGGCGAACTTGGAGAAATCAGGTTGCCGCTTCTGGAAGAACGCCTGGAAGGCCTCCATCGCCTCGGGGCTGCGGAGCCGCTGGCCGAACAACTGCGCTTCCTCGGTGATGGTCTTGAGAATCAGCTCGCGCTGCGGCCCGCGCATCAGGCGCTTGCTGTCGCGCACGGCGCCCGGCGGCAAGGTGTTGAAACGCTCCGCAACACGGCGCGCATGGTTCACCACCTCGCCGGCGGGCAACACCGCGTTGGCGATGCCGCACTCCACCGCGTCGGCCCCGGTGAACGGGTCGCCGAGCAGCAACTTCTCCGCCGCCCTGCGGCCACCCATCAGGGCCGGCACGATCAGGCTGGAGGCGAACTCGGGTACCAGTCCCAGGCCGACGAAGGGCATCGCCAAGCGTGCCTCGTCGCTCACATAGACAAAGTCGCAGTGCAGCAGCAGCGTGGTGCCGATGCCGACAGCCGCCCCGGTGACCGCAGCAACGACCGGCTTGTCGCTGTTCACCAACGCCTTCATGAAGCGGAAGACTGCCGACTCCTCGCTTTGCGGCGGGCGCTGCATGAAGTCCTCGATGTCGTTGCCCGAGGTGAAGATGCCGGGCTGGCCGGTGATGAGGATGGCGCGAACGGCCGCATCGCCCTGGGCGGCCTCGATGGCATCGGCCATGGCCTGGTACATGGCCTGGGTCAACGCGTTCTTTTTTTCGGGCCTGGCGATCTCCAGGGTGGCCACGCCATTCAGTGTGGCGATCTTGATGGACATGGGGTCTCCTGCACGGATGGTTGGCCGATTTTGACAGCGCCAGCCGCCAAACCGCAGCGAGCGCCCTGGGGAGCGCTCTCCAACCCCACCTCAGCCCTTGCCGTCAGGCGCCGAAGGGGCCACCGCTGGTTGTGCCGGCAGCGGCTTGCTGCTGGCGTAGCGGGTCACGAGCTCGTAGCTGTCTGCGGCCTTGCGCCGCCACACATCGACCACGAACTGCTCCTGATCCTGCAAACGGAGCCGGAAACTGGCGATGGCCAGATCGCCCCGGTCATGCACGGCCATGTCGGTGATCACCGCCGGTCCGGGCGTGCGCATCTCGCTGACCTTGAGCCACTCATCACGCGGCACCGGCACGCCCGGGCTGGCCGCGTTGCGTTGCTCGAAGTCGGCGGTGATCAGCTTGTCCAGGGCCGCCTTGTTGCCGGCGCGCAAGGCGTCGACGAGGTCGTATTCCAGATCGCTGAAAACCTTCACGAAGCGCGTCATGGTCACGACACGCCCGCGCGGAACCGGGGTTGGTGCTTCCGCCGCCGGCTTGGCAGGCGCTGGCTTGGGCGCCTGGGCCCAGGCAACGGCCCCCGCCCACGGCAACGCGGCGCTGACTAGGATCAGCGCCGCGTTGCGGACTGGCTTCAACAGCGCAGCCCGCTGCATCAGGGGTATTGCATCGAGCAGTAGCCGCCGGAAGCATTGACCCAGTTCTGCTGGATCATGAACTGGCGCGCACCCCAGGTGACGTTGTACTTCGAGCCGTTGGCGGCGGTCTGGGTGGCACCGAAGGTCCAAGAGCACTTGTCGGCGTTCTCCATGCCGGTGGAGTTCTGGTACCAGGCATACGGGCCCGTGCCGACATCCGGATCGGTGGCCGCCTCGACCAGCTCATGCATGATGACGCTGTTCATGCCGTCCACACCCGGGTTGTTGTTCGGGCTGGTGTTTTGGACGGCGCAGGAGTTGATGCAACGTGCGGCGTCACCGACGAACGAGTACTTGATGTCCGAGCCCAGGATGGTGGCATTGGAGTGCCAGCCGCAATAGGCCGTGCAGAACCCGGAGGTCGCATTGACGTCCTTGGTGGTCAGCACGAAGTACACGCCCTTGTCGTCCTTGGGCAGGGCGGCCGAGCTGATCGCGTTGGTGACCAACTGCTTGATGGCGGCATCCGACAGTGCCGATCCCAGCGACTTGTTCACGTCGTCGATCTGGCCCTTCAGAACGACCTTGTTGCGAACGTACTGGGCCGGGTCGTTGTTCTGGTAGTAGGTGGAGTTGATGTTGTAGTACGGCGTGCCGGTCACGTTCTTCAGCATGTCGACCACGATCTGCTTGCCACCCGGGCTCTGGACGGCCCAGTTGCCGTACCAGATGATGTAGACCTTGACGCCCTTCTTGGTGGTGCCCATGACCGGGCCACCGTGGTAGTCGATGCCGTTGGCCTGCGGGCCGATGACGTCGCCCAGCGCATGGCCCAGGTTGACTGGCACGCCATAGCCCTTGCCGGAGGGAACCAGGCGCTGACCCTGGGCCGCTTCGGTGGCCTGTTGGGCCTTGTCGCGGGTGGTGGCCGCCTGGGCGGTGGCAGCGAGGCCCATGGCGAGGGCAGCGGCGACCCAGAGGGTCGAGTGACGAGCGTGCATGCGGAATCTCCAAAGATTCGAAGGGGCCAGCTTGCCCGGGTCGGGCAAGCCGATGATCCCGACCCGCCGGAGCGTTGGTTGCGGCGCCGAGTCAGTCCAGCGACTGTAGGAACAAAACCCGATGCACTTCAGGGTTTTTTGGATTCAAACAGGGGACAGGGTTACCCCTGAGGCGGCCCTCGCTGGCCGCCTCAGACCGCCTCAAAAATGCCGGCCGCGCCCTGGCCGGTGCCCACGCACATCGTGACCATGCCGTACTTCAACTGCTTGCGTCGCAGCGCGTGCACCACGGTGGCGGCACGGATCGCACCGGTGGCGCCGAGCGGGTGGCCCAGAGCGATCGCACCGCCCATCGGGTTGACCACCGCGGGGTTCAGGCCGACGGTGCGGATCACCGCCAGCGCCTGGGCAGCGAAGGCCTCGTTCAGCTCGATCCAGCCCATGTCGGCCAGGCTCAGGCCGGCGTTCTTCAGCGCGGCCGGGATGGCCTCGATCGGGCCGATGCCCATGATCTCGGGCGGCACGCCGCGGCTGGCGAAACTGACGAAGCGAGCCAGCGGCTTCAGCCCGAACTGCTTCACCGCCTTTTCGCTGGCGAGGATCAGGGCGCCGGCGCCATCGCTGGTCTGGGAACTGTTGCCGGCGGTCACGCTGCCTTTGGCGGCGAACACCGGTCTCAGCTTGCCCAGGCCTTCGAGCGAGGTGTCGGTGCGCGGGCCTTCGTCCAGGCTCACCGTGCGGGTCTTCAGGCTGATCTCGCCCGACTCCAGGTTGGGGAAACGCTCGACCACGTCGACCGGGCAGATCTCGTCCCCGAACTCGCCGGCGGCCTGTGCGGCCAGCGCCTTCTGGTGCGAGGCCAGCGCAAAGGCGTCCTGGTCCTCGCGGCTGACCTTCCACTGCTGGGCCACCTTCTCGGCGGTCAGGCCCATGCCGTAGGCGATGCCGACGTTCTCGTCCTTCAGGAACACGTTCGGGTTGAACGAGGGCTTGACCCCGGTCATCGGGATCATGCTCATGCTCTCGGCGCCGCCGGCGATCATCACGTCGGCCTCACCGACACGGATGCGGTCCGCGGCCATCTGAACCGCCGACAGGCCGGAGGCACAGAAGCGGTTCACGGTGATACCGCCCACAGAGCTGGGCAGGCCGGCCAGCAGCGCGCCGATGCGCGCCATGTTGGCGCCCTGCTCACCCTCGGGCATGGCGCAGCCGATGATGGCATCCTCGATCGCCTTCGGGTCCAGCGTCGGCACCTGGGCCAGCGCGGCCTGGATGGCGTAGACCAGCAGGTCGTCGGAGCGGGTGTTGCGGAAGTAGCCACGGCCGGATTTGCCGATCGGGGTGCGGCTGGCGGCAACGATGTAGGCGTCTTGAACTTGCTTGCTCATGGTGTGGTGTTCCTCGCTCAGTTGCGGACCGGCTTGCCGGTTTGCAGCATGCCCATGATCCGTTCCTGGGTCTTGGGGTTGTCGAGCAGGCTGCAGAAGTGCTTGCGCTCGAGCGTCATCAGGTATTCCTCGGTGACCAGCGTGCCCGCGTCGACTTCGCCGCCACAGACCACATCGGCGATCAGGCTGGCGATGTGGAAGTCGTGCGCGCTGATGAACCCGCCGTCTCGCATGCCGACGAGGCTGGCCTTGATGGTGGCAATGCCCATTCGGCCCGCCACCGGGATCTGGCTCCGGGCCGGCGCGCGGTAGCCGGCTTCAGCCAGGCCCATGACCTGGCTGATGGCCACGTGCAGCAACTCGTCCTTGTTCGGCACGATGACGTCGCCGTCTTGCAGGTAGCCGAGCTTCCTCGACTCCAGCGCGCTGGTGCCCACCTTGGCCATCGCGGCGGCCTGGAAGCCTTCCTTGATGAAGTTGAGCAGATCCGAGCCCGTGCCACTGGCCGCGTTTTCGGCGCCGCGGCGCGCAATGTAGGTCAGGCCACCGCCGCCCGGCAGCAGGCCCACGCCCACTTCGACCAGGCCGACATAGGTTTCCATCGAAGCCACGCGCTTCGCGCAAGCGACGGCGATCTCGCAACCGCCGCCCAGCGCGATGCCGCGCATGGCCGCCACCACCGGCACGCTCGCATAGCGAACGCGCAGCATGGCGTCCTGCAGTTTCTTGATCTCGGGCGCGATGCCCTTGCTGCCCAACTTCATGAACACCGGCAGCAGCACCTCCAGGTTGGCGCCGGCCGAGAACACGTCGTCGGGTGACCAGATCACCAGGCCCTGGTAGTCGGCCTCAGCCAGCTCCACCGCCTTCAGCAGGCCCTCGGTGACCGCGGGGCTGATCAGGTGCAGCTTGCAGGTGATGGTGGCGATGAGCACCCGGCCGTCCAGCGTCCAGACGCGCACGTCGTCGTTGCGGTAGACCTCGGTGCCTGCCTTCAGCGGGTCGGCGGCGCCGCTGCCCAGCACGGCCTCGGGGAAGTGCTGGCGGGCGTACACCGGCAGCGCCGAGCGCGGCAGGTAGGTGCCCTTCGCGGCGGACCACGAGCCCTCCGGCGTGTGCACCCCCGTGCGGCCGTCGAACACCCAGGCCGGCAGCGGCGCGTTGCACAAGGCCTTGCCGGCCTCGATGTCTTCCTTCACCCAGGTAGCCACCTGCTGCCAGCCGGCCTCCTGCCACAACTCGAACGGGCCCTGCTTCATGCCGAAGCCCCAGCGCATCGCGAAATCGATCTCGCGGGCCGAGTCGGCGATGTCGGCCAGGTGCACCGCCACGTAGTGGAAGCTGTCGCGCAGGATGGCCCACAGGAACTGCGCCTGCGGGTTCGTCGATTCGCGCAGCAGCTTCAGGCGCTCGGCGGCAGGCTTCTTCAGCATGCGCTCGACGATGGGGTCGGCCTTGCCGCCCCCGGCCACGTAGTCACCCTTGGCGGGGTCGAGCCGCAGGATGTCCTTGCCGACCTTCTTGTAGAAGCCGGCGCCGGCCTTCTGGCCCAGGGCACCCTGCTCGATCAGCTTCGCCAACACCGGCGGCGTGGCGTAGCTGGGAAAGAAGGGGTCGTCGGCCAGGTTGTCCTGCAGCGTCTTGATCACGTGGGCCATGGTGTCCAGACCCACCACGTCGGCCGTGCGGAAGGTGCCCGAGCTGGCGCGTCCCATCTTCTTGCCTGTGAGGTCGTCGACCACGTCGACGCTCAGGCCGAACTTGCCAGCCTCGTGGATGGTCGCCAGCATCCCGGCGATGCCCACGCGGTTGGCGATGAAATTGGGCGTGTCCTTGGCCCGCACGACGCCCTTGCCCAGCGTGGTGGTGACGAAGGTCTCCAGCTGGTCCAGGTAGCCGGCTTCGGTGGTGGGCGTGGGAATCAGCTCCACCAGCGCCATGTAGCGCGGCGGGTTGAAGAAGTGAATGCCGCAGAAGCGCGGCTTGATGGCCTCGGGCAGCACCTCGGACAGCTTGGTGATCGACAGCCCCGAGGTGTTCGACGCCACGATCGCGTGCGGCGCGATGAAGGGGGCCACCTTCTCGTACAGCGCCAGCTTCCAGTCCATGCGCTCGGCGATGGCCTCGATGATCAGGTCGCAGCCCTTCAGCAGCTCCAGGTGCTCCTCGTAGTTCGCAGGCTGGATGCGCGCCGCGTCCTCGGGCACGCCCAGTGGCGCGGGCTTGAGCTTCTTCAGGTTGTCGATGGCCTTCTCGGCAATGCCGCTCTTCGAGAACTTGGAAGCCGGGGCCCCTCCCCCGGCTTGGTCCTTGGCAGGCAGATCGAACAGCACGACCGGCACCTTCACATTGACCAGATGGGCGGCGATCTGGGCCCCCATCACGCCGGCGCCGAGCACGGCCACCTTGCGAACCTGGAATCGACTCATTTGCTTCTTCTCCTTGCGCGTCACTCGACGCGAATCCATGTTTGGGTGCGGCCCAGCAGCGGCATGCCGATGTATCCGCGCACCTCGAGCCTCTTGCCGCCCTGGGTGGGTTTCAGGCGCAGCTTGTAGACCTTGCCATTGTTCGGGTCGAGGATGTCTCCACCCTCCCAGAGCTCCTTGTCGTCATCGTGGGGCTTGACGCCCCGGATGATGGTGAGCCCGATCACCGGCTGGTTCTTGCGTTCGTCGGTGCACTTCTCGCACACCGCGTCAGGCTTGTCGGCGTTGTCGAGCAGCTTCTCGATGCGGCCGACCAGCACGCCCCCGGCATCGGCGATCCGCACCAGGGACTTCTCCTTCTTCGATTCGTCGTCGATGGTCTTCCACAGGCCCACCGGGGTGGTGGCCTGGCTCCAGGCCAGGCAGTTGGTGCTGGCCAGGGCCAGGGCGAACAGGATACGCAACATGTCAGAACAGAGCTTCATCCATCGCCATCAGCGGCGCCACACCGGAGCGGGCGGTGCGGATCAGGCTGGCCGTCTCGGGCAACAGCTTGGCGAAGTAGAAGCGCGCCGTGGCCAGCTTGGCGGTGTAGAACGGGTCACCCGAGCCCTGCTTCTCCAGTGCCACCTTGGCCATGCGGGCCCAGAAATAGGCAAAGGTCAGGTGGCCGACGACTCGAAGGTAGTCCACCGCCGCAGCGCCCACCTCGTCGGCGTTGCCGAAGGCTTTCATGCCCAGTTCGGTGGTCAGCTTGGTGACCTTGTCGCCCAACTCGGCCAGCGGGTTGACAAACTCCTGCATCGCCTCGTTGGTGCCCTCGTCTTCCACGAAGGTCGCGATCTTCTTGCCGAAGGCCTTCAACTTCTTGCCGTTGTCACCCAGGATCTTGCGGCCCAGCAGGTCCAGCGACTGCACGGTGTTCGTGCCTTCGTAGATCATGTTGATGCGGGCGTCTCGCACGTACTGCTCCATGCCCCACTCGTGGATGTAGCCGTGGCCGCCGTAGACCTGCATGCAGTGCGAGGTGGCGATCCAGCCGTTGTCAGTGATGAAGGCCTTGATGATGGGCGTGAGCAGCGCGACCTCGTCGTCGGCTTCCTTGCGCACGTCTTCGTCCGGGTGGTGCAAGGCCAGATCGAGTTGCGCCACGGTGTGGATGACCAGCGCGCGGCCACCTTCGGCGTAGGCGCGTGCGGTGAGCAGCATCTTGCGAACGTCCGGGTGCACGATGATCGGATCGGCAGGCTGGTCCGGTGCCTTGGGGCCCGAGAGCGAGCGCATCTGGATGCGGTCCTTCGCATACGCCACCGCGTTCTGGTAGGCGACCTCGGTCAGGCCCAGCGATTGGTTGCCCACGCCCAGACGCGCCGCGTTCATCATCACGAACATCGCGTTCAGGCCCTTGTTGGGCTGGCCTACCAGGCTGCCGACGGCGCCGTCCAGGATCATCTGGCAGGTGGCGTTGCCGTGGATGCCCATCTTGTGTTCCAGCGCGCCGCAGTGGATGGGGTTGCGTTCACCGAGGGTGCCGTCCGGGTTGGCCTTGAACTTGGGCACGATGAAGAGCGAGATGCCCTTCGAGCCTTGCGGTGCGTCCGGCAAACGGGCCAGCACCAGGTGAACGATGTTGGCGGCCATGTTGTGCTCGCCGGCCGAGATGAAGATTTTCTGGCCGGTGATCTTGTAGCTTCCGTCTGCCTGCGGCTCGGCCTTGCTGCGCAGCATGCCGAGGTCCGTGCCGCAGTGCGGCTCGGTCAGGCACATGGTGCCCGTCCACTCGCCACTGGTCAGCTTGGGCAGGTAGAGCGCCTTCTGCTCGTCGGTTCCGTGAGCCTGCAAAGCCTCGTAGGCGCCATGTGACAGGCCGGGATACATGGTCCAGGCCTGGTTGGCGCTGTTGAGCATCTCGTAGAAGCACTGATTCACCGTGTGCGGAAGGCCCTGGCCGCCGAAGGCCGGGTCACAGGAGAGCGCTGGCCAGCCGCCTTCCACGTACTTGGCATAGGCCTCCTTGAAACCCTTGGGCGGCGTCACTTCGTGGGTGGCCTTGTCCAGCGTGCAGCCCTCGGCATCGCCACTGATGTTCAGAGGGAACAGCACCTCGGAGGCGAACTTGCCACCTTCCTCCAGCACGGCGTTGACAGTGTCTGCGTCCACCTCGGCATAGGCCGGGATCTCCTTGAACGCGGAGACCACGTCGATGAGTTCGTGCAGCACGAACTGCATGTCGCGAAGCGGCGGTGTGTACTGGGCCATGGTGGACTCCTTGTGCGATTGAATGTGTTATCGGCGTGTGGCTGCCGTGCGCGCAGCGACGCTCACAGCGGCGTAGTGCGAAACGATTCGTTCGAAACCGGCCCGCGCGCGTTCGACGGCACCGGGGCTGCGAAGGAACCGCGCGTCGTGGTGCAAGGCCAGGATCAGGCCGTGCACCTCGAACAGCATCTGCAGCGGATCGGTGTCGGGCCGCAGGTCGCCGACCTCGACGGCGATCTCGATGGCTCGGCCGAGCGCGGCGTGCCAGGCGCGCACCATGTCGGCCAGCGCGTCGCGCACCGGCCCTGGCCGGTCGTCGAACTCGACCGCGCCGCTGATGTAGATGCAGCCGGAGTCGATCTCCACCGCCACACGCTTGATCCAGTTCTCGAACAGCGCCACCACCCGCGGAAGGCCCCGCGGCTGGCGGATGGCCGGGAAGAACACCTCTTCCTCGAACTTGGTGTGGTACTCGCGGATGACCGAGATCTGCAGTTCCTCGCGCGAGCCGAAGTGGGCGAACACGCCGGACTTGCTCATGCCGGTCACTTCGGCAAGCGCACCGATCGACAAGCCTTCCAGGCCCATACTCGAGGCCAAGCCCAGGGCCGCGTCGAGGATCGCCGCGCGGGTCTGCTGGCCCTTTTGCAGGGAGCGGGCACTGGCGCCTCGGCGGGATTCGGTGGGCAGGGACACAGGCAGGCCTTGTCGGGAAACGTGAAATTGCTTGGAACGAACGATCGTTCTATTTTGCAGAGTTCGCTTCGGCATGAGGGGCCGAATTCGGGGCTATTTCTAGGGTTACCGGCCTAGAACCCGTGGCAAGCCCAGCAAGATAAAGGGTTAACCCGCATCAATGCAGCAAGCGGCGACCAAGTTGAGACTTGTCATGTCAACGCGCTATGCTGCGCAATGAACCCGACACCCGGGATCAAGGAGCTACCGCCATCATGGAGGTGTTGCAACTCGACGTTTCAGGCCGACCGCAAAGTTGGATGACCGTGCGCGAAGCGGCCTTGCTCTATGCCTGCGACAGCATTGCCTGGACGCTGGGCGATGCCTGCCATGTGCTGCGCGGGGGCGTGCAGCGCAGCACCGGGCTGCAGTCACGCATCGAGGTGCACCCCATCATCGCGGTGCGCGGCGCCGTCCCGACGCGTGCCTGGCGCCAGGCACCGGCCCTGACCAACCCCAAGTTGTTTGCCCGTGACCGCCAGATCTGTGCCTACTGCGGGCACCGTTTTCATGTCGACGACCTGACCCGAGAGCACATCGTGCCGGTCTCGCGTGGCGGGCTCGACAGTTGGATGAACTGCATCACCGCCTGCCGCAGTTGCAACGGCCACAAGGGCAACCTCATGCCCGACGAGGCCCACCTGACCCTGATGTACCTGCCCTATGTGCCCAGCCTGCACGAGGACATGATCCTGCGCGGCCGCCGAATCCTGGCCGACCAGATGGATTTCCTGCTGGCCTGCGTGCCGCGCAGCAGCCGGCTGCACGCCTGAACTTCTCGCGGCGGCACGACTCACAACCACTATGCCGGTCAACGCCGCCCACGGGGCGAGCGTTGGTTGTGGATACCCCCTGACGAGATTGCCCATGAAACGCACCGCTTTCGCCCTCACGCTGGCCGCCGCACTGGCCGCCTGCACCACGACCAGCCCCGACGTCGTCAGCCGCTACGACGCCCAGCGCATGTCCACGGTGCAGGACGCCACCATCCTGACCGTCCGGGCTGTCACGGTCGAGGGCAACCAGAGCGGAACCGGAGCCGTGGCCGGCGGCGTGATCGGCGGCATCGCCGGGTCGTCGGTGGGCGGCAACCGCGAGTCGGCCGTGGTCGGCATCCTGGGTGCGGTAGCTGGCGCGGTGGTCGGCAACGCCATCGAGCGCAGCGGCACGCGCGAGGAAGCCGTCGAGATCCTGGTGCAATTGCGCAACGGCGAACGCCGATCCATCGTCCAGGCCAAGGCCGGCGAGACCTTGGTTCCCGGCGACGCCGTGATTCTGGTCAACACCAGTGGCCGGGTACGTGTCACCCGTGCGCCGGCCGGCTATCCGAACGCAGCCGCTGCGCCGGCGCCGGTCGCGCCACTGCCCCCTGCCAATCCGGCATCGGCGCCAATCTATACGCCGCGCTGACCCGCACCAAGAGGGTACCTGGGCTGGCTGAGCCGTATCATCGGCTGCAACGGCCATGAACCTCAAGCAGCTCGAATACTTCGTCAGCGTGGCCGAGCTGGGCAGCTTCAGCAAGGCGGCGGTCGTGCTGGACATCGCGCAGCCTGCGCTGAGCCGCCAGGTGCGTGCGCTGGAGATCGACCTGCGCGAAACCCTGCTGCTGCGCAACGGCCGCGGCGTCACCCTGACCCAGGCCGGCCAGCGCCTGTTCGAGCACAGCGTAGCCATCCTGCAACTGGTGGCACAGGCCCGCGAGGACATGGGCGCCACCCGCGACGAACCGGTGGGCCGGATCACCATCGGCCTGCCGCCCACCATCGGCCGTCAGATCACCCTGCCCTTGATCGACGGGTTCAAGCGCCAGATGCCCAAGGCGCGGCTGGCCATCGTCGAAGGCCTGTCGACACACGTCGCCGAATGGATCACTTCGGGCCGTGTTGACCTGGGTCTGCTCTACAACCCCGAATCGCCACCGGGGCTCGAAATCAAGCCGCTTCTCGAAGAGCGCCTGTACCTGGTGCAGGCTGCCAGTGGCGAACGCCGGGCAACCAGCCAGGCGCTGCCGCTCGCCCAACTGGGGCGCTACCCGCTCGTGGTGCCAGAGCGCGCGCACGTCATACGTCGCCTGATCGAAACGCAGGCCACGCTGGCGGGCCTGAAGCTCAACATCGCCTGGGAGGTGTCGAGCATCGCTGCCATCATCGACCTGGTCTGTGCAGGCTATGGCCACGCAGTGCTGACAGCCAGCGCCGTGGCCGCCTCGGGCCACGCTGACGAGTTGTCGGTGCGCCCGCTGATCGAGCCGCCGCTGGCCAGCGTGCTGTGCCTGGCCACCTCCTCGCACAAGCGCTCGACGCCTCTCACCCGCCAGGCCACCCAGTTGTTGGTGGATCTGGTGCGCGGGTTACCGCAGGGCGCGGCAGCCCAATCACAACCCGGTTGATCAGTCAGCGAAGCGCGTGAACACCAGCGAGGCGTTGGTGCCGCCGAATCCGAAGCTGTTGGACATGGCGGTGGTCAACGGTGCGTCCAGCCTGGCCCGAAGGATGGGCATCCCCTCGGCGGCGGGGTCGAGGTTCTCGATATGGGCTGACGCTGCCGCGAAGCCACCCTGCATCATCAGCAGGCAGTAGATGGCCTCCTGCACACCCGCCGCCCCCAGCGAGTGGCCGGAGATCGACTTGGTCGAGCTGATGTTCGGAATGCGATTTCCAAAGACCTCGCGCACCGCACCGAGCTCGGCCAGGTCGCCCACCGGCGTCGAGGTGCCGTG
>Ga0075163_10004687_pt1 | contig 18316 bp, 19 predicted proteins | sample JI1023141ADNA_FD_71478 | JGI IMG/M metagenome (GOLD analysis project Ga0075163, IMG submission 71478) | Wastewater effluent complex algal communities from Wisconsin, to seasonally profile nutrient transformation and Carbon sequestration -... | ecosystem: Engineered > WWTP > Effluent > Algae...
ATAGCCCATGAAATAGGGTTACACAACGTTTCGCATAAACCCATCTGAAACTTTTTAAAAAGTTCCTGTTCCCGAATTTATTCGAAGTTCTCAAATTTATTCGAAGTTCTCAAATTTATTTGAGAACTTATATTAGATTGAAAAAAATAGTTTTTCGCGAAATATTTAATTTTTTGTATCGATATTACCCAAAATATTATTACAAACAGCAATTTCGTTTTCTATTTTTTGCACAATTTCATCATATAACTCCGGACGAAATTCCATGTTAAACCACATATCCTTTACAATAGTTGCCGCACATCCGATACATTTTAATAATTGAATCAGTTGTGGTTGAGTGATTGACAACCTTATAGAGCAAGTCAAAAGATTAGCCAACGCGTGCACGACTTTGTTTAAATCTTTGTCGTGTGAGTCAAATTTCGAAAATTCGTCTAATGTTTGCGCGTCAAATGAAATTTTCACTGCAAACTCATGTATTTTGTTTATAATTTTGTCTTGATTCACGATTACATAGTCGTTATCCAAATCGAAAAGGGTCTGATCAACAAAATACGATAAGGGATGACTATCATCCAGAAATGTATTAATTGCTAATTTTTTTCTTTCTTTTTCTTCTTTTGTCATTTCTAGTTTGTTACCGAAGATCGATTGAATAATATTCATATTTTTAGACTTGTTTTAAACAAGTTTAAGACGTTCTCAAACAAGTTTGAGAACTGAGTATGATATCAAAATAAATTCATTTTTTAAAATTACCTTTCCATTTTAATAAAACACAAAAAATATGATTTTGAAGATCGTTTTGTGCGACTTTTTCAAAAGTCGCCACCGTGCAAATCACTTTCTAGCTGTTCTTCAAAGCCAAGTTGTCTTTTTGCGGCTTGTGGCTTTTTCTTAAGCTCTTCAATCGCGTCTTGTGCTTGTCGCAAAAGAGCGTCTGCTTGTTGTCTCAAACTCTTTGATCCTTTATCAACCTTATCTGCTAAATGTTCAGCGTCTTCGACTTTTGAATGCAAATCGTCGACGTATGGTTTAAATATGACAAAATGGTAGAATACCATAGCGATTATAAGAGCGAGTAGAATTGCAACCCACACGTCTGCGTTGATGCATGTTATATTTACTTTTTGTGGAGTGTCCATCGCACCTTTTATAAGTTCTCAAACAAGTTTGAGAACGGTTGCACAAAAGATATTTAATTAGTAATTACTATATTTATACAATTATAAAATTGTTTTGGATACCTTTTCTTAAAAGGTATTTTTGGATACCTTTTCTTAAAAGGTATTTCATTTAAAAATGAAATATAAATAATCTATAACAATTAATTAAAAGTTAAGTTCGGGTGCTTTTGGGGACCTTTTGCAAAAGGTCCATGGGCATCCATCAATTCTTTCACATTGTTTTACCTCCGAAGGAGGTCGCTAAAAAAGATGCTTCAAAAAAGGATAAAGATATTCCAAAAAAGGTTCCTGTGAAGGAAACGATCAAAGACTTAGGTCTTTTAATTAAGTTAGAAGACTTGAGTGGATTTGCGGTGGCCATCGACGCTTATCCAATTATTCACGCGGCCGTTCGCGGCATGCAACAAGTGAATACTTTAACTCATGACGGAGGCATGGGTCAAGAAAAAATCACATCACACATCAACGTTCTGTTCTTTAACGCTATCTTATTTCATAAGATGGGAATCAAACAGTTGTGGGTTTTCGATGGAGGTCCGCCGACAATTAAAAATAAAGAATTAGCCAAACGAAGTGAAGCTCGCAAAAAGGCAAGCGATGAACTAAAAGCGTGCAAAGATGAAGATCGCAAAATTAAATTGGAAAAGCGTAGTTACAAACTTGAAGATTATATTATGTCTGACGTTAAGAAGTTGTTAACCTATATGGGAATTTCATGGGTTGTTGCGCCGGAAGAAGCCGAAGCTTATTGCGCGTTTTTAAATAAAAGCGGTGATTATGATTACGTTTTAAGTCCTGATTCTGACGCGCTTGTATTTGGGGCTACGAACTTGATTCGTCCATACAAAACCGACAAGAAAAAAGAATTTTATGTATACGAGCGAGATGATATTCTAAAGGCAACGGGGCTTGACAAAAAGCAATTTATTGAAATGTCCGTTTGCATGGGATGCGATTTTGCGGATAAGGTAGCTGGAATTGGTCCGGCTACAGTAATTAAGAAAATCGATAAAATAGAATTTAATAAAGAACAGCACAATGCTATTAATTATTATCGCAATGCGATGAAAGAGATGGAGCTTGTCGAAATCAATGAGAATGAGTTTGATCGAGAAAAACTAGAGAAGTTTATGCGAAAGAACGGGTTTAACTTAACGCGCTTGGAGAAGCACCTGCTACTTTTGGAAAAGTAGCGCAAAACGATCCAAGGACTTGTTATTTTTTCAGGTGACATCGAATTATCTTTAAACATGCGATTTAACCAAAATGAGCGCAAAACGGCTTAAATGCGTGTTATTTTTTTCCTGGTGGCGCCGAATCATCTTAAACAAATGTTCAATAATTATATATAGTTTGATTTTTTTGCATCGACGGTCGGGATAAAATTCATTTCTATTTTATGAGAAACTTTTAAGATATATTTTGTTCCACTTTTTTCAAAAGTGGATTTTTCAAAAGTGGATTTTTCAAAAGTGGATTTTTCAAAAGTGGATAAGTGGATTTTTCATTTAGAAAAATGATATTATAGATATATAAAATGCAATTTGATGACGGATTTTGCAATTTCTAAAAAGGCTTGGCCCCACGAACGCCGTGACTTCAATCACGAACGAAGAGAATTTAATTTTAATCGGACAAATAAAGAATATCCGAATTATACGATTTTGAAGAAACCCATTTATAAAAATCCATTCGAGTTTCCAAAACCTCGAAATGTTGAACTCGGGTCCAGAAATCTAATGATGCAAAATGCAAAAAATATAAAAAATCTTCAAACACTACGATCTGTAAAGGCACAAACTCCTCATTCCATGTATAATCCAGAACTCATAATCGAGCCCCTTACATTTAATCAAAAAACATATAACGTGATCAGAGATGATTATTTGTGCGGAGGGACTAAACAAAGAGGTCTCGTTCCATTGATGGAAAATAGTGAAGCAACCGAATTTGTGTATGCGGGTCCAACAACCGGATATGCACAAGTGGCCTTGGCTTATGCCGCTAAAATAACAGGAAAGCGCGCGACGATAATTGTCAATCGAGAAAAAAACGTGCACCCCTTTACTAGTAAAGCATTTAATTATGGTGCGAAAATTATCCAAGTTAGTAATGGCCATTTGCGTAAAATACAAATTAAGGCCGAAAGTTATGTAGAAAACCGACCATTTGCAGAACTGATTCCGTTTGGTGGAAATTCTGAAAAATTCATCGAATATATGTATGATAGCATCATGTTTGCTCTACCACAAGAATTAATCGAAAATAATCCTAAAAGGTTGTGGCTTGTGTGCGGGTCAGCCACTTTGTTGCAAGTTCTTTATCGAGTTTTTCCGACGACAGAATTTATTATTATACAGATCGGAAAGAAGATTTGGGACGACCAGCTTCAATTACATCGAACGACGAAATACGTCGCGAATGAACGATTTCAAGAAAAGGCATTTGTCATGCCGCCATATCCGACAGTAGCAACTTATGATGCTAAGTTGTGGATTTATGCGTCACAACATGCCCGAGATGGCGATTTCATTTGGAACGTTGCGTGCGATTAGAACGAACCTTTTAGGAAAAGGTTCCCAAAACGCTTCGCGATCTTAATAATAAAGTTTTAACTGATAAAACATATTTTTTTTTCTAATATATAAAATCTATTTTAAATAGATCGCGAAGCGTTTTTGGTATGGGTGGCAAATTATATAAATTCTTCGGATCAGACGAATGCGCGAAGAAACGCATGCGTATTGTAATAGCGCTAATAGTAATAAGAGTAATGCTTGTCATAGTAATGGTAACTATTTTAGCACATGCATTTAGAGCAAAGGGAGATGCGGCGGATGAATTATTCCGTTGGTCAGGCCTTGTCGGTGCGACTCTTGCCGCTCTGGCCATTCCCGAATTAATATTCGGCGGATTTGAACGTCATTATGCTTCCACCAAAACCACTATAAAAACTGTGACTCAATCAAGTGATGGATCTGGATTGGGCGACAATATGAAATTACATAACCAGACATTGGAGCGACTTCATGAATGAAATCGTTTTTATGCGAAATTAATATTTTTTGATACCTTCAGTTCTCGAACTTGTTCGAGAACGACTAAAAGTTGTTTTTGCACAATTTTTTCTAAAAGTTGTTTTTGCACAACTTTTTCTAAAAGTTGTTTTTGGATACCTTTTCTTAAAAGGTATTTTTGAAAAAATGATCTGAAATGAAGATATTAGATATATCATCATTGACCGCAAGTTTTCGAACGGCATTTTGTGAAACTTTTTAGTTTTCGATGCGTCCGACAAATATAAACGTTTATATTGATATAGATGAAAAGACCATCAATGAATTACAAGTTGTTAACAGTGTCCATCATATCGCTAAGAGCTTGACGGCCTGCTTAAAAAAAATGCCGAATAGTTTTCCGTATAAGAGACATTATTTGAACAAAGAAGAAATGATAGAAAAATTCAACAATCTTAAGGAATATGTTCCAAACGTTGTACACTTACTGAATCCGTATAAAATTGTCACAATGCCTTATATCGACCCGGTATACAATGACAAATATACAATGATAGAAAATAAACTGAATGATTATGACGACTTTTTAATCATTTCTGAATATTTCAGCGAAGAAATTCGGATCAAGAGCAATAAATATAATCTTCCGTCTCCCGAAAAATATTGGAATGACAACACGCAAGTAATTGTTGAAAAGTGCATCAATCAATATAAATCATTAAATGCGTATACTTTGCGTGAGACCTTATATCGAGAAATACCCGAATGTAATACGTTTCGTGTAACTCTTGCAAAAACATTAATCGATATGTTTGATGGGAGACATATTCTTGATATGTCGGCTGGGTGGGGCGATCGTTTAATCGGATTTTTAGCGTCGGGCGCCGATTCTTATACAGGCGTTGACCCAAATTTGTTATTAAAACCAGTGCACGACGAAATCATTGCAACTTTGCCTCATAATAAAACTGATATTAAATTAATATATGAACCATTTGAAAATGTCCAACTGTCTGAAGACGACTTCTTTGATTTGTGCGTCACATGTCCTCCTTATTTTGTTACTGAAATATACCATTCGCAAGATGATAAATTACAATCTACCACAGGACGGAATGTATATCAGTGGATCAACCAATTTATGATTCCATCCTTGAATAAAATATTTGATCATTTGCATCATGGCGGACATTTGTTATTGGTCATGAACGATCCTTTAGCCAAATATAAAATTCCTCGTTATATGGATAAAATCATCCGACATGGAAAGATTCGATCCAGCGTTAAATTTATGGGCGTTATGAGTTTTGGTGAATTAAATAACGATCAGCCGAAAAATCCTCAACCGATTTGGATATTTAAGAAGGTATAAACATACCTTTTTGATGTTGAACAAGTTCAACATCAAAAAGGTATCCAAAAAACGCTTCGCGTCTTTAAAAGCTTCACATTTTTTTAAAGCGATTATTTTTTATGATTTATCATACTGAATCTATTGAAGATTAATTGGAATATAATTATATCGATCCACTTTTTAAAAAGTATATAATCACCTTTTGGTTACCTTTTCCCAAAAGGTAATTTTGGTTACCTTTTCCCAAAAGGTAATTTTGGTTACCTTTTGTTCTCGAACTTGTTTGAGAACTGAAGGTAAATGCGCATCTCTAAAAACGATAAAAAAGATGAGATAGACGATCAGTTAGCCGCAGATAACCAAATGAAAGCACAAACAGAAGCGTTTTATTTCGCGAGTCGTCCGGTTAGTCTCCTACTACAACAAACTTTAAAATTTAAAGGACAAACATTTAATTTCAATAATATTGCAAAAGAAGTTGCTGAAATTATGATTCGTATTCCTGGTTCAAATGTAGTATACCATATATATTTAGATATTGTTTCTAAGAAACATACAATCGATCTAGAACCATTTAAGAACGCGGCAAATTTCGATTATGTAAAGATGCAAATATCGAAGCTGTTCTTATATTCGGAAATGATTTATGATATCTTGCGAAAGAGTATTGAAAAGGATTATCCAGAAATCATGGATATGAAATTCAAGATCGATTTGGATACGACAACGTGCTATATTGATGAACATTTCTCGAAACGTATTGGCATCCGAATTGACAAAAAATACGAGAAATCTCCTTCAGAAAAAGTTTCATCCAAATCGGTTTAAAATAAACTTTTAGAAAAAGTAAGTTTTAAGCAGAATTAAGTTTCATCAAAGAATGACTCATTATTTCAAATGTGTTTTCTGTTTTTTCTATCGGCAAACTTTCAAAACATGTTTCACAATAGCAATTTTTTGTGTCAGTTGTGATCATATTAATTACGTTATCGCATATATCGCAACGAATATCAAATGCCTTGCTTCCATAAAAGCAACCCCCTTCTTGAATCTCTGAAGACCCTGTATAATCGATATAAATGAAAGGTTTAGCAATAACCATCAATTCTCGCTTTGTATTACAATAAATTTTATCAATGGGCATGAAAACTGGCTTTTCAAAATCAAAACGAAGCCATTCGTTATTGGGTTCTTTTATCGTTACCACGTTGATATTTACGGCAGTATCATCAGTTTCGTGCCATACAGTGCTTATGACCTTTGGATCCTTTGTTAAAAATTCTTCAAGGCTGAGTCGTTTTGGTTTTTCATTTTCAGGTTTGTTAACTGTCTTATTTGAATCAGAATTACTAGAGGTGTCTAATTTGATATTGGACATTGTTCTTTTGATTTATCGAAAGAATTGTTCTCTAAACTTATTTAAAGAATTGTTATCTAAACTTGTTTAAAGAACTGAAAATTGAATACTATAATATTATTATAATCTTCGTTTAAGACCTGTTCTCAAACTAGTTTGAGAACAATGGCCTCAATAGAATGTATAAAAAGCACATTAAAAGGAACAGATATAGAAATAATCAGTTCTAAAAGATGGAAACATGAGAAATTGCATAACAATGCAGAATTTATTAAAAAAACCATCAACTTAATTGATATTAATGATAGAAAATACAAATATATATCAGATGTAGGAAATCGATACGCCAAATTGATTCATAACGATATGTCTCTCGAATATGAAAAAAATGTTCGAAATTTACAAATGTATGAAGTTTTAAGAAATTTGGACGGATTGATCAATAAACATACAGGACTAGACAAACTTAAAAAAACAGATAGTGATAAAGCGCCAAGATTATCACATCGAGAAATCGGATGTTTTAACGTCATGTCTATATCAAAAAATAATGACGATATTTTGTTATTTAATCAATTTATAAATGATTATAATATTGAATGGGACTGGTATGTTTTTGGATTTTTGTCAAACGGTCCTCATCGAAAGAAGTATTCGGTAGGAATTGAAGGCGATGGGATGACATCAGTCGCAAATATTCGGTATACAAAGATTTCGATGGGAAATATTATAAATTTGTGCATATTGGGTGAATTTACATTGGCAAATGTGATGATGGGAATTTCCGTTCTTAAAAATGGAGGCGCTCTGATTGTTCCTTCGTTCGACGTGCGTCAAGTTGACGAAAAATCAAAAAATTTGCAAAATCTTAACACACTTTATTTATTGAGCATGCATTTTGAAAAAATATCCATAATTGATCCATTTGTATCAGAGTATCCGTATAATAGGACTTATTTAATATGCGAAAACTATAAAGAAATAAACGCATCGGTGTTAAGCAGAATATTGGAATTACTTGATAAAGATTTAAAGACACATGAAGTTATTGATTTTGGGGCAAGCGAAGAATTCATTGATCAATACAGCGACATTTATGACAACCTGATCAAGGAACGCGGAAAAAAAATATTGGCTGATATTGAGTTGATTGAACAATATAAAAATTTAGAAATTTCCGAACTTCCGAAAAGCATGAAGAACAAATATAAAATTTATATGAATATGTGGATCGATCAGTTTAAATTTGTCGAATTAGAAGACATTGACAAGTTGCATCTGTGACCGTGACTTTTAGAAAAAGTAGTTTTCGAACTTGTTCGAAAACTACAAAACGCTTCTCGGTTTATTTTTTTGTGCGATTTTTCCCAAAAGTCGTAGGTTTATTTTTTGGGTTGCGTTAGAAAAGACCGCCCGACACAGACATATGATAATAAATCATCCGCATTATTTCATTTTCAGGAAGATCTCGACCATTTGAATATTTTGATATATTATGCCATTCATCATAAGATCTTGTCAATAATCGATCAAAGAGTTCAAATCTCTGTGAATTTGATATAAAACCTACATTTAAATAATAATTTATTCGTTGGGTCTTATCTTTAATAGAACGTCCTTCTTCTACATATTTTCCGAATTGTAAAACTTTATCTTTTGGCATTTTTTGTGAAACGCATCTTTGCGAATTTGTAATGGATCTTTGGCTTTTCCTCAACTTCATTAAAATTTCGCCATGACATTTTTTCGAATGTTGTTTGGGACGAACATTCAAATGTTCGTCCTGAACAGCGTTCTTATAATATCCTAATTCTTTATCGTCTAATTCCCACAATGTATACAGAAGTTCTGGCTTACTCTCTATATATTCTTCATATTTATCCACGGGCTCTGTTCCGTATTTTTTATAAAGCATTTCAGCTTTTAATGTCTTTCCATCTTTAGGTGTTTGATTAAGAGGAGTTTCATTTTTAAAAGGATTTTCCCATTTTGACCCATCGCCAATATATACCGTATTTTCTCTGGCTTTCCATTCGTCGATATCAATTATGGTATTAAGATCAACTACTGTTATATTAGAACTAAATTGATAATATTCTAATTCATGATAAACTTCATCTGTGTTCATGATTATTAAAAATCGAATATATTAATTATAAATTCATTTTTTCGTAAAAAAAGGTTCTCTAACTTGTTCGAAAATTGAGTTAATTTTGGTTACCTTTTAGTTCTCGAACTTGTTCGAGAACGACCAAAAGGTAATTTGTGCAACTTTAAAAAAGTTGCGATTAGTAATGTGAAGAACAAATCTCAACTTGATAAAATGTTAATTTCATTATATCATTTTCAGATATATCTTTTCCGTTTGAATATTTCCAAATATTATACCAGTCAGTGTAAAATAACTCGAAAGCTTCTTCAAATCGAATGAATCCTTTTGAACTAGATACCAATCCTACTTTTAAATAATAATTAGTGCGTTGTGTTTTATCCAAAATTGTGCTAGCTACTTTTAAATATTTTATAAATTGCGATAATTTATCTTTCGATATTTTTTGTGAAATATATTTAAAACTATTTATATGTGCGAGTTGACTATATCGAAGATCCATCAAAATTTCACCATGGCATTTCGAATGTTTGTCCGAATGTTTGTCCGAATGTTTGTCTCGACAAACGTTCGAGCAAAAACATCCGAGCTCTTTATCATCCAATTCCCAAAGAGTATATAGCAATTCCGGTTTGCTTTTGATATATTCTTTGTATAAGTTCTCTTGAACAGGCCCAAGAGAACTCCACTTAGATGTTCCATAAAGTGGATGATTTCCTATATACATGACATCGGAGCGTTTAATCCATTCAGTAAAATCGATATTATTTAGATCAATAAGTTTGATATTTTGAACGTATTGAAAATGTTCAAAATCTAAATAATCATCACTTTTTGAATCTACACAAGTGTCTATTTTACTGCTATTAATTTCGATTTCAATACTCATTAAATGTTCCTTAAAAACTCCCTAAAAATTCTCTAAAAATTCCTTAAAAACTCCTCAAAAACTTTTTAAAACTCCTCAAAAATTCCCTAAAAACTAATAAATATATGATTCCTATTTAAATATATAAATTAAATATTCAATTATTAGAAAATTGATTTTTATAATTGTTCTCAATCTTGATTTAGAGCGCTATTCGAATTGCACTCTAAATCTATTTAGAGTGCGATATGAATCCGAAAATTAAAATTGTAAATGTTAAGAAAAAGGAATTAAACAAGCGCGATATAAAAGATTTCACTGAATGGATAGCACAAGATTGTGCTGTTTATATCGGACGAGATATGTCATTTTATGTTGAGGGTGCGAAAAAATCAAAATGGGCCAACCCCTATAAAATAGTCATTAATAATGACGGATCAGACAATAGAGATGAATGCTTACGTGATTACAAAAAATATATAAAGAATACACCCGAATTATATAATTGTCTCTATGAGTTAGATGGGAAAGAGTTGGGTTGTTGGTGTAATCCAGAAAAATGTCATGGCGACATTTTGAATGATTTGAGATATCATCAAATTTACGAAATAAGTTTAGCCAAAACATTATCTAAAGGATTGAATACAGAAAAATACGATAAGTTTTGTAGTTTATACAATAAAGGGCTTGAAATAAAGGATGCATCTGATAGAGCCTATTATTACGCATCTGTTGGACTTATAAGCAAAATGTGTAACCGCTCTAAATTAGAAACCGTATGCACAAAAGCATGGACTAAATGGAACAACTTATGGAAATATTCAGAAGGAAAATGCATAACAGAAACCGAATCAAAATTGTTTGCATTTCGAGATATTGAGCGACATAGTTATGCATTTTAAACGCACCTTTTTACGTTATCAAATTTATTTGATAACTGGTTCCCAAATAAATATGAGAACTGGTGCCCAAAAAATTTCGCTGTTCAAAGAATTGACCTATAATTCATATTTTAATAACCGCGAAGCTTTTTTATAGAACTTTTTTAAAAGTTCTGAACACATGCTAATAGATAATTAGAATAGAAATTACCTTCTTCCCTTCGGGATACTTAGCGTATAAGAGGGTTGGGCGGCTCGGGGCCCGTCCGGTATCTATGTTACAGCGCACGACTATAACGCCAATTTCTATCTCAGAATAAATAACTAATATGATTCCTATTCACAATAGCCGGCTATTGTGAATATTCCCACAAGGACACATTAGAAAGCCGCACCGACAAGATTAGGTCATCCTTGTAATAGGAAATCCGACTCCGCCAATTAAGGTAGAAAAAAATCTTTACGGTTCGAGCACGTATTTTATTTTTTCCCGGCGGGGTTGCACCCCGCACCCGCGGTAGGGATTAGCAGCCCCCGCTAAAAAAGTTGCTTTAATTTTCGGATGATTCGGAGCTGGATTCTTCAGATGATTCATCTGAAGCCTTGATATTATTGATCAGCTTGGCTTTATGCGTTGAGTCGTGATCTTTATAAAGCGACATGAATATCATATCGGGGTCATCCCTTCCATAAAATACCATATGCCCATTCTTCACCGACAGACTTATTCTCATTTGTTCGGGAAATACCGAATTTTCAGTATTTATCTTAATATTTTTATATTTATATTCGCCAGCAGAATAAGTCGGCGAAATAGTTATATCTAGCGTGTCATTCAAGACGACACTCGTATCATCATATATTAGCACGTGCATTTTACGTTTGTCGCCCAATCCTTTATTTAGCGAAGGACCCATCATAACCATCATTGAGGTTACACCGGATTCTTCGCAAAATTCCTTATCGGCTTCCCACATACCATATAGATAATCTGAACAATAATAATTGTTATACCACGTTATAATTATGACTATAATAACAATAATTAGCCCTGCGGCAATATATTTATAATTTTGCTCCATTTTGCGCACTTTTATAAAAGTTATTAAAATTTATCGAAGAGAAATGGTTATATAATTAGTAATATAAAATTTTAGTAACATAAAGTCCCAGTGGGGCTTAGCAGCCCCACACCCCGCATATCTTTAACAATGGGGTTCGGGGCGAAGCCCCGAGGGCAAAAAATTAATCTTTATCCTTTTTAGATTTGTTATCTTTTGTATCTTTATCCTTTTTCTTAGGAGAATCGCAAGAAGATACAATATTTGGCTCCTTTTTGTTAACGGCAGTTGCTTTCGGAACTGTAATTTGCGATTCAACATATTGAACGATATGACGAATAGATGTCGGATCGATTTTATTATGATGGGTTCGCATTATCGCATGGATGAGACCCAATATCGTCTTTGTGGTGCAAGACTTCTTGTCAAAATATGCAATATCCGCAATAAACACGCCAATTGTTTGGACGAAAAACGCAAATGCTTTGCAGATGTGTGACAAGACTTGTTTTCGATCAATATAATCCTTTGTGATATCGCTAAGAAACTTGGCCAAATCGCCATCAAACTTATTCGATGTATTAAATTCGCGCTGACGTTTTTCATACAATGATAGTATACTATATGCTATTGATACTGATTCATATTTTTCTTCGGACATGGTTGTCATTGTGTCTTCAACGGTCTTTTTAAGATTTTCTGAGATCTGTTTGATATATAGACAATAGAATCCGATTAATAGATGTGCGATTTGTTTATTTACTGATATGAATTTTTTACCCATTTTAACGCCGGTTTTCGCGACTTCATACTTTTCATAATCTTCGAATCGGTTGCCAAGAGTGATAGATGATTGTTCAAAGGTTTCGTCTTTAATGTCCTTTTCCATATATGAAAAGGTATTCAGATCTTTTCCAAATAGAATCGCATCGCTCAATTCTTTTGACATGGATTTAATAGCATCTTTGGCTCTAAATTCGGGATAGTTACCGATGCGTCTGTAGATTTTGTCCATCGTTACTTTTGGGAAAAGTAACACAAAACGTCGTTCTCAAACTTATTCGAGAACTCGCGGGTTCAGTAAAATGCACTTGAGAGCACCCTATGAAAACGTTGTATGTTTAGATGAATATTGATATATAATGTTTCAATTTTGCGCATTTAATGACATTTTGTTCGTTATTTTAATTGTTATTAATTTATAAATATTTATATGGTATTATATAATTATAATTTTTGATAATCTTTTAATAAAGTAATATCAAAATAACAATTCTTGATTATTCACAAGAATTATTGAGAATATTGTGTAAAAGTTTAGTTCTTCTTTTTATAATTCGTCAATTGTTTCCGAGTAATTTCGAAAACTATTTGATAAAGTATTATAATTAACTTTTGATATAACTTTTGCGCAACTTTTGTAAAAGTTGCGATGGAAGCGAAAAAATCTAATATAACCGTGCATGCGCACCCGACGAAAGTCGCGAAATCGGCTATTGTGGTAGTCGGGGTCAAAGCCAAGGGATGTTTTTGGACTTTGCAAAGCATGAAGGACGAATGCGGTAAATGCTACGATATGATTTATTCGTCTGCTTTACTTGAGGCGTTACATATTACTATCAAACGTCGTTTGATCGGAACAGCCGCCGACGAGCTATCGAGCCAAATAACGGATATTGATTGCTCGTATCAAAATGGCGATTTCAATATCAAGGCTCTGTGCACTGGTAGCTTTACAAACGTGCGCAAGACAGCCGCAAACATTGTCAAATGGATGAATCCGGCCGCTGTATACCCGGCATATAAAGAATGCCTGAAGCAAATGAGCAACGCTGATCACAAATTGTCCGCGGACAAGAACGTGTTTATCCATGTGGCTAATGCGTTTGCAAAGTCGGCTAATTCCGCCGTTAACATCTTTATTGGCGGCAAAGTCAAGTTGACAAAGGAACATGTTCAAAATATTGCTGATGCATGCCATTCAAAATATAACGTTTCTACGTTGCCGGGTGCGGGCACCGCGCCGGATGAGAAGAGCGCCGAACATCCTGTTGATCACGTAAGCGTACCAGCATCGGGTGTTGAGGCGTTGCTGGTTAAACGCTATATCGATACAACTTTGAATATTACATCGCATGCGGCTGACGGAGTCGTATATTTCCCGGCAAGTTTGGAAAAATTTAAAAAAGCGCTCGGAACAAAGGATCGCGTAGATCGTCATGTCGGCACTAAATATAACAAGTTTGGTGATGAGTTGGCGGCGGCCATGGCGTTTTTGGCCGCGAATCACAATGTTGGTTCGGTCAAGGAACTTGTGGCGTATAGCAAGAAGCCGTCTGATATAGGCAAGGCTATTCTTGCCGCGTTCAAATGAAACTTTTAGAAAAAGTTTCGCAAAAGCCTCCGGCGGTTCACTAAAAGGTATCTATTTTTTTATTATTTTATGGTTATATGAATCTTAGACATTTATTATAACATAATATAAGTATATATCTCTATAAATTGGAATTCATTAGTACCGCCGGAGGCTTTTGGATACCTTTTCCCAAAAGGTATAGATGTGGACCAAAGTAGATCTTTCCAAGTTGCCACCGCGCCAGTTTAAATTACGATGTTATGCGTGCACAGATATTATGGATGAATGCGATTATGGCGGATGTATCCCATTCAATCGCCGTGAAACAAAAGAACTCTACAACGTATGCGTTATATGCACTGAATGTTTTCTTCTGAATTTCGACCCCCCTAGAAATGCAAAAGAATATCGCGAATCATTTATCGGCCGGATTAATAAAAAGGCGTCAAAACTTCGAGATCATTACGCGGAAAAGGAAAAACGATTTATTGAACAATATAATACAGAAATTGTAGAGCATGATAGATATTTTACAACATTTGTCGAAAATTTAAAAAGACAACACTCCGAAAAAATAAAATCAATAGAAAGGCATCATTTAGGAGAAATAAAATATTTAGAAAAGCATCAATTAGAAAAAATAAAAATAATAGAAAACCAATATGAAAATCAATTATTAATCGCAAATACGCGCGCGGCAGTTAAATTCGATAATTTAATTAAAATAAATCGAGATGTTTCAGAATTAAATTTGGAATTAATCGACAAAAGTAAATTATTAGATGATTTGAAATCTGAAATTTTAAATTTGAGTAATATGCTTGAAATATTTAAAAAGCAACGAAATGAGTTGAAATATGAGTTCGACTTGTTGTCTAATATGGAACATCGATTGGAAATAACCAAAGAATTAACTATATCTGGAATTGCGCGCGTTCGAAATGAAATATTGGATATGGTGCGTAAACAAATCACATCACTGAATGAACCTATTATAAATGGCATAACCTCTGAATTCAAAAATGCTATTGAAAAACTAGAAAATGTTGGCAAATTGCCAAATAATGAACCCATATGTCCGGTTTGTTTCGATCATAAAGAGCTTACTAAAATGACATGCGGGCATGAAATATGCCACGAATGTTGGGAGGGATTGTTAAAAAATAATATTTATATGACATACGTTCCTTGCCCTGAATGTCGGGCTCATATCGATATCATCGGGGTTACACCCCGAACCCCAAACCAATCTTGACCTCGAAAAAATTAATTTATCGAGACCTACTTCTTTTTTTCGTCTTCTTCTCCGGATTCTCGGGATTGTTGTCGTAGTTTTTTGAATTCAGTATCTTTTTCAGAGATTTCGAGATTATCCAATCCGCTGACCAATAATTTTTCATATTGCCCGTTTGTATCAGCGACAAAATCAGCCTTAACTCCTTCTCCAAGTTTTTCTATTTCGGTCGCAAGAAATTCTATATAAATGCGATTTTTATTGAGCGGAATTATGTATCCGACGTAAGTTTTTTCTTTGATAAAAGTAGCGACAACTTCTTCATATTCCGGAATATGTTCTTCTAGTTGTTTTCTTTGATTATCTGAACTGTTTTCATACTCTTTCACCTTTTTGCGAATATTGTCAAGAGAAAACATTTCTATCGTTCGTTTTAGAAAACAAACAGGTATATGTTCGATTATATTCAATAATATAAAAAAATATCAATCTGATTTTTCTTCATTTTCAGAATTTTTTATCTCTGGAAATAATGTGCAAAGTCGTTTGTTATTATTCCCAACAAATACCACATTGCGAATTGTAATTCTACTGTCGTGCGTTGATAAGCCCGCCTTTTCGGCTTCTTCATTCACGCCACAATATCCGCTTTTATAATACTCTTCTCTGTCATATTCATCATCTGAATTCTTTTCGTTTTCATTAATTTCGCACAATTTTTTCGTGATAATAGTTTTAAATTCTCGCGATGCATCAGGTTCCGGCGAATGACTACGAAAATCTGCCGAAAAGATAATGGAGGGCCTGTCTTTATACAAATTTAAATTAGTTTTCAATTCATTTTGAAATATTGTGATATTTTCTGTTTTTCTATCATACCAACATTCACTACCAGAACAATAACCTGTATGATCAGTTTCTTCGATTAAACAATCGACTCTAATGTGATGAACTTTATTATCATAATCACAATCATGAAATGTTATTTCCTGTTCTTTCGATATGGCGACATTAGTCGAATTCAATTGACCAAGTCCTTCTATAATAATCATTGTGACATCATCTTGTCTGATTTTTATACAATCTCCTAACTTTTTCAATTCTTCGATTAACAATTCAATGTAAATAGGATTATTACTCAATGATGTAATAAAATTATTACGTTTGTCTTGAATTATTTCAGCAATAACATTTTCATATTCATCGATATGAGTTCCAAGTATATCTTTTTGCACTTTTTTATCAGTTTCGTTATTTATTTTATTTTTAATACGACCAATGGAAAACATTTTTGTTATTGTATCAGAGATATGATATAAAAAAATACAATCAATCAATTTTAGGAATTGGTTCTTGGTGCGAATCTTCTTCCGAGGATTTACGTTTTTTGCTTTGTTCATCGGATTTATTTTCAGTTGAATTGGATTTATTTGACGTTCTCAACAGTGCATATAAATAACCATAACCATCTGAATATCCACCTAATTTAATATTATTTTGAGTTCTGGCATTTATTATTAATTTTTGAATATTCGATATTTTGATTGATTTCTTTTCATCTGGAATGTGTTCTATGATAACATCCAATTTAGATAATTCCCTATTTAATATGTATAGATATGTTTCGTTTGTATTAAGTGGTTCAATTGTACAAAATGATTCTCTATTATGAATTGCAGTAGCAATAATTTTTTGATATTTTTCAATATCAGAATCCAGTAAATTGAGGTAATATATCGCAGCAGAAGCTTGTATCTTTTCCATTTTCACTATTTCTGCATCGATTTCCTTTACAGAAAACATTGTTAAAATATCTTAAATTTATAATATCTTGTTATTATTTTTCAATTTGTAAAATATATCCAAAAACGTTAAACATATTTTCTAGATATCCATATAATCTATTCTTTTGCTCTACTTTAGTTTTGTTCCGCTTTGTTCTCGAACGTGTTCGAGAACGCCTAAAAGTTGAGGATGCTTGCGAAATCTATGAATGGATGGGTATCTACACCTCCTAAGATGTGTGATACCATAACAGAATGTATAAAATGCGATTGTGCTGTAAATTATGCAAATACATCCCTGTTTAAAATTTTTGAATTCGATTCAAAGAAAGTAATATATGTTATTTGCAAGAAATGTTACGATCCTTCAAGCGGAAACACGTCTCCTCTTGACGTATCTCTTTTAGAAAGCACTAAAATAGCAATACCAAAGTCTGATAGAAATTCCAAAAGAGTAGACCTTTTTATACAAAGAAATTCGCCACCCCGCGTCGAATCATCAGTATTTATTTTTGAAAATGATCCAGAATATAGACGCATGAAGGCCGAGCACGATTTATTAAAAGAGCGAATATTGGACTTGAATTACGATATATCACACAAATCATATGAATCGATAATTCTCAATAAAAAATGCCAAACAATGGAATATCGAATATCGAATATGCAATCAAAATTAGATAAAATGATATTCGAAAATAATGAATTGGTAGATTTGGTCAGACATATAAAAATAAGCAATGATGAGTTAAAAAAGGTGAAAGAAATGGAGGAGATGGTAGCGAATCAAAAATTGGAGTCTATACAAGATAAAGCGCGCTTAGAGATGGAGTCAATAAATCGCATGAAACAACTACGAGATTCGTTAATAACTGACTTAAAGGATTCGATTGCAAATGTGGACGGTATCCTTAAAAAGCAAAATGAGTTAGATTCACGAAGAGTGGACATCACATGCCCTATATGTGCAAATGATAGAGTATCGATGCATTTAGATGAATGTGGACATACATTTTGCAAAAAATGTATTCGAACTATTGAAACGCAATGTCCTATATGTCGACATGTTGCCAAGGAAGGATTTGAGTATATAGAATTCTTCCT
>Ga0075163_10004688_pt1 | contig 18314 bp, 21 predicted proteins | sample JI1023141ADNA_FD_71478 | JGI IMG/M metagenome (GOLD analysis project Ga0075163, IMG submission 71478) | Wastewater effluent complex algal communities from Wisconsin, to seasonally profile nutrient transformation and Carbon sequestration -... | ecosystem: Engineered > WWTP > Effluent > Algae...
TCGTCGAACCGCGAGCCGACCACGCCCTCGTACGCCGACAGGTACGTGGTCGCGTACTCGACATCGGGCAGCTGGCGAAGCAGCTCGCGTCGAACCGTCTCGTAGCCCAGCGTCGCGCGCTCGTGCACGTAGAGCCAGCCGAGTGCCTCGGCGACGTGCGCGAACGGCGCGATCATCTGCTGCGGAATGGTCGCCACCTGCGACGGGCCGAGGCCGAGCTGCAGGAGATCCTGCGCGATCAACCCCGCCCGATACCGCCCGGTCATGTCGACCAGCTGATCGAAGCCCCGGGTGTAGCGAAGCGCGGCCTCGAGCGGCGAATCGAAGCCGTACGTGCGCACCAGGCACTGCATGTACGCGCGCCGCGTCGGGCGACCGGTCGTCACCAGATCGAGCCAGTGACCATCGACCCCCACGTGATACGCGCGGGTCGACAGGTTCAATCTGACCAGCAAGCTTCCGATCTGACGCATGGCCCGGTGCTCGCTCTCGGCTGCACTCGATGGGCCATGCGTGCGCGCTCGCGATCCGTCGAGGTTCGTAGCGTTTCCGCACGGGTTCGGAGCTCAGGTAGGCCCCGGTTAGCGGCCAAAGGTTCCGCCGTCCTCACCCAACAAGTTGGACCACCAACGATCGTGGCGAGAATGGTTTGGAGCCCGTTCGTTCGCGCCACGAGAACGAGCGCACGCTGCGCGGGAGCGCGGCAGTCGGGCGTCGAGCGCCGGGCCGGCGTGAACCCGCCGCACCCCCAACACGTGGATTTGAACGTGTGCGACGTGCGCGGCCGTGTACGGCACCGTGCCCCCTGCTCGGTGGCACGTGGCTTGGACAGCTGGTGCGCTGTGTTAACGGCCCTGATCGTTGGTGACGATCCGATCACGCAGCGAGCGGTCCGCGATTCCCTCACCGACATCGGCTGCGTGCACACCGACATGCCGAGCCTGGACGCGGCCGTCGAGGCGGCGCCGGACCTGATCGTGGTCGATCTTGCCTTCGTCTCGCTCGCCGAGCTCGAGCGCCTCACGCTCCGTGGGGATCTGCCGATCGTCGCGGTGTGCGACGAGGCCGAGCTCGAGGCGGTGCTGGTCGCCGGGGCCACCGAGTGCGCGCTCAAGCCGGTGCGGCGCAGCGAGCTGGTGGCACGGATCCGCCGCGCCCTCCGCAAGCGTGCCGAGTACCGGCTGGCCACCGAGCGCGAGCGCAAGAAGTCCGACCGGATCGTGGCACTGCAGCGCGAGAAGTCGGATCTCGAGCGGCTGGTCTGCGTCGATTCACTGACCGGCGTCGCCAACCGCCGCCACGGCATGGCGCTGCTCGACGCCGAGTGGCGACGCTCGACGCGCGATCACCACCCGCTCGGACTCGTGATGATCGACCTCGACTGCTACCACGCTTACAACGAGCAATACGGCCACCTCGGCGGCGATCGCTGCCTCCAGCAGGTCGCCGACGCGATGGTGCGCTGCCTGCGGCGGCCGTCCGACTACCTCGGTCGCTACGGTGGCGAGGAGTTCATGGCGGTGTTGCCGAACACCGATGCGGCCGGGGCGAAGCTCGTCGCCGAGCGGTTGCGCGCGGCGGTCGAGGCGCTCGCGATCCCGCACGTCGCCTCGGCGTGCGCGCGCGTGGTGACGATCACCGCCGGGTTCGCGTCGCTCGCGCCGACCCCGGAGCTCGCCGTCGATCGCCTGATCGCCGTCGCCGACGCCGCCTTGCTCCGCGCCAAGGCGACCGGCCGCAATCGCGTCGAGGGCGAGGCCCCGGCCTCCCGCGCCACGCGCGTCCCCGCGGTCGCGTGGGAGCGCTTCGCGCCGGTGTTCGCGGATCCGTGGTTCGCCGATCGGATCCCGAGGTTCCTGTCGAACGCGCATGGCTCGGCGCTCGACATCGTCGACGCGATCCACCACGACAACCGTGCGCATGCCGGGCTGCTCGTGCGCGAGCTTCGCAGCTCGGCTCACACGCTGGACCTCGCCGCGATCGGCGCGCTGATCGACGAGCTCGAGCGCGCGATCATCGCGCCGGCCAACAGCAACGCGCGCGAGGCGGCCGAGGAGCTGATCCAGTACATCACGCACGTGCAGGTGATCTATCGGCGAACCAACGAAGGCGGCCGAGGTGAGGCGCTCTCACGAGCCGCGCACTGAACTTGCACGATCTCCGAGCGGCGACGACCAAACACCCGCCTGGCGAACGCAGACCGTGGCGTCCGCGCACGCCGGGCTGCGCCGACACCCTCCATGACTGACGCGATCCCGAACCTCGTCGACGAGCTCGACACGCGCCCCATCTGCCTCGCGCGCCCGATCCTCGTGGTCGACGACGTGGCGGCGAACCTGTGCGCGATGGAGGTCGCCCTCGCACCGCTCGAGCGGACGGTGATCACGGCGTCGTCGGGACTCGAGGCGCTCGCGCACCTGCTCGCGCGCGACTTCGCGCTCGTGCTGCTCGACGTCCAGATGCCCGGGATGGACGGGCTCGAGACGGCGGCGTTGATCCGCACGCGCGAACGCACCAAGCACCTGCCGATCATCTTCGTCACCGCGCACCACCACTCGCGCGAGACCGAGCGCAAGGCCTACCAGCTCGGCGCGGTCGACTTCCTGTACAAGCCGATCGAGCCCGAGGTGCTGATCGCGAAGGCGTCCGTGTTCGTCACGCTCCAGGATCAGGCGGAGGAGCTCGCCGCCGAGCGGCTGCGGCGCGACTTCGAGGCGGCGCGACGCGAGTACGAGACCCAGGCGCTGCGGCGCCGCGTCGAGTCCGAGCAGGCACAGCTCGCCGTGCTCGCCGAGATGGATCGCCGCAAGGACGACTTCCTCGCGATCCTCGCCCACGAGCTCCGCAATCCGCTCGCGCCGATCCGGACCGCGATCGAGCTGCTGCGCGAGCGCCATGACCGGTTCGACAAGGCGGTCGACGTCCTCGATCGCCAGAGCCGGCAGCTGGCGCGCCTCGTCGACGACCTGCTCGATGTCGCGCGCATCAAGGCGAACAAGATCGAGCTGCGCCGCGAGGTCCACGATCTGCGCGAGGTGATCGAGAGCGCGATCTCGACCAGCCGGCCTCGCATCGAGGAGCGCCGCCATACTCTGACGATCGATCTCCCGGCGGACTCCGTCCCGATCCACGCCGACCAGGTCCGGATCAACCAGATCGTCACGAACCTCCTGAACAACGCCGCGCGCTACACCGATCCGGGCGGCCGGATCGACGTCGGCTGCACCGTGGTCGGCACCACCGCCCTGATCGCCATCACGGACACGGGCATCGGCATCGCCCCCGAGCTGCAGACCAGCATGTTCGACATGTTCGTGCAGGAGCGCGTCAGGTCCGATGGCTCCGGCGGCCTCGGGCTCGGGCTCGCGCTCGCGCGCCAGCTCGTCGAGATGCACGAGGGCACGATCCGCGTGGTCAGCGAGGGCCGCGGCAAGGGCAGCCGGTTCGAGGTCGTGTTCCCGCTCGCCAGCATGCCGCGCCTGCCGGTTCGCCTGATCCCGCGCGCCGCGTCACCGCTACCGCGCCGCGCCGTCGTGATCGACGACAACACCGACGCCCGCGAGCTGCTGTGCGAGATGCTGTCCTCGCACGGCCACGTCGTGATGTGCGCGTCGGACGGCCGCGACGGGCTCGCGCTGATCCAGGAGCAGCGGCCCGATGTCGCGATCGTGGACCTCGGCCTGCCCGGCCTCGACGGCCTGTCGATCGCCCGGATGCTCCGCGAGCGCTGCCCCGATCTGCAGACCCGGCTGGTCGCGCTGACCGGCTTCGGCCACGCCAACGATCGCGAGCGCACGCGCGAGGCCGGCTTCCACGGGCACCTCGTGAAGCCCGCCTCGATCGACGACGTCCTCGCCTCGCTCGGCGACGACGTCCTCAGTTGAGTGCCGATCGCGTGCGCCGCCGCACGACGTGGCGCGCGCGCGTACGCGCAGCGCAGTTCCTGCGTGTGTGATCGACGACTTACCGCTGGCACGCAGCGCGCAATCACCGGTGCTCACTATGGGCATCCTCAAGAAGATCGCGTTCGTCTCCGCTGCCACCGTCGCCGCCGGCATGATCGCCAAGGCGGCCTCCTCGAAGAAGGCGCCCAAGGCGCTGGCGAAGGCGAAGACCAAGGTGAAGGCGGCCGCCTCCGAGGTCACCGCGAAGGCCAAGACGCCGCGCAAGCGCAAGTCGACGGCGAAGCGCACGTCGTCCAAGACCGCCGCCGCGTAATCGCCTCCCGTGACCACGCCTCCTGTGACCGAGTCGCGTCTCCGCATCGAGATCGCGCCGCGCACGATCATGTTCGTGTTCGGCATCCTCGGCGCGATCTGGGTGTTCGATCAGCTGAGGACGGTGGTCTCCGTCGTCGTGATCGCGTTGATCATGGTCGGCACGTTCGACCCGGTGGTCGCCTGGCTCGAGACCAAGGGGTTCCGGCGTGGCCGCGCGCTGGTGCTGGTGTTCTCGATCGCAGCGCTCGCGCTGATCGGCGTCGTGCTGCTGATGGTGCCGCCGCTCGTCGCGCAGCTGCTCGACGTGGTGTCGAACGCCCCCAAGACCCGCGAGCGCGTGATCGAGGGCCTGGCCGGCTACGACTGGGCCAAGCCCCTCGCGAAGACGATCAAGGATCTCCCGCTCGACGATGTCGACGCGAAGGTCGGGGCCTGGGCGATCACCTACTCGACGAACCTGCTGACGTTCGTCGGCTACGGCATCTCGACGCTGTTCCTCGCGATCTACATGCTCGCCGATCCAGCGCGGAGCAAGGGGCTGCTGTTCGCGTTGATCCCGCGCAACCACCACATCAAGCTCGCGCGCATCCTGATCGAGCTCAAGGTCATCGTCGGCGGCTACATGCGCGGGCAGCTGATCACCTCGCTGTCGATCGCCGGGTTCGTGTTCGTGCTGCTCACGGTGCTCGGCGCCGAGAACGCGCTCGCGATCGCGCTGTTCGCCGGCCTCACCGACATCATCCCGTTCGTCGGCGGCTACATCGCCAGCACGCCCGTGATCCTCGCGGTCACCCCGCAGGGCGCGACCACCACCCTCGTGGTGTTCATCCTGATGTTCCTCTACCAGGAGTTCGAGAGCCGGATCCTGGTCCCGCGCGTCTACGGTCGGGTGCTGCGCCTGCCCCCCGCGATCGTCGTGGTCGCGCTGCTCGTCGGCGGCACGCTCGCCGGGATCCTCGGTGCGCTGGTCGCGCTGCCGATCGCGGCGGGCCTCCAGATGGTGATCCGCGAGCTCCACCTCGACCTCCCCGGCGAGACCGCGCACGCGGACACCGTCAAGGAGCTCGACGAGAAGGCCACGCTGGTCTACGAGCACCTCGCCGATGGCGTCCCCGCCGCCGAGGCCTCGCAGATCGCCGACAACCTGGCGACCATCGTCAAGCAGACGGAGGCCGACGCGATCGCCGAGAAGGCCGACGCCCTCGCCGAGAAGGCCGACGCGATCGCCGAGAACCTGCCCGACCAGCTCGACAAGCTCGCGGCGGCCGAGCAAGTCGCATCGACAAAACTACGCCCCGCGACCTGAGTCGAGCTTGTCGGCGACCTGCTCGCGCGTGCCCGACGGCAGCAGCTTGAGCGTCAGGATGAACGCGGCGAGCAGCAGGCACACCGCGTTCGGCACGATGATCGGCCAGTCGCCGAGCAGCACGCCGTACAGCGTCCAGATCGCGAACGCCGTGGTGCTGAGGATCCACATCGGCGCCGACAGGCTGCGGACATCGCGGGTCTTGATGACCTTGCGCGTTTGCGCGACGAAGCTCGCGATCGTGAGCGCCGCTGCCGTCAGGCCGATGGCGAGGAGCATGTGCCCGGAACGAGCACGCCGCATGCCGGATCCGCGCATACTCGGCCGATGAAGCGAGAGGCCCCCGCCGCGCAGCGCAACCGCGAGCCGATCCGCGAGGTGCTCGCCCGCGTGTTGCCGCCGGCTGGCACCGTGCTCGAGATCGCGTCGGGCAGCGGCGAGCACGCGGTGTGGTTCGCGACCGCGTTCCCGGCGCTGCACTGGCAGCCGAGCGACCCAGATCCGCACGCGCGCGCCAGCATCGCGGCGTGGCGTGCGGAGTCCGGGCTACCGAACCTCGCCGAGCCGCTCGTGCTCGATGTCTGCGCGCCGTGGCCGCTCGACCGGGCCGACGCGATCCTGTGCATCAACATGATCCACATCTCGCCGTGGGAGGCGACGCTCGCGCTGTTCGCCGGCGCGGCCACGCTGCTCGCCCCCGGCGGGTTGCTCTACACCTACGGACCGTACAAGTTCGACGGCGTCACGCCACCGTCGAACGAGGCGTTCGATCAGTCGCTGCGCTCGCGCGATCCGCGCTGGGGCGTGCGCGACGTCAAGGACCTGGGAGCCGCGGCGGAGGGCTTCGCGCTCACCGAGATCGTGGCGATGCCCGCGAACAACCACTCGCTGGTCTGGCGACGGCGCTAGTCCGGCGTGGTGATGCTCTGGATCTGGTCGAACGCTCCGACGATGCGCACCGGGACGTCGAGCGGGAGATCGTAGTCGTCGACGCGATGCACGCGTCGGCACGAGGCAAGATGCATGCCCCGCGTGGTGTTGCGGAGTCGGGCGCCGAAGCTGGCGCACCACGACGCGCGTGTCATGCGCTACTCGGTAAAGGTGAGCGACTTGCCGGCGTGGGCGGAGAGATCGGTGCCATCGTCGAGCCGCCGCAACACCAGCGCGAGCCCGGGGAACCGCTTCGCGATCGCGTCCTTGCTCGCGCGGTAGCTCTTGCTGGTCACCGCGCGCCCGAGCCCGAGCCCGGCGAGCAGCACGACCGCGCCGATCGCGAGGACGAGCGGGTTCCAGGCGAACGCGCCGCCGACCAGGCCGCCGATGCCGAGCACCGTCAGCACGCTCGCGACCGGCTTGCCGGTGCGCTCGCGGCGATACGCCGGCAGCTCGGCGAGCAACACCGGCGCGACGTCGCGGTCCCAGTCGTAGTCGAGCTCGTAGACGTCGACGAGATAGTCCCCGGCGGGCAGCTGCAGCGAGCCGGTCGCCTTCGCCGGCTCGCCGACATCCTTGAGCCCCGACGCGATCAACGTGCCGCTCGGCACGCGCAGCAGCACGTCCGTGGTGGTCGTCGAGACGTGCTCGCGGAGCGCCTCGGGGAGCGGCTCGCCGACGTAGATGCGGTACTCGAGCCCGCTGGCGTACATCGCGAGCAAGGTGCCGGCGCGGGTGGCGGCGTCGACGTCGCGCTGCGCACCGACCGAGGGATCGTAGAGGGCGTGCTCCTCGACGTCAGCCGACACCAGGTCCGCGTGCATACGAGGACGGTATCAGGGCAGCGCGATCGCGGCGCGGACTTCCTCGACCGACTTGTCGCGCCAGTACTTCGTCAGGTTCGGGGTGGTGGTCAGCGAGCGCGACTCCATCCGATCGCAGCACACGATGCCGTTCAGGTGATCCACCTCGTGCTGGAGGATCCGGGCGTACCAGCCGCTCGCCACCTTGACGACGCGCTGGCCGTGCTCGTCGAGCGCCTCGACCCGGACCTTCCGCGCGCGCGGCACGATCATGCTGAACCCGGCGAACGACAGGCAGCCCTCGAACGCCGCGACGACGTCGTCGGTCCGCACGGTCAGCACCGGGTTGACCAGCACGTGGAACGGCACGGCATCGCGCTCCAGGGAGGCGAGCTCCTCGGCGGACAGCTTGCCGTGATAGCCCGGCGGGTCCTCGATCACGACGAGGCGGAGCGCCTCGCCGACCTGGGGAGCCGCGAGCCCGACGCCGGGAGCAGCGCGCATGGTGTCGCGCATGTCGAGGATCAGCTGCTGGATCCGGTCGCTGGCCAGCTCGTCGGAGGTGAGCTCGCGCGCCTGCTGGCGGAGCACCGGCGTGCCGACCTGGACGATCTCGAGGGGAGCCTTGGTCGCCATCTCCACGCGATGGTGCATGATGTGCGGGTGAGCGAGCTACCTCCCTGCGGCATCTACCGTACGCGCAAGGCCATCAAGTCCATCGAGGCCGGCCGGCTGGTCTATTTCCACAACCACGGCGACCCCGGACCGGGCGTCTATCTACCCGAGGGCTGGTCGCACAACCGCGCCCGGTTCTCGGCGAACGGCACCACCGTGCCCGACGACTTCGATCCGAAGTCGCTGCAGGCCCTCAAGACCGAGGGGCTGTATCGGGTCAACGCGATGTTCTATTGCTGCTCGAAGAAGTGCACCAAGTTCGAGCCCGACACGCTGGTCCAGCTCGGCTACAACGGCAACGCGCAGGCGCTGGTGTTCCTGCCGGAGATCAGCCCGCGCGGGGTGAACCTGCCGGAGCGCGGCTCGATCGTCGACGACGCCGAGCTCAAGAACCTGACCGCGCTCAAGGTCGTCCAGAGCAAGGATCAGCAGCCCGAGATCTCGATGCCGCGCGGCCTGATCGTCCACTGAGCAGCGCCCACTCAGGGGTGGAGCACGCAGCCGCCGATCACCTCGCCGTTCCACTTCGCGAGCATGGCTTGCTTGAAGTCGGCGAGCGGGAGCTCGTGCGAGATGTACGGCACGAGCGTGCCGGCCTCCGCCCAGGCCAGGATCTGCGCGAGCCGGGTCGCGCGTAGCGACGGATCGTTGACCGCCGAGATCACGGCCGGGCAGCCGAGCACGTCGAGCCCCTTCATCATGATCAGGTTGGTCGGCAGCTGGTTCGCGTTGGGCGCGCCGCGCTGCCCCTTGCCCTTGGCGACGAACGGTGTCGACGCCCAGCCGACGATCAAGAAGCGCGCCCCGAACCTCACGCAGCGCAGGCTCTCGACGGAGATCTCGCCGCCGACGCCGTCGTACACCACGTCGACGCCCTTCCCGCCCGTCAGCTCCTTCACCTGATCCTTGAAGTCACTGCTCGGCACGACATGATCGGCGCCCTGCGCCTTCACCACGGCGAGCTTCGCGGGCGAGCGCCCGGTCGCGATCACGCGCGCGCCGACGAGCTTCGCGAGGTGGACGGCGGCGAGCCCCGTGGATCCCGCGGCGCCGTGGATCAGCACCGTCTCCCCGGCTTGCAAGCGGCCGCGGTGGATCAGGCAGTGATACGCGGTCTCGTAGTTGCCGAGCAGATTGCACGCCTGATCGAACGTCAGCGCGCCGGGGATGGGATGCACCGCCGCCGCCGGCACCACTGCATAGGTCGCGAAGCCACCCGCGCCCTGATAGTCGCCGTGGGAGCGCGGACCGGCGAGCAGCGGATCGACCATCACGCGCGTCCCGCTCGGCAGACTCCCGGCGACCCCACCGACGGCGGGGGGGCCGACGGCGATGATCGTACCGGCGTACTCGAGCCCCGGCGTGTACGGAGGCTTCGGCGGGTGCTGGTACTGGCCGCTCGCCATGATCAGATCGACCCAGCCGACGGCCGCGCTCGCGACCTCGACGACGACCTCGCCGGGGCCTGGCTCGGGCAGCGGCTGATCCTCGATGGCGGCGTGGTGCTCGATCGCGTCGAGCGGAGTTTCACCGAGCTCACGGATCACCACGCGCTTGCCGATCATCGGCGCATGGTAGCCGCAAACAACCAGGTGTACTCCGCAGCTCGTTTCGCAATCGCGCACCGAGCCGGCGTCCGTGGTCGTGCTCGCGTGGCACTCCGGGGGGCGCCCCGAGGCGTCGCTCGAGACCGCCGCGCGCTCGATGCTCGACCGGACTGCGCACCAAGGGTCGCTCGTGCGCAGCTTCAACTGGCAGTGCCGGCTGCGGTCGCTTCGCCGTCCGACCTACGCTGACGCCGCGGTGATCGCGCGCAGGCCGAGCGACGCGAGCGCGGGATCGTCGCTCGCGGCGAACGTGCAGCCGAGGGCGATCGCCCAGCCGCGACCGCGCTCGATCGTCGCCGGTTCCGCGCCGGTCTCGTCGAGGAATACCTCACGTGCGCGGGCGTCGCAGCCCATCCACGCGATCATCAGATCGGTCGCGGGATCGCCGGCGGAGAGGTCGCCGAAGTCGATCACCGCGCACGGGCGCGAGCCAGCGGCGAGCACGTTGAACGGATGCAGATCGCCGTGCAGCCAGACGCGCGGCGCGTCCCACAGCGGAGCGGCGACACAGCGCTCGAACACCGCGCGGACACGGCGCCCGTCGATGCGATCCCCGAGCGCAGCGAACCCTTGCTCGAACCGACCTGCGCGTTCGACGAGGGCCACGCCGCGCAGCGGATTGCACGGCGCATCTGCCGGCGCGGGCACGTGGAGCGCGCGGGCGAAGGCGCCCAGCGTTCGCGCCGCCTGCTCGTCGAGGAGCGCCTCGCCGACCGCCTCGCCCGGCAACCGCGGCACGATGCTCCACGGATACGGATAGCCCTCTCCCGCCACGCCCCGGCGCAGCGGGACCGGCACCGGCAAGGGAAGCATGGAAGCGATCGTGGGCAGCCACGCAAGCTCGTGCTCGAGCAACACCGCGGCGCTCGCCCGCCTCGGCATCCGGATCAACAGCTCGTCGCCGAGCGCCAGCACCTCGTTATCCCAGCCGCGCGCGAACCGCGCGATCGGCGCCTCGAGATCGGGGTGCTGCGCCCGCACGAGCCGCGCCGCGAGCTCGATCGTGATCTCGACATCCGCGGGCGGCACGTCGGCATCGTACTCGCTGGCACTTTTGATGGGGTCACGCTCCACCCCCGTAGGCCTTCGAAATTGTTGGCCGGATTCGGCGAAGCGTACAAACCCGTTGTCCGGATAGCGGACAACCGGTTTGTACGCTTTGCGTCAGACGCCCAACAATCTCGTGCGGTTGGAGGGGTGGAGCGTGACCCCATCACGAGCGCAGCGAGCGATCGCTTTTGAGGAGGGTCAGCTCTTCTTGCCGACGGCGACGCCGGCCGGACGCAGCGTGAGATCGCCGATCAGGTAGCCCTCGCGCATCACGTCGATCACGACGCCGTCCTGCGCAGCATCGCGGACCGGGACCGTCGCGATCGCGTCGTGGCGGTTGGGATCGAACCTCGTGCCCTTCGCCGGCAGGTGGCTGACGCCGAACTGACCGAGCCGCGACAGCAGGCTGCGCTTGACCAGCTCCATGCCCTCGACCACGTCCGCCGAGTCGGTGTGCTGGCGCGCGGCGACGATCGCGCGATCCATATCGTCGATCACCGGCAGGAAGCTCTCGAGGATCCCGCGGGTCTTGCGCTCGAGCTCCTTGGCCGACGCCCCGGAGATCCGCTTGCTCGCGCTCTCGATCTCGGCGTGCGCTTGATCGGCGCGCCGCTTCTCGGCCTGGAGCTCGAGCTCCTTCTTCGCGAGCACGGCGTTGAGTGACTCGAGCTCGTCCTCGAGGCTCGAGATGTACTCGTCGTTCCCGATCGTCGTCCCGACGCCCACCCCGGGCTCCCCGAGCAGCTCGTCGAGCTCCTTGGCAGCGGCGACGGCATCAAACGGCTGTTCGGGTTCGGGCATGGCGGCAGCGTAGCAAACGCACGGTGCGGCTCGCCTCCCCGCTTGGTCGGGTTCTCGGTGGGTGACGGCGTGGCTACCTGAACCCTCATGTTCAAGCTCTCGTGCCTGCTGATGGCGGCCAGTCTCGGTGCAGCGGTGATGGCCACTGGAGGTGCTCCCTACGAGCAGATGGCGCAGCACCTCGTGATCAACCAGGCCACCGCCCACGACGTCATCAAGACCGACGCCCACCAGGCGGTGATGCGCGAGGCGCAAGACCACCCGCCGCTCCCCGCGGGGATGAAGGTCGTGCTGCCCCAGCCCGGCGGCGAGCTCCGCGTGATCGCCCGCTCGCTGGCGTGATCCGCCTCGCGCCAACCGGCACGGTGCACGCCGGATCCGAGCCTCGACGCCGCGCTCGGTGTAGGCTGAGTCATGTCGTTTGCCCGCGCGGCGATGGCGGTCGCCGTGACCCTCGCTGCTTCTTCCACTGCCCACGCTGACGTCTCGTATCGCGGCACCACCGCGATCTCCGATCTGATGGGTGGTGCGGCGTTCGCGGGCGGCATCGAGCTCGGCACCGATACCTCGTGGGGGCTCGCGCTCACCGTCGGTGGACTCACGGTCGCCGGCCTCGGGGCACCGGTGCTGCACGGCGCGCACGGCAACCCGGGCCGGATGGCCGCGAGCCTGCTGTTGCGGGTCACGCTGCCGCCGCTCGGCGCGTACGGCGGCTACCTGCTGTCGCCGTCCGATCGCGCGCGGTTCCGGCACGGCGGCGGCCTGATCGGCTTCATGGCCGGCTATGCCGTGGTCACGATCATCGACATCGCGATGGCCAAGACCTCGGACGATCCCGCGACCGCCGCGCGCGTGATCTCGTTCGGCAAGTCGTTCTAGCTACCGGACTCGGTGAGCTTGCGCGCGGCCTCGATCGCCCACGCGCGATCGACGCGTAGCTCGGCGCCCGGGCCGGGTGGCTTGGTCGCGGCCAGCTTGTCGTAGCCGGCGAGCGGGCTCGCGAGCTCGCGCTGCTGATCGGGGAGCGTCCACCACACGACCCCGGCCTCGCGATCGATCCGCGCGAACAGCAGCACGCGATCGAAGTCATCGCCGCGCGAGGCGAGCAGCAACACCTTGAGCACCTCGACGACGGCGTCATCGAGATCGGCGCGCGAGATCAGCACCTTCTCGAGCAGCGCGTTGTGCGACGGCACCAGCCGCCGCGTCGCCGTCGCAGCCGCGATGGTCGCGAACGCCCGCGCACCCGCCGCCATCGCCGGCTCGCCGCCGGGACATGCCTGACAGAAGAACGCGCGCTCGGGATCGTGATAGAGCAGCGTCGCCTCGAGTAGCGTCCGGCGCCCACAGTCGCAGGCGAGCACGTTGAGATCGCCCGCGAGCAGCCGGTCCACGAGTGCCGGCTCGTCACGTGCGTTGATGCTCTGGACGAGCGCCGCGTCATGCGAGGCCCCGCAGGCGGGGCAGCGAACCTTGACGGTTCCGGTGATCGACATCGCGCGCAGTTCTCGCACATCTTCGTAGGGGACGTTCCCGGCTCGAACGGTTGTTGAAGCGGCACTCCACGCGCACGTCGGTAGGGACATGCGCACGCTCACCACCCTCCTGTTTCTTGCCGCCTCGTCCACCGCGTTCGCGCAGCCGCCGAATGCGAACCTGCCGCAGAACCGGCAGCCGCAGACGGAGGCGCGCTACCAGCCACGCAATCAGCTGGCCGACGTTTCGCTCGAGGCGGGGCGCAGCCGTGCCGTCATCCAGCTGCCGCGCACCGGCCGGCCGCTCGACTACCTCGAGCTCCGCGCGGGCCGCACGCGCGTCACGCTCGACGATGTCGAGGTGCGCTTCGCCGACGGCACGTCGATCCATACCGGCGATCGCGGCGTCGTCGAGCCGCACGAGGGCCGCGTGATCAACCTGCCGAACCGCGCGTCGTCGGTGGTCGCGATCATCCCGCGGTACCGCATCGCCGGGAACCGGATCCCCGCCCGTCTCCAGGTGTTCGGCGTCTCGCAGCACGGGCGCTGGAATCGCTGAATCGCTGACCGACGGGTTGCGCCGCCTCGACGCGAGCGGTACGAGCGCGAGAGGCCCCGATGATCCGCCCCGCTGCACCCGACGACTACGAGGCGTACACGCGGCTGTTCGCCGAGTTCGGGATCCCGGATCCGGTGCCGACGCGCGAGCGCTTCGTCGAGACGATGCTTCCGCAGATCCGCGTCGCGGTGCGAGACGGCGCGGTGGTCGGGTTCTGCAGCTGGCGACCCTACGGCCCACTCGTCCACGTGGTGCAGCTCGCGGTCGATCCGGCGAGGCGCGGCCAGCGGATCGGCGAGCAGCTGTTGCTCGACGTGCGCGAGCTCGCCCTCGCCGCCGGCTGCACGCGCTGGTACCTCAACGTCAAGCGCGACAACGTCTCCGCGATCAGGCTGTACGAGCGCGTCGGCTTCTGCCGCGAGCTCGAGTCGTTCGCGTTCAAGATCGCGTGGAGCTGCGTCCCGCCGCATCCCGTCGGCGGCGGGCTGGTCGAGCCTGCGGAGGACGCGGTGGTCGCCGAGCGCTTCGCGGTCCCGCTCGAGCGGCTCGCGATGTTTCGCACCAAGGGCACGCGTGGTCGGTTCCACCTCGTCGCGCTCCGCGACGGCGCCGAGCTCGCCGGGATCGCCGCGTTCGATCCGGATTTTCCCGGCGCCGCGGTGTTTCGCACCGTGCGTCCCGCGCTCGCGGTCGACCTCCTCGAAGCGATGCGGCCGTATGCCCTGCCCGCCTTCGACTTCGTGCGTGCCACCGTCGAGGGTGACCGTCCGCTCGCCGATGCGCTGATCGCCCTCGGTGCCGAGCTCACGTTCGAGCTACTCCGGTTATCGGGACCGCTGTGAGCTCGTTCTGGTCGGTGGTGGTCGCGTCGGCACTGCTCGGCGTGATCAACACGCTGCTGCTGGTGTGGGAGCTGCGCGTGTCGCGCCGCCGCGGCCGTCAGATCGCGACCCGCGGCTGGCTGTGGTCGAACCTCGGTTGCGGCGCGCTGCGGACCCTCGCCGTCGCGTCGTTGCAAGGCGCGATCGTCGCGCTCTACGCGTGGGTCGCCCCACCGTGGACGTGGTCGTCGCAGTGGTGGATGTGGATCGCCGGCTTCGTCGCGATCGACCTCGCCGAGTACCTGTCGCATCGCGCCTCGCACCGGCGGCCGATCCTGTGGGCGATCCACTCCGTCCACCACCAGTCGCCCGAGTACAACCTGTCGCTCAACTTCCGGCTCGGCGTGCTCGGGCCCGCGACCACGTTGCCGTTTCACCTGCTGCTCGCGCTGGCGGGCATGCCCGTCGAGATGTTCGTCGTGCTGGTCGCCGTCCAGGCCGCCGGCATGGTGCTGACGCACGCGCGCTATCCCGGCACGCTCGGGTGGTTCGGGCACGTGCTCAACGCACCGGCCTGGCATCGCGTGCATCACAGCGCCGTCCACGCGCATCGCGATCTCAACTTCGGCGCGGTCCTGATCGTCTGGGACCGCCTGTTCGGCACGTTCACCGACGGCTCGCAGGTCGCGCCGCGCTGGGGCATCGACGACGAACTCCCGACGCGCAGCCCGATCGCCGCGAACGTGGATCCGTGGCGCTCGCTGATCGCGCGGGTCCGTAGCGACGGCTTGATCGCCTTGTGGAGATGGTGACGCGCCGGTGCTACAAGACGCCGTGAGCGAGCTCGCGGCGTCCTTCGAGGAGCATCGCACCCACCTGCGCCACGTCGCGTATCGCATGCTGGGCTCGGCGAGCGAGGCCGACGACGCCGTGCAGGAGGCCTGGCTCAGGCTGTCGCGCGCCGATGCCGGCGACGTCGCCAACCTACGAGGCTGGCTGACCACCGTCACCGCGCGGGTCTGCCTCGATGCGTTGCGCGCGCGCGGCTCGCGTCGCGAAGCCCCGCTCGACGACGCGCCCGAGCCGGCCACCACCGACGAGCGCGATCTCGCGGACGAGGTCGGCCGGGCGTTGATGCTGGTGCTGAACAAGCTCGATCCAGCGGAGCGGCTCGCGTTCGTCCTCCACGACTCGTGCGCGATGTCGTTCGATCAGATCGCGGCGATCGTCGGCAAGTCGCCCGCGGCCACCCGCCAGCTCGCGAGCCGTGCGCGCCGGCGGATCCAGGGCGCCTCGGTGCCGCAGGTCGCGCTCGCGACCCAGCGTACGCTCGTCGAGTCGTTCATCGCCGCGCTGCGCGCCGGTGATATCGAGGGGCTGATCGCCGTGCTCGATCCCGAGGCGGTCGTCCGCGTCGACGGCGGCGAGGTCGTGCAGGTGACCGATGCGCGCACCTGGGCCACCGGCGCGGTCGCGTACAAGGGCGCGGCCCAGCACATGCGGCCGGTCCTGGTGGACGGCAGGGTCGCGCTGGCCCTCGCCCCGGGCGGCAAGCTCGCGCGGATCCTCGTGTTCGGGTACGCGGGCACCACGATCCAGGGGGCCGAGGTGATCACCGAGGCCGATGCGCTCGCCGAGCTGACGATCGAAGATCTGCCGGCCTGACGATTTCGGTCACACCACGCGTGCGGCCTCCGTCTTCCGGTCATGAAGATCCAGCACACCACCATCTACGTCACCGACCAGGAAAAGGCGCACCGCTTCTACACCGAGGTGCTCGGCTTCCAGACCAAGGCGGACTTCAGCAACGCCGGGTTTCGCTGGCTGACCGTGGTGTCTCCGGCGGATCCCGACGGGTGCCAGCTCCAGCTCGCCGCCGACGACAACCCCGCGGGTAAGGCCTACGCGCAGGCGCTGTTCGCCCAGCGGCAGCCATCGGTGATGTTCACCACCCGCGACGTGGTCGCCGACTGCGACGCGATCCAGGGCCGCGGCGGCGCGCTGACGATGCCACCCACCGACACCACCGGCTCCAAGATCGCCCAGCTGAGCGATGGCTGCGGCAACCTGATCCAGCTCACCCAGCTGACCTGGTAGACAAGCGCGATGCCTCACGCCGCCGACAGCCACGATCGGATCCGCGTCCAAGGTGCGCGGGTCAACAACCTCAAGGACGTCAGCGTCGACATCCCGAAGCGACGCCTGACGGTGTTCACCGGCGTGTCGGGCTCCGGCAAGTCGTCGCTGGTGTTCGGCACGATCGCCGCCGAGTCGCAGCGGATGATCAACGAGACCTACAGCTCGTTCGTCCAGACGTTCATGCCCACGCTCGCGCGCCCCGAGGTCGACGTCCTCGAGGGGCTGACCACGGCGATCATCGTCGACCAGGAGCGGATGGGCGCGAACTCGCGGTCGACCGTCGGCACCGCGACCGACGCGAACGCGATGCTGCGCGTGCTGTTCAGTCGCCTCGGCAAGCCGTACATCGGCTCGTCGAACGCGTTCTCGTTCAACGTCCCCTCGGTCAAGGGCACGGGCTCGATCGAGGTCGAGGGCAAGAAGGCCGAGAAGAAGACCTTCACGATCATGGGCGGCATGTGCCCGCGCTGCGAAGGCATGGGCCAGGTCTCCGACATCGATCTCGCGCAGCTCTACGACGACAGCAAGTCGCTCAACGAGGGCGCGCTGACGATCCCCGGCTACACCGCCGACGGCTGGATGGTGCGCATCTTCGGCGCCTCAGGGTTTATCGATCCCGACAAGGCGATCAAGAAGTACTCGAAGAAGGAGCTCCACGACTTCCTCTACAAGGAACCGACGAAGGTGAAGTTCCAGAACATGAACCTCACCTACGAGGGGTTGATTCCACGGATCCAGAAGTCGTTCCTATCGAAGGACGTCGACGCGATGCAGCCGCACATCCGCGCGTTCGTCGAGCGCGCGGTGACGTTCACCAGCTGCCCGGAGTGCAAGGGCACGCGGCTGAGCGAGGCCGCGCGATCGTCTAAGATCAAGGGGATCAACATCGCCGATGCCTGCGCGATGCAGATCGACGAGCTCGCCGCATGGGCGCGAGCACTGAAGGAGCCGGCGGTCGCGCCGCTGCTGCTCACGCTCCGCCAGACGCTCGACTCGTTCGTCGAGATCGGGCTCGGCTACCTCTCGCTCGATCGCCCGTCGGGCACGCTGTCGGGCGGCGAGGCGCAGCGCACGAAGATGGTGCGTCACCTCGGGTCGTCGCTGACCGACGTCACGTACGTGTTCGACGAGCCGACGATCGGCCTCCACCCGCACGACATCCAGAAGATGAACGAGCTACTGCTCCGCCTGCGCGACAAGGGCAACACGGTGCTGGTCGTCGAGCACAAACCGGAGACCATCGCGATCGCGGATCACGTCGTCGACATCGGCCCGGGCGCCGGCACTGCGGGCGGGACGGTCGTGTTCGAGGGCACGGTCGACAAGCTGCGCACCAGCGGCACGCTGACCGGGCGCCACTTCAGCGATCGCGCGGCGCTGAGGCCCACCGTGCGATCGCCGAAGGGCGCGCTGAAGATCCGCGGCGCGAAGACGCACAACCTGAAGAACGTCAGCGTCGAGATTCCGCGCGGCGTGCTGGTGGTGATCACCGGGGTCGCCGGCTCCGGCAAGAGCTCGCTGATCCACGGGTCGGTGGTGAACCAAGCCGGCGTGATCGCGGTGGACCAGGCGCCGATCCGCGGCTCGCGCCGCAGCAACCCGGCGACCTACACCGATCTGCTCGAGCCGATCCGCAAGGCGTTCGCGAAGGCCAACAACGTCAAGCCCGCCCTGTTCTCGGCGAACTCCGAGGGCGCGTGCGAGACCTGCAGCGGCAACGGCGTGATCTACACCGACCTCGGGATGATGGCCGGCGTCACCTCGCTGTGCGAGGACTGCGAGGGCAAGCGCTTCCAGGCCTCGGTCCTCGAGTACAAGCTCGGCGCGCTGAACATCGCCGAGGTGCTCGATCTGTCCGTCGATGACGCGGTCCGGTTCTTCGGGCCCGGCGAGACGCACGTCCCACTCGCTCACCAGATCTTGCT
>Ga0075163_10004690_pt1 | contig 18309 bp, 25 predicted proteins | sample JI1023141ADNA_FD_71478 | JGI IMG/M metagenome (GOLD analysis project Ga0075163, IMG submission 71478) | Wastewater effluent complex algal communities from Wisconsin, to seasonally profile nutrient transformation and Carbon sequestration -... | ecosystem: Engineered > WWTP > Effluent > Algae...
TCATCGACCACACGAAGGCCCTGCCAATCGGCGGGGCCTTCGGCATGAGGAGAACCAATGGAAATCGTGATGCGTGGGCGTATCTCTGGCGCCCGTGACGGCGTGGACTGGCCCGACGTGGGCGGGTCCATCGACGTCCCCGCAGCGGAGGCGCACGACCTCGTCGCGATGGGTCTCGCCGCCTACGCGGACGACGACGCCGCCCCGCTCGAGGCCGCTGTCGCTCCGAAGGCGGAGACCGCCGCGGACGCGTTGAAGCCGACCCGCCGCACCCCCCGCAAGTCGCAGCAGACCGCCCAGGAGGGCTGATTCATGGCAGGCACGTGGAAGTGGTACGGACCCGGGCTTCTGAACGTCCTCAACGGCAGCATCGATCTGAACACGGACTCGTTCAAGATCATGCTCACGACGTCGACGTACACCCCGGACCAGGACGCGCACGACTTCCGCAACGACGTCACGAACGAGGTCGGCGCGTCGGGCACCTACGCCACTGGTGGCGGTGCTTGCACTCTGTCGACGTCGTATGACACGGCGTCGAACGAGGTGCGCGTGTCGCTGTCGGATGTGGCGTTCACGGGTGCGACGATCACGGCCCGCACGGCGGTGCTCTACAAGGCGCGTGGTGGTGCGTCGTCGGCGGACGAGCTGGTGGCGTACTGCACGGAGGCGTCTGACGTGGCGTCGACTGCGGGCACGTTCACGGTCGACAACCCTGCGGGCGCCGGCCTCAAGATCACGGTGGCGTAGCCCCATGCTGCTGCTCACGAGCACGTCGGACAAGATCCAGGTCGTCACCTCGGCCTCCGGTGACATCGACGTGCACGCGACGTGGCTGGACTCGGCCAGCGGCACGGTGACGCCGGGGCGGACGAACACGGTCGCGATCGCCACGGCGACGACGACCGACGTCGTGGCCGCCCCGGCGGCGTCGACGTACCGGAACGTGCAGTCGCTGCTCATCCGCAACACCCACGCATCGGTGAGCAACAACGTGACGGTGCGCCATACCGACGGCACCAACGTGGCCGAGGTGTTCAAGGCGACGCTGGGGCCTGACGAGGTGATCCAGTTCCTCGACGGTGTCGGGTTCCAGGTCCTCGCCGCGACCGGTGCGGTGAAGACGTCGCAGAACCAGGGCGCGAACGCGATCTCGTCGGCGTCGTCGGCCGCGGTGCTCGCCTCCGACGTGACGAACAACAACGCGACGGCGAACACGATCGCCGACGTGACGGGGCTGTCGTTCCCGGTGACGTCGGGGAAGAAGTACCGGTTCCGGTTCGATTTCCAGTACACGTCTGCGGCGACGACGACCGGCTCGCGCTGGTCGATCAGTGGCCCCGGCGGCACGATGCGCTACCGGTCGAAGTACTCGCTCACGTCCACGACGTCGACGACGAACGAGGGCCTCGGGTCCCACGACCTCCCTGCGGCGTCGAACGCGACCAGCGCCGCGACCGGAGCGAACAACGGCACCGTCGAGGGCTTCTATGAAGCCACCTCGACCGGGTCGGTGATCCTGCGGTTCGCGTCCGAGGTGTCCTCCTCGGCGATCGTCTGCAAGGCCGGGTCGGTCGTGTACTACCAGGAAGTCCTCTAGCCCCGGGAGCGTAGATGCGTGCCGTCTACGACCCCGCGTTCGACCGGGCTGCGGCCTGGTGGTCGCCCTACCTCGACACGGTCGCCTGGTTCGACGCCGATGTGGCGGACGACCCGCCGAGCGGGGGTACCCCGTCGCTCACCGGTCACACCGAGGGCGACTCCACGACCGGTGCGTCGACCTACGACCTGACCATCACGATCCCGTCGTCGCAGTCCATCCTCATCGTTCAGCAGGGCTACGTCCCGACTGTCACCCCGACGTCGGTGACGCTCGACCCTGCAGGCGCGAACCTCGCACTGACCACGGTCGGTGCGGCGGCGAACTCGTCGGCCACGTCGACCGGTCGCGGGCAGCGGATCTACTACCTCGTCAACCCGCCCGCCGGTACGTGGACGCTGCGCGGTGTCCTGTCCGGCGTCGTCCTCCAAACGCTGTCGGCGTCGTGGTGGACGAACGTCGACACCACCACCCCGTTCGGGACGCAGACGTCGTCGACCGCGACGACGGGTACGAGCCAGTCCGTGTCCACGGGCTCGGTCCCGTTCTTCGTCGCGTTCCTCGGCCTGCGCTCAACGTCCGCGCCCACCCCCGGCGGGTCGCAGACGACGATCGGCGCGCACCAGTCGTCGACGAACCAGCAGTGGTACTCCTCGTACCAGACGTCCGGTTCAACGGCCTCCTGGTCGTGGTCGTCGTCGGATGAGAACACCGTCATCGGTGTCGAGCTCAAGGCCGTCGCGACCGCCGACGCCACGTTTGCAGCCACGGTCGGCGGCGACAGTGCCAGCGGCGGAAGCGCATCGTTCACCGCGTCGTCGGCCTTCACGGGTGCGGTCGGCGGTGATGCTGCGGCTGGCGCGTCGGCGTCCCTCACTGGTACGGCGACCTTCACCGGCGCCATCGGCGGCGACGCGGCAGCGGGCTCGGCTGCATCGTTCACGGCGTCGTCGGCGTTCACGGGCGTAGTCGGCGGGGACACGGGCGACGGCGGCTCGGCGTCCTTCACGGCGTCGTCGACGTTCACAGGCGTCGTCGGTGGCGACTCCGCTGACGGCGGGTCCGCGACCTTCACGGGTACGAGCCCGGACGCCACGTTCACGACCATCGTCGGCGGGGACTCCGCCTCTGGTGCGTCGGCGTCCTTCACGGGCACCGCACAGTTCACCGGCGCAGTCGGTGGCGATGCCGCATCCGGCGCCGCCGCCTCGTTCACTAGCTCCTCGGCCTTCACCGCCGCTGTCGGTGGGGACGCTGCAAGTGGTGCAGCCGCCTCCCTGACGGGCGACGCCACCCTCACCGGCGCAGTCGGCGGGGATGCCGCGTCGGGTGCGTCGGCCTCGTTCACGGTCACTGGCGACGCCACCTTCGCGACCACTGCCGGTGGCGACAGCGCCGCGGGCGGGTCGGCGTCGTTCGTCGCCTCGTCGGCCTTCACCGCCGTCGTCGGCGGGGATGCAGCGACCGGCGGGAGTGCCACCTTCACCGGGGCGTCCACGTTCACGACCCTCGTCGCGGTAGCGGACGCCGACGGCGGTGTCGCACTGATGGCGGGCGCGGCGACGTTCGCCACCCTCGCCAGCACGTCGACCGCCGAGGGCGCGACCGTCTCGTTCGTCCTCGAGCTACCCCCCGAAGGTGGCCGCGCCGCTGGTGGCACTCCCGCCGCCCCGCACGTCGAACTCGCGACCGGCCCACCCCCCGCGCGGGGAGGCACCCCGGCAGCACCCGCCATCGCCGGCGGCACCCCGTCCACCCCACGCGCCGGAGGCTGACCCGTGACGACCTACGAAGTCGGGCAGACCGCGACCGTCGCCCTCAAGGTGTACGACTCGACGGGCGTCCTCGCCGACCTCGGCGGCGGCAACCCGGTCTGCACCGTCACCAAGCCCGACGGCACCACCACGACAGCGACCGTCACGAAGCCGTCGACCGGCAACTACCAGGGCGCCTACGTCACGACCTCCGCAGGCAGGCACCGGTTCACGTTCACCGGGTCGGGCACGAACTCGGGTGCGCTGCCCTGGTCCGACGTCGCCGACGTGTGGCCCGCCGACCCGCGGTTCATCATCAGCCTGTCGGATGCGAAGGCCGCGCTCAACACCCCCGCCGGTGCCCGCGTCAACGACGACGAGCTGCGCCTCTACATCGCCGCGACCACGGAGATCATCGAGGACATCGTCGGCGCTGTCCTGTCGTCGACGAAGACGCAGACGTTCGACGGTGGCGGGAATGCGCTCCTCCTCGCCGAGCGTGCCGCGTCGATCACGTCGGTAACGGTCGGCGGTGTCGCCACCACGGACTATGTCGCGAACCTCACCGCCGGCATCGTCTACTCCGGGTCGACGGGGGACTCGTCGTTCACATGGGGTCGGCAGAACGTCGTCGTGACCTACGCGACGGGCGCCTCGAGCATCGACCCGAACGTGATCCTCGCCGCGCGCGAGGAGGTGTCGTTCCTGTACCAGCTCGGGCAGCAGGGCGGGCGACCGTCCCTCGGTGGCGCGGTTCCGGACATGTCGTGGACGCCTAGCGGCTTCGCGGTCCCGAAGCGCGTGATGGAACTGTGCGCCCCGTCGATGGCGCGCCGGATGCCGGGCTTCGCATGAGCGGCGTGTCTGCGGTTCCGGCGTTCAAGGCTGCCCTGTTCACCGCCTGCCAGGGTCTCTACACGTCGCTGACGACGGCGTCGGGGGACTACTCGCCTGCCGTGTTCTACGGCTGGCCGACGTCGTACAGCGACGAGATGGTGCTCATCGGCGACGCGTCGAGCGACATGGGCGACCCGCTGATGGGGTCGCAGCGCCGCCGCCTCGAGACCATCACGCTGCAGGTCCAGTTCCTGTGCACCCTCGGCGGCGCCGATCAGCAGTCGATCACGGAGCGCGCCTACTACCTGCTCGGGCTGCTGGGCGCGTACCTCACCGACGCCGGCAACCTTTCGTCAACGCAGGTCACGGTCGGCGGGACGGTCATCGACTGTGTCGTGTCGTCCGTCGAACTGGTGGAGACCGCCGACGAGGACGACGCCGCCGTCGCCCGCACCGCTGACCTGACCGTCGAGCTCACTGCCCGCGTCCACATCTAGGAGACCACGTGCCCCGCATCAAGTACGTCGGCCCGATCGTCGGTGTCGACATCCCGTCCGTCGGGCTCGACAACGTGCAGCCGGGGGACGAGTTCGACGCCCCCGCCGACGTGGCTGCCGGGCTGCTCGCCGACGTCACCAACTACGCCCCCGCCGGGAAGTCCGGCAAGACCGACGCCCAGGAGGGCTGACACGTGGCAACGCCTCAGGATTGCAGCATCAACGTCGCGCAGGAGTCGACCTACGGCACCTACGTGGCCGGCACCCGCGCCTACGAGTTCGATGACGAGTCGTTCAACTACGAGCCCGTCCGCGTCGACGGGCAGGGCCTCAAGGTGTCGGCGCGCACGAAGCTCGCGTACCGCTCCGTGGACACCGTGAAGGCGGGTACGGGTTCGCTGACGGTGCCGGCTGCGACGAAGGGCATGGGCCTGCTGCTGAACGCGGCGCTGGGCACGTCCGCGTCGACGCTGGTGTCGGGCTCCACCTACCAGCAGAACTACACCCTGGGTGACACTCCGGCGTCGCTGTCGATCCAGAAGTCGGTGCCGCGGACCACGTCGGGCACGATCGACCCCTACTCGTTCCTCGGGTGCATGGTGTCGCAGTGGTCGTTCGACGGGTCGAACGCGGACCTGCCGACGTTCTCGTTCGACTTCGACGTGCGGGCGCTGGACACGGCGCAGTCGTTCGCGTCCCTCACCTACCCGACGCTGGCGACCGGTTCGATCTACTCGTTCAAGGACTCGTCGGCGATGTACGCCGGCACCCTGACGGTGCCGACGACGACTGCGCTCGCGACGGGTGCGACGGCGGCGACGGACCTCCGCGACTTCAAGTTCGAGGTGAACAACAACCTCGCCGACGACCGGTTCAACGTCGGCGGTGCGGGCCTCAAGTCGAAGCCGACCGTCGGGTTCCGCGAGATCTCCGGTTCGTTCACGGCGGAGTACGAGGCGACGACGTACCGCGACGACTACCTCGCGAACACGTCCCGCCCCCTCGTCGTCACCTACACGTCGGCTGAGGCGCTGTCGTCGGGTACGTCGACGCTGCAGTTCGTGTTCCCCGACATCAAGGTTCGTTCGGCGATCCCGGTCGCGAACAAGGGCGACCTCATCACCGTCGAGCACAACTTCACCGCGTTCCAGACGACGACCGCCACGCAGGCGATGTACGTCGTCCTCCGCACCTCCGACAACGCGATCTAGCGGTGTCGAAGCCGAGCGCGGCGGCGCGGCGCGGCGGCAACGACGAGTTCATCACCGTCGACGCGCACGAACTGCGGGCACTCATCCAGCGAATCAAGACGGTGGAAGACCGCAAGCTCAAGGCGTCGATGCGCAAGGCGTTGAAGGCGTCCGCGGATCTCGCCGTGGACGGTGTGCGCGAGGCGGTGCAGGACGGCGTGCCCGCCAAGACCGGGAAGGTCACGTATCGACTCAAGCGCGTCAAGAGCAAGAGCGGCAAGACCCGTCTGCGGAAGGTCGTGAAGGACGTGGGCACCCGTGAGGGTGGCCGCACCCGGTCGACCGGACTGCGCGCCGATATTGCGAAGGCGACTCGCGCGTCGCTGCTCGCGGGATCGGACAAGGGCGGCGGCAGCGTCAAGATCACCGCCGCTGACTCCCGCCTCAATGCTCGGCACAAGGGCATGGCGAAGGCCTACAACTCCAAGCACTTCCGCCACCCCGTCTTCGCCGACCAGTCCCGTACCCCCGACGAGTGGGGTTGGGCGTACCAGCGCGGACAGGCGAACTACTTCGGTCGCGGCGTGTACGGCAAGCGCCGGGAGATGCTCGCGAAACTCCAAGCCGCGATGGACGACGTCGCCCGACAGATCACCAAGTAGCACCACCCCTCCGACCACAAGGGGCACCACATGAAGTTCGTCATCAACGGCGACGAGTACGAAGCCGCCAGCCTCGAGCGGGTCACGGGCGCACTCGCCCTCGACCTGCCCCGACAGGCGGGCCTCGGCTTGCAGCAGCTCGCGCGGCTCCTCGAGGAGTCCGACCGTCTGGCGTTCACCGCCGACGGCAGCGTCGAAGTCCTGTCGCCCAAGGAAGCGAAGACGCCCGAGGGCGCGGCACGCATCAACGGTCGGGCGATCCTCGACTCGGAGCCGCACCTTCGGGCGCTTCTCGCGTTCCTGTGGGTGTCGCGGCGCCTCGACGGTGACCGCACCCTCACGTTCGACCAGGCGTGCGACTTCCCCATCGTCGACCTCGAAGTCATCGGCGACGAGCCGAACGAGGACGAGACGCCGGACCCTACCCGACCGGGTTCCGACCCGGTCGACGCGGCGCCGGCCAGTCTCTAGCGGACTACCTCGACGGCCTCGACGACTTCGACACGCACCTCGCCGGATACCTCGTCGACCTGTGCCACGAGTTCCCCGCCCTGTCGCCGTTCAACATCTACGACCTCGAGATCCGCCATTACCTCGCATTCGCGGCACGTATCGACCACATGAGACGGGAGGCGAGACGTGGCGGGTAACACGAGCAACCTGACGTTCAAGCTGTTCGGAAAGGACGTCAGCGCGTCGAAGGCCCTCCGCGGTCTCAGCAACAACGCGACGACGGCGAACGGCAGGTTCAGCAGCCTCGGCGGGACCATGTCCAAGCTCGGCACCATCGCGGGCACCGTCGCTGTTGCGGCGGTCGCTGTCGGTGCTGCCCTGTACGACGCGGCGCAGGCTGCGGCGAAGGATCAGAAGTCGTCGGCGGCGTTGAACAAGACGCTGGTGTCAGTCACCCATGCGACGAACGCGCAGGTGAACGCCACCGAGGACTGGATCGACCGCTTGCAGCGGGCGACGGGTGTCGCCGATGACGACCTCCGCCCCGCGCTGGCACAACTGGTGCGCGCCACCGGCGACGTGTCGAAGTCGCAGGACCTCCTCAACCTGGCGCTGGACATCTCCGCCGGCACGGGCCGCGACCTGCAGTCGGTGACCGTCGCGCTCGGCAAGGCGTACACGGGGAACACTGCGGGTCTTGCGAAGCTCGGTGTCGCGGTGAAGGACACGCACGGGAAGACGCTGTCGTACTCGCAGATCGTGGCGAACCTGTCGACGCAGTTCGAGGGGCAGGCCGCAACGGCGGCGGGCACCTACGAGGGCAAGATGGCGCGGCTGGGGATCGCGTTCGACGAGTTCAAGGAGTCCATCGGCTACAAGGTGCTGCCGATGCTTGAGGCGTTCGCGGACTGGATGTCGACGACGGGCGAGCCCGCGTTGGAGCGGTTGACGGCGGCGCTGTCGGAGTACCTGGCACCGGCAATCGACGAGGTGCAGTCCGCGTTCGCCGACATGAACCGCACCGTCCGCGAGAACAAGCAGTTCTTCAACGACCTCGGCACCGTGGTGATCCCGGTGCTCAAGTTCGCGTTCGGCACCCTCGGCACGCAGGTCCGCGGCGCTGCCGTGGTCCTGGCGGCGTTCGGCAAGGTCGGGTCGGTCATCGACTCGTGGGCGCGTGGTCTCGCCGACGCGGTCTACCGGGCGACCATCTCGATCGTGACGATGGTGACCGTCTTCAAGCGGGCGTTCAACGCCCTGTCGGATTCGTGGAATGCGACGTTCGGCAGCATGTCGTTCGACCTCCCCGGCCCGATGGGTGGCGGTCATGTCGGGTTCCCGCGGATGCCGCACCTCGCGAAGGGCGGCATCGTCACGCGCCCCACGGTTGCGCTGATCGGCGAGTCCGGTGCGGAGGCTGTCGTCCCGCTGGGACGTGGCGGCGGCATGGGCGGCGTCACCATCAACATCACGCAGCCCCTCGGCACCCCGCAGCAGATCGGGCGGGTCGTGCTCGACGCCATGCGGCAGGCGCAGGGCTCCGGTCGCGCCGTCATCAACTTCTAAGGGGGGTCCGTGGCTGCCGGGTTCCCGAACTCCTACGTCGTCGAGGTCGAGCTGACCGCGGGCGTGTGGACGGACATCACGACGTCGGTCGTCGGCGACTCCATCGAGATCACCGTCGGGAAGGACTCGCCCGCGGGTGACATCCAGCCCGGCACCCTCGACCTGATCCTCGACAACTTCGACGGCACGTGGACGCCCGACAATCCACTGTCGGCGAACTACCCGAACGTGGTCGAGGGCAAGCGCATCCGCGTCGTCGTGAACAAGGGCACCCCCGGCGGGTACTCCACGGGAGCCTACGGGACCGGCCCCTACTCGGGGACGTTGGCGTCGTCGGCGCGGTTCGTGGGGCGGGTGACGACGTGGGAGCCGGACTTCCCCGACGTCCCGAACCAGTCGAAGACGCGGGTCCAGGCCGTCGACGCGCTCGGCGACCTGGCGCGCAACACGATGCCGCTCCCCCTGCTGCCGATGTTGCAGGCCGAGGAAGCGACCATCAGCGCCGGCCCGACGCAGGCGTGCTTCCTGTTCCCGCTTCGGGGCGGTTACCGCTACCTCGACGCTGTCGCCGGTATCGCGTCGTTGACGGCGTACCAGCCGACGACGGGCGGCGAACTGTCGTGGCAGGCGGATGCCTCGTTCCCCGGCGGTGGCGACGACTGCGTGTCGCTGACGAACGGTGTCGGCTTCCAGTTCACCCCCGGTCCGCTGTTCAGCGCCGCATGGTCCGGGATCGGTGTCGCCGTCCGACTGAACGCCGGGTCGTCGGGGAAGTTCCTGACGATGACGGATCGTCGCCCGTTCCGCCCGAACCTGAACGGGTTCTGCGCCGAGTGGGATGGCGTATCGACGATCACGTTCGTCGAGTACGACGCCGGCACCGGCACCACCCTCGCCACGGTGACGGCGGAACCCGGCTGGCACGTCGTCAGCTTCGACCCGAACACGTTCTACGTCGACGGGGACACCTACAGCGTGTCGTCGACACTGCCCGTGTCGTGGGAGCTCGTGTACCTCGGCGGGCAGATGGACATCTCCGCCCGTGACCTGTTCGCGAGCCAGGGCAACCTCCTTGCCGCGCACTCCTACCTCCTCAGCGTCGGGCAGTCGTTGGCGACGGTGACGCAGAACGCCGCCACGCAGTCCGGCGTCGACGGGTTGAATGCGTCCCTTGGCTGGTCGAGCAGCGTGTCGTCCGTCATCGCCGTGCCGCCAGCCACCGACGGTCGCAGTGCGCTCGACGTCGTCGCCGACCTCGCGAACTCGCAGGCTGGGATCGCCTACGTCGCCTACTCCCAGTCGGACCCGCAGCCGATCATCCTCGTCGCGAACGCGGACAGCCGTGACACCACAGTCGACCTCACCCTCGACGCGGAGGACGACCTCGTCGGCGGCCCGACGCTCGACCGGAACGTGTACGACAAGGTGTCGTCGGCCACCGCGAAGACGAGCCTCGACGCCGTCACCGTCACCGACTCCACCCTCACCGGCACCTACGGCGCGTCCACGGCGGAACGCCAGTCCGTGCTCGCCGACGCGAACATGCTCGCCGCGTCCGCGTCGGACCTCATCGCGCAGACCAAGTCGTCGAAGCTGCGACTGTCGAAGGTCACGTTCGACCTCGCCACCGCCTCCAACGACCTCTACTCCAACTGGTTCGGCCTCGCCCCCGGCGAACGGGTCCGCGTGTCGAACCTGCCGTCGACGTACTTCGGTGTCACGCAGATGGACGGCTACGTCCTCGGCTGGACCGAGCGCCCCACCGTCTACGGCTACGAGGTGACGCTGAACCTGCAGCCCGCCGACGCCCCCGCGGAGGCGAAGTACGACGACGCCGACTACGGGCGCTACGGCTGGGCCGACGGTGCAGCGACCGGCACCGGTGGCACCGCGATGGGCACCACCGCGACGGGGACGCTGATCATCACGACGGCGTCCGGCCCGACCCTGACCACGAGCGCGGGCATGTATCCGATGCAGCTCGACTGGAACGGGGAGTGCGTCACCGTCTCCGCGCCCGGCGGCGCCGGCTCACCGCAGACCGTGACCATCACCGCCCGTGCCCAGAACGGAACCGTCGCCCGCGTCCACGCCTCCGGTGAGCGCGTCGACGTGTGGAACACCGCCCGCTACGCCCTCTGACCACCCGCACCCGTCACCCCGGAAGGGGCACCCGTGGCAACGATTCCCACCACTCACACGGTCGCGGTAGGTGACAAGGTCACCGCCGCCGATGAGAACACCTACGTCCGCGACGCGCAGTCGTTCTGGGTGAACCGTCCCCGCTGCTCGATCTACCAGGGGACGACGGCGACGACCTGTACCACGTCGGGCACCGCCTACTTGATGAACTGGGACACGGAGAACTACGACTCCGACTCGATGCACTCGACGTCGTCGAACACGTCCCGAATCGTGTTCACCACCGCGGGCCTCTACAGCATCAAGGTGTCGGTGTTCTTCGCTGCGAACGCCACCGGTATCCGCACCGTCGACGTGCGCATGAACGCCGCGGGCGCATCCGGTGGTGGCACGCAGGTGATGCAGCCTCGAGCCGCAGCAACGGCGACGTCATCGGGGCAGGTCAACGGAAGCCGCGACTACTGGTTCAACGCCGGCGACTACATCGAGTGCTTCGCAACACAGACCTCGGGCGGTTCCCTGGCGACCGTCCTCGGCTCCCCGTTCACCTTCGTCGACGTTCTCTGGCAGGCGCAGTGACAACGCCCGGCGCCGCTGACTCGGCGCTCCTCAATCAGATCCTCACCACCCTCACGAGCCTCGGGGAGCGACTCGCCGTAGTGGAAGCCGACCTCAAGACCGTCATCCGCGACCACACGAAAGACCTCGACGACCACGAAGCGCGCATCCGTTCGCTCGAGACCGTCGCCCGTGAGGCCGTGACCCGTTCCGAGCTCGACGCCGACGCCGCCGACCGAGCCGTCGTAGCCGACCGCAAGGCGAACATCCGCATCGCCGTCCTCGTCGCCGTTGTCGCCGTCGTCAACATCGGCGTCGCCTGGTACCGCTGAGACATAGGAGACCGACACATGGCGATCCAACTGCCCGCCGTCAGCGGCGACAACGGCACGTGGGGCACCAAGCTCAACTCGAACTTCACCGAGATCGACGCCCGAGTGCCCGCCGTGAACTCGTCGCAGAACGGCTACGTCCTCACGGTCGTGTCCGGCAACTGGGCCGTCGTCGCACCGTCGACGCCGACCCCGTTCATCATCTCCGCCACCGAGCCCGCAGGCGCAGCCGACGGCACAGTTTGGATTCAGCCGTGACCGTGCAGGTTTACACGCAGGCCGAGGTCGACGCCCTCCTCGCCGCCGTTCAGGGTGGCCCCGGCACGGTGGGGCCGGTCGGTCCCGCAGGCCCGCAGGGGCCTGCAGGTGCCCCCGGCAAGGCTGGCGCGGACGGCATCCCCGGCCCCGCCGGTCCGGCTGGTGCGCCCGGTCCCGTCGGCCCCGCCGGTCCCGCGGGCGCGAACATCGTCCTGTCGAAGACCGCGCCCGTGAACGCCCCCGACGGAACGATCTGGGTGGCGATCCCCTGATGGGACTCCCCACCTACGTCAACGCTGGCACCGTCCAGTCGTTGACGACGTCCGCGAGCGTCCCCCTGCCCGCGTCCCTCGTCGCCGGGAACCTGCTCCTCCTGCACGCCGCGTCCGCGGACGGCACCATCACGTCGGCGACGCCGTCCGGGTGGACCGCGCTGCCCGGGTCGCCGTTCTCCGGTGGCGGTGTCACGCAGGCCCGCGTCTACTACAAGATCAGCACCGGGTCCGAGTCGGGGAACATCTCCCTCACCGCGACCGGCACCAAGGGGCACGCCCGCATCGAGCAGTACGCCCCCGCCGCTGGTGAGACGCTCACCATCCTCACGCAGCAGGGCGTCACCGACACCAACTCGAACACGTCCCTGTCGATCGTGTCGGGCACGTTCTCCGCAGCCACCAACGACCTCGTCGTCGCCGTCGGCTGCGCTATCGGCGACTTCACGGCGGGCGCCTACTCCGGGTTCAACCTGACCGCGACCGGCTTCACCGTCGGCTCGCTCGGCACCCGCGGCTCCGGTCGTGCGGGCACCACGTCCTACCAGTGGTGCCTCCTCGACAAGCCGATCGCGTCGGGCACGTCGGGCACGACCACGGCGACGGGCACCGGCAACGCTGCGTCCGTCACCGGCGTCGTCGTGTACGTCGTCCTCCGCTCGCAGGCGTCGTCCCTCACCCCCGGGTTCACGTGCAAGGTCAAGGTCGCCGGCACGTTCGTGACCGCGAAGCTGCGGATCAAGTCCGCGGGGACGTGGATCACCCCGTCGAGCATCACCGCATACCACCCGTCCACGGGCACCATCGACTCCCGCGCCAACCTCCCCTGGGATCTGCAGCAGACCTACACCGGCAAGCCCGCCGCAACCCACTACGTGCCGTGGTACGAGATCAGCCACGACAACGGCAACCCGAAGGCCCTCGGCGGCGCGGGTGACACGTGGGACAACACGTGGCGGATGCCCGGTTCGGGTGCCAACGTCGCCTATGGCGGCGACACCCGCGACCGCCCCATCCCCCGCGCCCCGCGCGGTGCGACGTGGCGCGCCCTCGACATGTACGACGAGGTCAAGCGGATCAGCGACGCGAAGTTCGATGTGATCTTCATCGACTACGTGTCGTGGTCGGGGACGTCGACGGAGAACTTCAACAACATCAACCGCCTGTTCACGGCGTCGGACGCCTACTACGCGGACACCGGCAAGCGGGTGTGGATCATGCCCATGCCCGACGGCAAGGGCTCGGCGACGAACACGGCGACCGCGAACCAGCTCGCCGACACCTACGGCACGTGGCTGTCGCAGGCGGGGCTCTGGTACTACGGCGGCGGGTCGACGCTCACCATCCCGATCTACAACCCGGAGTCGTACTCCACCGGTTCGGACCCGGCGTCCCGCATCACCTACTGGAACGCCTTCAAGTCGCGGATGTCGGGCACCTACGGCAAGACCGTGAACCTGTGGTTCTGCTGGGTGTCGGACTGGACACTGTCGACGACTGGCGCGGCGTCGTCCCTCGGCGCGCTCGCCTGGGGCCTGTCCCGCTGGGGCGACCGCGACGACGTGGCGACGAAGTCGACGTCGACGAACAACCGCGGGGCGCCGGCCTACTCGCACTCGAAGTTCGGCAAGCCGTGGATGCATCCCGTGTCCCCCGGCGACAACCGCCCCAACGACACCGGTCAATCCGGCTACCGCTGGTGGGAGTCCCGCGGGTCCCGCACCCTCGAGAACACGTGGCGGGCCGCGATCGACGCCGGCGCGAATTGCGAGATGGTGCAGCAGGCGACGTGGAACGACTTCGCGGAGCACGCGCACCTGTGCCCGTCGGAGAACCAGGGCTACTCCCTCGCCGACCTGAACACGTACTGGCTGCACTGGTGGAAGACCGGTGCCGCACCCGTCGTCCAGCGTGACGGCCTGTACCTGTTCCACCGCATCCACCCCTACGCGCTGGGTTCGTTCACCGGCTCGCAGTCCCGGTTCGGGCTGGCGTGGGGCTCCACTCCCGCGGTGAACGAGGTCGAGGTGCTGGCGTTCGCGAAGGCTGCGGGAACCGTAGAGCTCCTCGTCAACGGTGTCGTCACGCAGTCGGCGTCCGCGGTCGTCGGCATGAACCGGTTCAACTGGGCGCTGCCGACGTCGGGTGTCATCTCGACGCGGATGACGCGGTCGGGGACGACCGTGCCGGGGACCGTCGCAACGTCGAACGTGACGATGGGCGGCTCCCGCGTCGCGGACGACTTCCACCACCGCGTGTTCTCGTCGCTCCGCCAGTTCACCGGCACGTAGTCCGCGGGGGGCGTCCATGCGCTGGCCGTGGCGTCGACGGAAGGACCGCCCCATGTCGGATGCGAGTGAGCGTGAACGGTTCGGGAAGCCGGACGCGATGCGCTGCCGCTGGTGCTCGGGTTCCCGCACGACCCGGTTCGTCCGCGACAGGGCGACCGGTGTGATCCATCTGATCCGTTACTGCCCGAAGTGCGACCACATCAACCGAAGGAACTGACCATGTTCACGAAGGCATTCTGGAAGGCCGCCGCCGAGCGTGCCGTCAAGACCGGCGCACAGTTCGGCCTCACTGCGTGGGGCGTCGCCACGTTCACAGCGGTCGGCCAGGTCGTGCCCGCCGCCGAGGCGACCGGCCTCGCGGTGCTGTTCGGCGCCGTGCTGTCGGTGCTGACCTCGCTCGGGTCGGACGCCGTGACGTCGCAGGACGGCCCGTCGCTGACGAACGCCGAGGTGCTGCCCGAGCCGGGCGCGCACGAGGGCGACTGATGCCCGCCGTCGTCCCCGCGGCGACCCGGATCGCGCACCCCGGACCCGCCGGCGAAGTCGTTCTGACGGCCCGCGAGTGGGCGCTGATCCGCGACGCGTACAAGGCTGTCGGCCTCCCCGAGTCGTCCGCCGTGGTGACACAAGGGTCGTGGCACAAGGGCGCACTGTCGGGCACGACCCACGACGGCGGCGGCGCGTTCGACCTCCGCGTGTGGAACCTGCCCGCCGCGAAGGTGGAACCCCTCGTCGTCGCGCTCCGTCAGCGCGGCGTGTGCGCGTGGAAGCGGGACAAGGCCCACGGCGGCTTCGACCCGCACATCCACGGCATCGACCGCTTCGAGGGCGGGCTGTCGACGGGTGCCGCGTTCCAGGTCCGCGAGTACGACCGCGGTCGGGATGGGCTGTCGTCGTCGGGGCCGGACTACCACCCGCGCCCGACGCAGACCCCGTTCGTGTACGGCCCCGTCATCCCCGCGTTCCACGGCCCGTACCGTGCGCCGACGCGTGGCCCCGTGGTGGCGACGATGCGGCAGGCACTCAGCCTCCCCGCGGGTGACCAGTGGGACGACGCGCTGTCGAAGGCGTGGGGCGGCTACCTGCTGCGCCACCCGTACCTCATCGCGGTCGGCAACAGGTCGTTCCAGATCAACGCCCGCGGCTGGGCATCCCTCATCAAGAACCTCTGACAAAGACGAGGCCCCCGCTTGATCCCGGTGTTAGCGCACCGAGGCGGAGGCCCGTCTTCCCTTCGCGCTCCAAGGAACGCAGGAGGCAAGCCTACCACCAGACCCCCACGCCGACCGTGGTCAGCGGCGATGGGTTGCAGCGCCCGCCCCAAGCACACGGGGCGGGCGCTGCGCTTGACCACACCCAAACCTGTGGACGACGCGCCCCACCTGAGCACGATTCCGTTACGGGAACGTCGCACCCGGGGCTACCGAAGCGGGAGCCGCTGGCCTACCGAAACGTACAGAACGGCCCGCGAAACGTACATCCCACGCGTGACCACCGTAGGGAGCACCACGTGAACCTCGACGACCTCGCCACCGTCACCCCGCTCGAAGCCGGACCCGAACCCAAGGAATGCACCGGGGCATGGCTGCTCCGAGTCCTCCCACCCGACCGCTCCGACGCACTCCGCCGAGCCCTCGACAACGACGCCGCACACACCGGCAAGATCGTGGAGGCGCTCGTCGGCGACGAGGGCGTGCCCGAGCGGTTCGCGCGCCCGGAACGCATCAACCACCACCGCGCCCAGCGCTGCGGATGCTCCCGGTGAACCTCGACGAACTCGCCGAACTCGCACCCGCAGGCCCCCGCATCCTGTTCATCGACCTCGAGCGCGTCCCCGGGTCCGTCACCCTCGACATCTGGCACCCGAAGGACTTCGCCCGCATGTCCTACGGCCCGCACCCCTCCAAGTGGGACGAACAGCCCCGGATGCTGTGCTTCGCCGCACGGTGGGACGGACGCAAACGCGGCGAGTTCCACGCATCCTGGGACAACGACGACCCCCACCACCTCGCCCGCGAATCGTGGCGGCTCGTCAACGACGCAACCCACGTCGTCACCTACTACGGCACCGGCGCCGACATCCCCTGGCTCAAGCAGTCGTGGCTCGAGGCCGAGCTGCCCCCGCCCGCACCGTTCAAGCACGTCGACCTGTACCGCGTCGCGTCGCAGTTCGGCTACCCGTCGAAGTCCCTCGCGCACCTGTCCGCGATCCTCGGCCTCGGCGGGAAGGCGGGCCACTACTCCATCGCCGACGCACGCGCCTGCCTCGCCGGCGACGAGAAGGCGCGCCGGAAGATGCGCCGCTACAACCTCGGCGACGTCGCGCAGGACACCCTCGGCGGCGTGTTCGAGCGCCTGCGCCCGTGGATCCGCGGCCTCAACCTCGGCGCCCTGGCGTTGACGGACGAGAAGCGGTGCCCCTACTGCGCGTCCGAGTCGGTGCGCCGCAACGGCTGGTACACGGCGGCTGTGCAGTCCTACGCCCAGTGGACGTGCGACGACTGCGGCGGGCACTCCCGCTCCAACATCGTGAAGTCCCGCGCGAGTCTGAGGGGTGTGTCGTGAGCGAGATCCGTGCCCAGGCCGAAGCGGGCGACATCAACTTCACCCTCATCGTCCCCACCCGCGCGGACGGCGCATCCACCGTCGGCCTCGAGGAGATCGTCGCCGCCGTCGTGGATGGGTTCAAGGGCGTGTGGGCGGAGGCTGGCGGGTTCTTCACGGAGGGCGACGACGAGGAAGCCGCCACGGGTGACACCGCCGAGGGAGCCTGACACGGCAACGCCCCGCCACGAGGACGGGGCGTCACCTTCGGCAGCACCGCGACCCGAAGGCCGAGCGCATCCCGAGCATCCTAGACCCGACGACCTCGTCACGCTGCTGACACGCCGCGCAGGCGACGACCCCGCATGGTGGGGCGTCATCCGGCAGTACGCCCTCGGCCACGCACGCTGGCCCGACCCGTTCCAACCCCGCAAGCCGAAGCCCCGCACCTGACAGCGATCCTGTCGGGTGCGGGGCCTTCGTTCGTTGTTGGGGGGCTAGTCGGGCACGCCGGTGCGGGCGATCTGAGTCTCGAGCCACCGCACCCGCGCCCGCAGCCGCTCGACCTCCATAACGAGTGCGGGGCCACGGCAGGTGCAGCCCCGATCGCTTTCGAGGTCGGCGACGAGACAGTCCAGTTCGTGCGGCGCGAGGTCGTCGAGGTCCACCGCCGGCGTTCCACTACTGGTCATGACGCCTCCTACTCCGTCGGCAGCATGATGCCACCGAACCACACGTTGCCATTCCGCAACGCCAACCCCACCGACTGGCACGGCACCATCGCCCCCGCCTTCGTGAACCGCAGGTACACCCGATCCACGCCGACCGACGCCCCCACCGTGTACCCGTACAGCGACAACGTCTCGTCCGTGTCGGCCCACGACGACACCACCCGCGCCGCCGGACGGTCGAGGAACACCGTCAGCAGCCCCGAGTGGCGGTCGCACGTCGGGTCGCGGACACCGAGCGCGGCGTGCGTGTCGTTCTCCACGAGGAACCAGCCGTGCGTCGTGTCGTAACGGGCCGTCCCGCCGTAGAGCTGGACGTCGGTGCCGTCGGTGTCGCGGATGACGCCGGCGGAGAAGCCGAGGACTGCTGCTGCGGTGACGGCGACGACTGCGTTGCGGATGCTCATGGCGGCAAGCGTACCCCGAAAATGACCGATAAGGTAGATTATTCGACATGATGGATCGACTGAGCACGGAATGGCTCGGCCACCTCGACGCCGAACGAACCCCGCCCAACACCATCGCCGCCCGCCGCCGCGTCCTCCGATCCGTCGGAATCGCCGGGACCGCCACCCGCGAAGACATCGAGCTCTGGTGGTCGACCCGCCGCGACCTCTCACCCGCG
>Ga0075163_10004691_pt1 | contig 18305 bp, 7 predicted proteins | sample JI1023141ADNA_FD_71478 | JGI IMG/M metagenome (GOLD analysis project Ga0075163, IMG submission 71478) | Wastewater effluent complex algal communities from Wisconsin, to seasonally profile nutrient transformation and Carbon sequestration -... | ecosystem: Engineered > WWTP > Effluent > Algae...
GCTGGATGTGACCCGCTCCACCATCCACAAGTACGTGCAGATGCGGCTCCTGCCCGCGCCAGTCATGGTCTCCGACGGCAAGCAAGGCGTCCGTTGCCGCTGGACGCTGATCGCCCTCGATCACGCGGCCTTCATCCGCGAGGAGCAGGAGTACGGCCACACCCTCCTCGAGATCGCCGAGATGATCGCCGCTCGCTGGGGGACGCTCGACAAGTTGCCGATCAAGGATAATGCGCCAAAGCCCGGCATCGATCCTTCTACCTGAGTTGGTGTGGCCCTCGAGAATCGGTCGGAGAGAACCACGGTGACGCGTGATGCGCTGGACCGCTGAACAGCTCGAGATCCTCGATCACACGCCAGGGGCGCACGCGCTCGTTCACGCCGTGCCTGGCGCCGGAAAGACCACGACACTCGTCGGCCGTGTCGAGCGCCTCTGCGAGTGTGGTGTCGACCCCCGACGGATCCGGGTCGTGATGTTCAACAAGGCGATCCAGGAGACCTTCGCCGCGCGGCTCAACGAGGCGGGCATCGTCGGGATCCATGTCACCACGTTCGACGCCCTCGGCCTCGAGGTACTGCGGCTCGCCGATCGCCAGGGCATGCTCTCGGCGCCGCTCGAGGTCGTCGCCCATCGCACGCATGAGTGGGCCAAGGCCGTCCATCGCAATTTCTTTCGGACCATTGAGTCAGCCGAAGACATCGTCGACACGGTGTACTTCTGGAAGGCTCACCTCGTGTCGCCGAAACGAGCAGCATGCGCCCACCAGCCAGCCATCGTCGAGGCGTACCGCGCCCTGGAGGAACTGCGCCGGGCCGGCTCCACGCTGCAGATCGACTTTCCCGACATGGTATATACGGCTGTGGGGGTCCTCCGGCGGAATCCCCGGTTGCTCGGGCCGATCGATCACTTTCTTGTCGATGAGTTTCAGGATATCAACCCCGCCCGCGTCGAGCTCCTGCTCCGTCTAATGCATGCGAATACGACGGTGATGGCGGTCGGCGACGCCGACCAGGCGATCTACGAGTGGGCCGGCGCGCACCCGAGATTCTTCCGTGAATTCGCCGACACGTTCGCTGCGCTCCCCACGTATCACTATCCGCTCTCGTGCAGCTTTCGCTTTGGCCCGACCATTGCCCAGGCGGCCGCCAGACTCATCGCGCACAACGGGGATCGGGCGCCACTCGAGGTCATCGGTGGGGGCGCGACGGCGGGGCGGATCGATCGGGTCGACGACGTCGCCGGCACTGTCTGCCGGCTGCTCGCCGAGGACCACGCACCCGGCGAGATCGCCGTGCTCTACCGCGGGCGGGCTCAGGGCGTCAGCGTGCTCGCAGAGCTGGCGGGGCGACGGATCCCAATGAACACTGAGGACATCGACATGCTGCGCAAGGGTCGGGGCCCCGAACTCGCGCTCGCATACCTCGGCTTCGCCATCAGCAACGCACCTGTCGGCTTCGACGCCGCCTGGGCCGTTGTGTACGCCCCGGACCGCTACATCCGCAAGGATGCCTTTCGTGCGCAGGTGGACAAGCTCGGCCGGCGGGGGTTGCAGGCGGTTCTTCGCGACACGCGCCTCGCTCGCGCGCTCGACCAGCCGCACGGGGCTGTCGCGGCGATGACCGACCTCGCCGATCTGCTGCTTCGCATGGGTCGCTGCGGAACCGCGGGTCAGGCGCTCGATCTGCTTGTGCGCGAGACAGACATCGGCGATCAGCTTGCGGGTCGCAAACGTTCGGAGCCAGAGCAGGAGGTCGCCGTAGCCGCGTTCGAGGCGGTCCATGTCATCCTGCGCGGGCTCGAAGTCGCACCGGCGGACGCAGAGCGTGCGCTTGCGGAGTTGGATCCGAGGATGGGCCAGCCCGCGCACCGCTGCGTGTGGGTATCGACGATCCACAGGGCCAAGGGCAAGGAATGGCGGTCAGTGTTGCTACCGCGGTTGATTGAAGGCCTGTGCCCGGCGGGCGAGCGAGGCGAGCGGCCAGGGACCATCGACGCGCCCGAGGGTGTCGCCCAGAGCGACTGGATCGAGCAGGAGCGCCGAATCTTCTATGTCGGCCTCACCCGCGCGGTGGACGCAGTTTACCTCGAGGCCCCGAGGGGCAGCGCGAGCAGTTTTGTCGCCGAGCTGTTCCCCGCCCGACCGCCGCCGCCCAGCAAGGCCCGCACATTGACGGCGAAGACAAATCCAACTTCGCCAACCGCCCCAGCCCCGGAGGGCGGGAAGCCGTGGCGTCCCGACGAGGACGAGGCACTCACCGCCGGCTGGGCCGCCAGGGACGGTCTCGAGGCACTCGCATCGCGCTTCGGCCGCTCCACACGTGCCATTGCGGCGCGCCTCGTTCGGCTTGGTGTGGTCGGAAACCGCGCCGAAGCGCGCAAGCGTGGCTGACCTCCGCTGCAGGTCGACTTATAAAGTGAGCGGCGACGCCCGATGACTCGAGTGGTGTTCTCTAAGAAAGCACCGTCACGTTCGCGGTAGTCCCCGCCGCTGCTGCGAGCTTCTTGATCTCGTCGAGTCCCTCGCCTTCGGGCATCACAACCTTCACCGTCACCTGAAGGTGTGAGGCATCGTTGTCGACGTGCTGCGCAACGGCGTACATCAGCTCCCACATAGCCTGGCGCTTCTCGTCCTCGCGCAGGCTAGTGTTGACAGAGAAGGCCACCTGGACCTCCTTCGCCGCTGGCGCCGCTGGCCGAGCGCCCACGACGACGGGCCCCTTCTTCTTCCCATCGCCGCCCCCCACCTTCACGACGGCAGTACCACCAGCGGCGGTAGGCGCTTGCTCCTCGGGTGTCTCGAGGGGTGTCGGAAGTGCGAGCTTCAGCGATGATGAGCCCACGGCGATGTCCGTGGGTTTCGTGACGGCGCGATCTTTCTCGTCATCGCCGACCACACGGAGCTTTCCTTCTTGGACGGCGCCGAAGATGGCGCTCTGGAGGTCAGCATCACCGCTCGGCAAGAGCGGCAGGCGAGGCGCGCTCCAGAAGAGATCGCGGAGCTCGTTGAGGGGACGGCCGTAGTCGTTGCCCACGAGGTTGTGCATCAGTGCCTTCGCGTTAAACTGATCCTTGTCGAAGGTCTTCCCAAGACCGGCGAGCGTCTTCCATACAATGGTGCCGTCGAGCGCGGATTGATTATCCTGCTCGAAGCGATGGATGCGTTCGATACGCCCCTCGCCGTCCGTCTCCGAGCCCTGGTCGAGGTAGGCGACGAACTGGAACGCGCGCTTCACCGCCGTGTTCATCGCGTCCTTGGCGTCCCTTGCCTCGTCTTTCGCCTTCTGGAGGAGCTCCTCGTCAGTAAGGACGGCGTCGATCTTACTTACCCTCGTCCAGGCCAGGAAGTTCGTGACAGCGCCCCGGGCATTGCGCCGACGTTGGGTGTTGATAACCGCGAACACCGCAGAGGAGGCCCACTGCACGGCCAGCTTGTCAGGGCCGATGCCGAATGCCGACCGCAGCGCCTCGCGGACCTGCTTTTCAGTTCCGTCCTGTAGAGCGAAGCGGCGGGGGTCCAACACGACGAGGCGTGTCGATCGCGCATCGTCAATGCCAGCGGTCGACAGGATCTCACGCAGAGATCGTCCGTCCACATCCTCCAACTTCGCCTCGACGAACTTCTTGTCGCGGAAGGGCCCGGAGTTGCTCAGCGTCTCGGCCAGTTTCGCGAGCTCGGCGTCGCGTTCATCTTCCCCGATGGCCTCACGGGCCGCCCGGAAAAGCATGTTTACCGTCTGCCGGGTGGACAGGAACAGGCGAGCCGGCTGTCCGCCGCGACCTTCGAACCGCTCAAGAGCTGCAAGTCCGGTCGTCGAGTCCTGAAGCTCATGGAGCACGAGTTCGGCATCCGGTAGTGCGAATGTCGTCTGCGGTACGAAGCAGGCGGCCTTGAGCTCGGCCTCGGTGGCTCCGCGGCGCCCCTGCGGGCGCGCGCCAGCGCTGAAGAGGAAGAGCGCGCTAGCCGCGCGTTCGGCCGCGCGGGGATTCGCGGTCGAGAACAACGTTGCCCCGCGATTGAGGTCGAGGAGGCGTGCAGCCCCGCTCTTGTCGTCTTCGCTGACAATATCCGTCGACGCGATCTGCCGGTAGTTCGCCTGGGTGCGTGCGTCGCCTACCATTCCGGATCCAATCACCGCCTCGCGCACCTCGCTCGCCGAAAGCGGCAGGTCGCCAGGCCCGATCAGAAGCGGAGCCCACTCGCCGCGCTTAGCCCGCTGCCACTGTGTGTAGACAGCGGCGGCGAAGATGCGGATGGTCGAGCGCACTTTCTGGAACCCTACAAGTTGCGACCACTCCTGCTCAGCCAGCACCAGCAGGGAGGGGTGGAACGGGTAGCAGCGTTGGACCTCGTCCTCGAAGGAGTCGGTGCCTCCTTTGGAGAGGGTTGCGAAAACCTTGTCGGTCCACGCCCCTTTCATAGCGTCGGTGAACGCAGAAACAGTAGAATGCACCACCTCCTTCGCGGGGGGCGTGTCAAAGAGCCGGCGCCGCAGGATAGCGGCGAAGTCGGTGTGCGACGTGACGGTGGCCGGTTTACCGTTCCGCACCAACAGCGCTTCGAGCTCGGCACGTCGGGCCTGTGCGTCCGCGTCGAGATGCATTGGGTCGCGCTCCGACGAGATCATGACGACGACCATAGCCACGTTCGGAACATCGTTCACGGTGTCGAGGAGCGCTCGGAGAAACGCCATGTCGCGAATCGCCAGATCTTTGTGCTCCGATCCGGAGAGTTGCCGTACGTAGTCGAGGATCTCGTCGACCAGGATCAGCACTGGCCGGTGGATGGCGACCAGTGCTTCGGCGAGCTTGGCCTTGTCGGCATAGTGATCCTTGTACCGCTTGTACAGGGTGTAGTCGCCACTGAAAAGTCGCCACAGGAACCGCTCGTGGAGCGTGTGCCCCGGACCATCGAGATCCGGGTTGCTATGCCCCGCGGTCATGTTGTCGCAGGCCAGCACCACGATCTGCGGCTTCCCGAGGTCGTCTGGGATCGTCCCCCCGACAATCTTTACTGCGAGCGCGAACGCCTCCTTACCCACGTCGGTGAGCCGCATGCTGACGGGATTAGCGGCAACCTGCCAGAGTCCGATGAGGCCGTGCGACTTACCACCGCCCATCGCTTGGTCAAGCTGCCAAAGCGATGGTGCAGCCGTATGCCGGTCCCCACCGCCGAGGCGTACAATGACCTTCCCCATCAGGTCGACGAGGTTTGGGCTCGGGTGCGTGATCTCCCCATAGTAGGAAGGGTCAGCGTAGACCGCGCGCTCGCCAGCGACGCCATGCACTGCGCGAAAAAGCGACATCTGCACGTCATCGATCGAGCCGGCGCCCGCGGTGACCTCGTGCCGCAACTTCAGAACTTCCCACCAAGGAGTCAGCATCAATCTTTCCTCCCACTTTCGTTGCCGAACAGATCTGTCTGTCGCGCCTTTGTGTCGCGCCGCTGCTCTTCACGCTTCCGCGTCTCCTGGACGTCCCGAACTCGAGCGGTGAGCCCCTTCCGAGTTCGAACCAACGTTGTCCAAGAAAGTTTGTCTGGATCGTTGTCTGGTAGGCGCGAGCAGAGGAAAGTCAGTACCGACCAGAGGTGGGTGTCCTCGCCATCCCGGCCCGATGCAGAAAGAGCATCAGCGACGGCATCGAGACCCTCATTCCAAGCGGAAGCTAGCGCAAAGGCTACATCGATGGTCGGCGAACTCGGCGATAGTTCCGGATGTACCTCACTTGCGAATGCAAGGCGCACGCCGTTGCCCTTATCCAATTCCACGATCACCCTATTCTCCAGCCCAGCCAGCGACAAGTCGGAGGCCAATGCCTGCCAACGTGCTTCCGACTTTGGTGCCGACCGACGACCAAACAACTGCACCCAGAAAAGCGCGAATCGCGTGCGCTGATCGAAAGCGTCAAGCGGTAATTCATCCACATGGACCGCGGCCGCCTCTTCGACCGCGCGCCGCGCCAAGTAGAGATAGCGAACCAGATCGAGTTCCCCTCCGCTATGGTCGAGAACAGTCTCATAGCGCCCCACGACTTCCATCGCCGGGCCAGCGGAGGCCATGAGTTGATCCGTCAATGCGAGACCGTCGGCAGTCCACTGGGGCACGCGTGCGTAAACCTCCTGGCGCACCTCGTCATCGACGATATTCACACGGCCCACAGGCCGTTTATTCGGTGCTGGGCGACAAGCGAGCGTCAGTGTCGTGACAATGTTCGCGGAGCCCGCTCCGCCCCCCACCTCTGTTTTTGCGGCCCATGAGCCCGTCAAGAACAGACGTGCCGACGTGATTGCCTTCAAAAGCCGGTGCCAGACCTTTGGCTCACCGTGCCCAAAGACGATTGTAACGACACCATCCGCGACGACGACGCGGGTAGCCTCCCTGAACGCCAAAGCAATCGACTGGTCGTAATGCTCTGGCGTGCGGTGATCGCCGCTATACTTTCGGTTCTTCTTGACGATGATCTCCTCGACCTTGTCCTGTACCCCATCTGGATGCGCCGTTAGTGCAAATTCTGGATGGGTTTCGCACAGTGCACGCTTGAGCCAGACAAAGAAGATATCTGACGCGTCACTGTAGGGGATCATGTCGTCGTAAGGCGGATCGGTCACGACCGCCGAAATCGTGGCCGAGCGTAGCGGGAGAGCCAACGCGGAGCCGCGCAGGATTGTGGCAGCGCGACCTTGGGCACGTGATCGCTGATTGCGAAGGATGACCAGCGTGTCATCGATGAGCGAGGCCCACGTGGCGGGCCCATCTCCAAGGCCGGCCTCGAAGAACTCGTAAGAGAAATTGAGGCTTGCTTCGTTTGCGAAGATATCTTTGCAGTCGACTCGATTACTCTTCGGGTCCAGTCGCGGCCTGAGCAGCGCGCCGCGAGTGGCACGCCGGATCTTCCGCACTACGACGGCCGCTGCATATCCACACAGTGCCGCTGCGTAATCGGCGCTACTCCCAGCGGCCAACAACTCGCGACCGATGGCCGAAATCGACCGGCAGAGGTTCACGAAGCCCAGCGTCTGCCGCGCTGTGCACATGTCGCCGTAGGTCTTCGCTCCATAATACGAGGCTTGAACCGTGTGGTTGTTGCCGGTCGGGATCTTCTCATCAGGAACTGCGTTTAGGCCGGGTGCAAACGGCGGCTCCGTGGCAAGTTTCTTGCGGGCGATGTCGACTGCAGCAAATTCCTCGACCGTGGGGACGCGAAAGCGTTTGCCGACGGTTTCGTCAATATCAGCCGCGACAAGCAGGGCGTCCTCGCCTAATCCCTCTCGCGCCAGGCGTGAATGAACATCGTTCGGGTGAACGTGCTCACAGAATGGGCAGACCGCCACCCTACCCGCGACCCGCTTCCCATCACGCATTTTATTTGTGAGTGTCGGAGTTCCGGTTGGTCGCCCATCATGGACTTCTGCACGGAAAGATCCTGTCGACCGCTCCACAACGAGTCGATAGCTTTGTCCAAGATCTTGCTTCTTTGGGAGGGGATGCCTAAGCGCCAACGAGCCAGTCAACGGAAAACGTCGACCGCACTCCTGACAGGGCAACGTTACAGCCCATAGATAGCCCCACGGCTGTGCGATACCGACTTTCGGGTAGAAGTTCGCCATAGCGACTTCATATCGACGTCCGATCTCGTGGAGCGCTCGTTTCACATCGCTCACGAGACGATCTTCAACGAGATCTGGCTTCTCTCCGAACGGAAGTTCGGGCTCCTGCGACCAATCTCGAAGCGGGTAATCCGCAAGGAGTGTGCCCGCGAGCGCAGCGACAGGCGAATAGTCGATTCCCCACGATCTAACGCACAGGCGAGCGGCCTCCAGTGGGATCATGGCACGGCCGGAAAAGGGATCGAGGAGGGACGGACCAGCCGGGTAGTGCTTGGCAAGCTCCTTGACGATTTCGTCATGAGCTGCGTCGCGATCCATTAGGGCCTGGCGTACCAGTTCCTTGAGCCGTTTTTGTTCGGCGGGATCGTCTGGCCAAGGAAGGAGGCTGGTGAGGACGGCCGCCTTCGCTTGCGCAAGTGGGCGTGCCGCGAACCATGTGAACAGCGCCTTTTCGCTCTTACCGCTGCCCCATCCACTGATTGAGGCTGCGCTGACCTCTGCGCACGGGAACCACCGCTCGATCATCCGCATGGGATACTCATTTTCTGTGCGCCTCCTGGCGCATGGCCTTGAGGGCGCCGCCAGGTACGCGTACGACGGCCACGTCGCGCATGAGATCCGCGAAGAGCCGAACCGGGTCTGGGTAGGTACCGTAGAGTTTTCCACCGTTCTGGCAGTCGTCTACGACGTAAAGCCAGTAGTCGCCGGCCATTTGGCGTGCAATCAGAAGTTCCTCACCCGTCATCCGAATACCGGTGCTGCTTGCGGCCGACCAAACGCCTTTTACTTCTACGCAACGCTGCTCGCGACCGCGCACGGCGTACAGGTCATAACCACGTCCCTCGGTGTGGACATCGGACACGGACCAACCGTCGTCACGCAGCATCTTCGCTGTGAACTGCATCGAGATCGTTTCGCTATCGGCCTCTGTCGGCTCGAGCGAAACACCCACAGCTCGGACGTGCGCCCAGCCGACCGGACGCGGCGTGCTGGCCTCGACCTTCACCATGTCGCGGAGATCCGCCAGGCGGCGCTTGACCGCCTGCTCGATGCGCTTTCGCTCAGCCCGACGCGTCTCGGCCGGGAGGTGATTCGTGAGCTGCGGCGGAAGGCGTTCGAGTTCCTTCTCGGTGTTCTTGAGCCATTCTTCGAGCGCCTTGGCGCGCCGGCTTTTCTCGTCGACCAGCACCTGATGCGCGCGCGCGTCGGCGTCGGACCGATGGGCAGGATGTGGTGGGCCATCAGCGCCACCGTCCGGTTCGAGGTTGGCCAGTGCCTCCCATCGGCAGTGAGTCGCGCCCGTGCTGTCAACGCGGACCAGGAACGGCCACGAGCTCCGTCGCCGCCCGGCAGCTTCAACGATCTCGGCCTCGTAGCAGAAGAGGTCATAGTCTGTTACGCACGTAGGATCGCGCAGCGATGCGCCGCGGAACAGCGCGGGCGTAAACTCCTTCGCCGCCGTGGCGATCAACGCGCGGAACGCGGGTTCGCCTGGGCCGAGACGGATCGCGTCCGCGACATTGGCGCCAGCGCGAATGGCATCGGCCACCGCTGCGCCGCTCGAGGCGACGAGCACCTGTGCCGCATTACCGAACTCTTTCGGCAGTGCCCCGTGCGGACGTGAGACGAGAAAGAAGCCGGCGCCGGCGACATGGTGCGCGACGTTGAGGAGGCCGGCGCTCGCTTGGCGCGTTAGAAATGCCTCGACGATCTTCGGATTGATACGTTCCAGCGAGTCGCGCTGCAGCGCCACGACGGCGGCAGCCACATCGACCGTCGACTTGAGCATCGCCTGTTCGTCGGCGGCCTCACGGGCTGCCGCCTCCAGGCGTGCGGCGCTCGTTTTTCGCGCGAGAGCAATCGCTTCTGCACGGCTCTCGTCGTCTTCGTAGGTGCGTGCGAGGAGGCGTTCGAAGTCAAGATGGAGCCGCTCGGCGACGACGCTGAGGCTGTCGAAGATCTTCCCGTCCAAGCGGTCCGCCGCGACAATGAAGTTGTCCAGCAAAACCTTCATGGCTTCGCCTTCGCGCGTGTCCGTAGCAACGATATTGTAGAGTTGGACGTCGCGCTCCTGGCCGATGCGGTGGATGCGCCCCATACGCTGCTCCAACCGGACCAACGACCACGGGATATCCCAGTTCACCAGGACGTGAGCTGATTGCAGGTCGATACCTTCATTGCCCGCGTCGGTGGAAACAAGGATCTGGAACTCACGTCGTGCGAACCGGGCGCGGACGACATCGCGCTCGTGGTGCGCGTCGCGGCCCGAGTATCGCTCGGCGGTGTAGCCGGCAGCGCGGAAACGTGTAACGAGCCATTCAGCCGTATCCGCGTACTCGGTGAAGACGACGGCTTGCTCGTGCGTACCGATGTGGATGCCGTTCGCGCGAAGACAGTCCTCTTCGACGCGAGGCCACTTTGAAACCAGCAGGGTTTTCTGCTTCAGGGTCGCGTCAAGCTGTGCGAGCAAGCTCTTAATGTCCTGGCGCTCAGCCTGGGCCGCGCGCGACTGCTCGACGATGACCTTGGCTTCGTCCTGAACGGCGTTGTCTTCGGCGTCGGGGTCGGCCTTCATCGCCGCCGCGACCGGCGTGCTGCTGCCCATGAACTCGGCGCGTCGACGCAGTGTACAAGCGAGCGCGTACAGCGACGAGGCGGCTCGCTTACCGTAGACCATCTTGGCGAGGGGCACGGCCCCCGCGGGGAAGTACCGGTCGACCAGTTCGAGTGCCTGCTGGTAGTAGGCGGCCTCCGTCGCATTGAGCGCCACGGAGATGTTCTTCGCCCGCCGCCCCTTGAACAGGGGGGTCACCTGATCGTAGTCGAACAGGTCCTCCTTCATCCGGCGAAGGAAGTGCGTCGCGCCCGGCTTGAGCCGGCCCACGCCCTTTTCGTCATCATTAGCTGGAGGGAAGACCTCCGGATCAACGAGGTGCATGAGCGCGCGAAACAACCACTCTTTACCGCGATGCGGCGTAGCCGTCATCAGGAGAGCGCGAGGCGTGTGCTGGCAGAGAAGTTCTCCCAGTCGGTAGTAAGCGGGTGCTGTCGGCGACAGCCGGTGGGCCTCGTCGATCACCACGGCATCCCAGCCCGCGAGGTCGGGGCGGATGGCCTCCTGCACTGCTGGGTTCACTGCTGCCAGATCGAGCGACACGATCCAAAGGTCATGATCGACACCGAGAGCACCCTCTTGCACGGTACGCGACTGGATCCGCTTCAAACCTCCGCCGAAGAACCGTTCGAAGTCCGCTTGCCACTTCGACACCAGGTGGGCCGGGACCACGATTAACGCACGGCGCACAAAACCGAGACGCTGCATCTCTCGCAGGTACAGACCTGCCATGATCGTCTTGCCGGTGCCGGGTTCGTCGGCGAGGAGGAACCGCAACCGGGGCTGCGGGAGCATCGCTCCGTATACCGCTGTCGATTGATGTGCATAGGGTCGCAGCGGCGACGTAGCGAGGGCTGTCGCCTTTGCGTCGAGTGTTGCGGCCTTCATCCATTCGGTCCAGAGACCCGCGAGAACCTTCGCCGGGTCGCCGCCGCCGTCTTCTGCCAGGATCTCGACGCGCGCCGCTTCCACCTTGCTCAGGTCGACACGCTTGATCTCCTCGTTGTCCTCCTTGAGGTAGAGCCGCCAAGCCGATGACGTCTCCCGTGCATCGTCGACGGTGACGAACGCCTCTGCGTCCGGCAGCCTGATTCTCTGTCCCTGTTCGAAACGAACAGACATCGTGTGCGCCTAACCCCTAACCTTCCTGCTCAAAGCGCCAGAACCGGCGACCTTGAAACCGGGAAGATCTCCCGCCTGAACGAGCATGCTTGAGAGGGTCAAGAGTGGGAATTTGGGCAAGAGGGTGGGGTATTGAGCGACCGACCGAAACTTCGTGGGCGCAGCGGCCGGTTTATTTTCGCACTGGCGTGGGCGCGATGGTGAACGCCGACACAGGTGCCGGATGATGAAGCGCACATGCCGACCTGCGCCATCTGCGCGACGTGCGGACTGTGCCCGCGAGCAGACCAGACGGCCTGCTATCCTTGCGGGCCCAACCCACCAGGAGCCGCCAGGTTGAGACCCCCAGCATCCCTCGACATCCCCGGGTTACCGAGCCGCTTCAAGCCCAGGAAATATTTGGCGCGGACGCCGTATGGCGAGGTGGTCGAAGCGTTCAACCACGACCGCGGCATATCGGTCGCGCTCAAACTGCTACGGGCCGACGGGACCCACGCCGATGTCGCCCGCGCGATGTTCCGGCGCGAGGTGGAGGCGCTCAAGGGGTTGAGCCACGACGCGATCGTCCAGATCCTCGACTCGTTTGAGTGTGAGGACAACCTGTTGGTCATCGAGCTAGAACTGGTGCCGGGCGGTCTATCGCTCAAGCCCTTGTTCGAGGAGGTTCGCACCGGTCGTCGCGCCCGGCCGACGCTTGAATGGCGGGTTCGGATGGCCGGGAGGCTGGCCGAGGCCGTCTCGGAAGCACACCGACGACATGTGATCCACCGGGATATTAAGCCGGGCAACGTGCTGTGGAACCGGGACGAGGACAGCCTGAAACTTGCCGACTTCGGAATCGCCGCTGTGTTGCCGCTCACCGTGCGGGAGCAGCCCGGGGTTACCCTACGGAGCTATCATACCAAACCCTTCGCGTCCCCCGAGCAGCGCCTGCAGGAACAACCAGGGTTCCCATCTGACGTCTATGGGTTCAGCCTGCTCGTGGCCTCGCTTTTGGCCCTTCGTGAACCGCGAGAGGACTTCGAACCGGAAGATCTCAAAGAGCTACTCGCGCCGGTGCTCGCCGAGATGGCCCAGGAGGCCGTCCCCCAACTGGATGCGTCAGCGCTCGCCGACACGCTCGCCGAGGGGCTGGCACGCAGCGCCGACGAGCGGCCCTCCCTTATGCAGGTGCGCGCGGTCCTACTCCGGCTCGGAGAGGCACTCGTACCTCGCCCGCAGGCCCATGTGGCACTGTCCAAGAGCGCCCAGGAAGGGCTCCACGCCGCGGGCTTCATCGCGTTGGGCAAGACCGTCGAGGACTTCAACGCCGATCTGCGCGTGCGACTGGAGCGTGACGAGCGGGGCGAACTGCTGCGGATCTTCGGGCGCTCCCTGTTCGCCCTGTTGCGGCCGGAGCCGGATGAGGAACTGCGGGCGGTGGCTGCCGGGCAGAACCCCGGGCCGGTCCACGAAGCCCATCGCCGGAACGCAGTGGAGTGCCCAATCCGGCTGCGCATCGGCATTGGCTCAGGCGCCGAGCTGCTGAATTTCGCCCGCGAGGCCAACCGTGAGGCGACGCGGCGGGCGACCAACGAGATCGTGGAGCGCGCGCGGCTCATTATCGACATCGAACGCGAGCGCTTGCCCGTGTTCGTGGTTGAGGGTCAGGTCGAGGGCGGTGTGCCCGTGTACGATCGCCGGGAGCAGCAGATCGGCCAGGCCTCGGGGCGTGAAGGGGTGCAGGTCGAGCGCGTCGAGGTCCGCGGCGGCTTTCGCCTGCGGGTGAAGCAGGCCCGGGTCGCACCGGCCGCCGTCCTCAAGAACGTGGTCCGGACGCGCTTGCAGTCGGAAGGAGTTGCCTTCGAGGAGAACGAGCTGTTCGACGATGCGCCCAGCGACGACTGGTATGCGATGTTCGACGATCCGAACGACATCGATGTGCTCGACGATGCCGGGCACATGGTCGGCAAAGTGACGGGTTACGAGCGATCGGACAACGTGATCCAGGTACGGACCGACAAAAAGCGCAAACTCCTGCGCGCCGGTCAGTTCTACGTCAAAAACCATCAGAAGGAGCGGCTGCTCCGCCAGCAGGAAATGGCGATCGAGGCGCTGTCCCGCGGCGAAACGGCACGTCCAGACATGCCGCACCTGCTCGCCGAGGCCGCTGCGCACCGGATGGGCGAGAAATACTGGGTCGATCTCCTGCAGCAGGGGCTGACGCCCGAGTACCGCGTACGGGATATCGTCGACCGTATCCTCGCCAGTGATGGGCTGTTCTGCCTGCAGGGGCCGCCGGGCACGGGCAAGACCACGATCATCACGGAGGTCGTCGCGCAGATCCTCGAGCGCAACCCTCGCGCGCGAATCCTCGTGTGTGCGCAGGCCAACGACGCCGTGGCCAACGCCATCGAGAAGGTCCTCAGAGTGCGCGACAAGTTGCGACGCGAGTGGATCGTGGTCCGCGACGTCCGCAACGAGCGCGCCCGCGAGGAGGGGCCGTGGGCCGGGTACGACGCCGCCTACCGCGAGTTCATCGGCCGCGTCCAGGGCGGGACCGGCGCGTTCGAGGTGGTGGCCGACGGCAAGGCCGCGCAGGCGGAGTGGGTCAACTGCGTCGAGCACCGGGCCCGCAACGTGGGCGCCGACTATCACGGCCTCGTGCAGGTGTGGGGAACCACCACTGCACGATCCACCCGTCCGCTGGACGGCTTGGACGGTGAACCATACGATCTCGTGATCATCGATGAGGCGGCCAAGGCCACGGTCGGCGAAGTGCTCGTCCCGGTCGTCCGTGCTCTCAAGCTGCTGTTCGTCGGCGACCAGAAGCAGCTCCCGCCGTTCCTCGAGGATACGACCACGAAGGCGCTGCAAGAGCTGGGGATCTCCGAGACCGAGGCGAAGTACTCGTTGTTCGAGCACCTGTTCGAACTGGTCCCGGCCGACCACCGGGACATGCTCGACACGCAGTTCCGGATGCACCCGAGCATCGGCGACGTCGTGAGCCAGCTATTTTATGATGGCAAGGTGAAGAACGGTCCGGGTACGCACGATCGGCCGCTCCCGCCTGGGATCTTCAGCCGCGAGCACAGGGTGATGTGGGTGGACGTGGTGGGGCACGACTACAAGGTCGGGAAGACGTCACGGGCCAACGACGAGGAGCGGCAGGCGATCGCGCACCTGCTGAACCACCTCGACGCCGACGCCCGCCGGGCGAACACGCGGCTCGAGGTGGCGGTCATCGCCGCGTACCGCGGGCAGGCGGACAAATTGCAGATAGACCTCAAGGACGCCGATCGGCGATGGAAGGCGTTGCACGTCAAGGCCGCCACGGTGGACTCCTTCCAGGGTCGCGAGGCGGATGTCGTGTTGTACACCCTGGTCCGCTCAGGAGGCGCCGAGCGCAAGTTCCTCGCCGATGGACGGCGTTTCAACGTCGCTCTGTCGCGGGCCAAGAGCCTGCTGATCATGGTCAGCGACCGGACGGGCGCGCGGGGGACACCACGGCTTCAACAATTGCTGGGCATGATCCCCGAAGAGAACCAGATCACTGCGGATCGGTTCGCCCCCGCCGGCGCGACCCCTCCTCAAAAATCCCAAGGCCAGCGCAGGAGATCGACGAAATGACCACGGGCGGGCTATTAGCGAGCGCGAAGGAGAGAGAGGGTTATGTACTGGAGCGTCAGCTCGACGCAGCGCTCCCGATGCAGGTGTGGCGCGTCGACCTCGACATCGAGCGGGAGCGGCCGGTGACGGCGGCTGAGAGCACAGTCCTGGCGCTGATCGACGCCGGCATCACCGATGTCGGCGAACTGGCCCAAGCCATGGGAATGGGCGCGGACACTCGATTACCTGAGCGCGTCCTGGTCAAGCTCCTCGGCGCAGGCGCCGTGGACACTCTGGGCGCAGGTTTCGTGGTCACCGCCACCGGTAAGGTGTGGAAGGCCGAGGGGAGCGCCCGAGGTCGTGAACGCGTGACCTTCGAGGCCCGCCTCGACCCCACCCGCGACGCGCTGGAATGGGTCGACCACGAGCCGAGTGCCTTTGCTACCGAGGACACCTGGACGATCGAGCTGCCCCCGGTCGAGGACGGAGAATTGTTCCGCCGGAGGACGGACCTGGGCGATCTGGTGCGCGAGGGGCTACCGGACGACGAGTTCAAGGCTCCCGTGGAGCGCCGCCCGCCCGTCGAGCTTCGCGGCCTCGCGGTCGTTTCGCGGCGCATCCACTGGCGCGAGGTACGGCTGGACGTGTGGTCTCATCCGCTGCACCGGGATGTCGTCCTCATCGGATACATGGGCGACGCCGAGCATCCGCCGCTGACCGGGCTGCTCACGCGGCATGAGGTCAAGTCGGAGCGGCGGAGGATCCGGCCGCGAAAGGCTAGCTAGCTAAACGCGAGCCGGGCACCTTGATGGCGACGGCGTCGCTGGCCAGGGAGTGCCGCCGATCGTGATCCGGGTATCGTCGGGGAGGCCGGGCTGCGCCGCCCGTGGAACGGTAGCGCTCCGCGGGCATCACGCTGTTTGCGTAACCATGCTGCTCGTGATTTGATTCCATTGCGCGGTGAGTTGCTTCAGACAATCGATAGTTCCATCGAGATCGAGAAATCCGGCTTCGGAGCCGCGCCAGTCCCCGACGCGAGCGACCGTCATGGTCCTTCCGGCCCTGAATTTGCCGGGCTTCACGAGTTGGGCTTGAAGCGCGGGCATCCGGAGGATGGCAGCGAGGCGTTCTTGAAAGCTCGCACCAAGCTCGAGGCGTGGAAGCCCCGTCAGGCGATGTACCCAGATCTCACGGAGCGTCTTCGCTTGGGTAAGGTCATCCACACTCAGCTTGACGACGAGTTGATCCGCTTCAAGCTGCAGGTATACCCGATGCCCCTTGCACGGTTTGAAGGCCCACCAGAAACCGATGAAGACGTTTCCACCCGGAGGGTTGACGACTCCCCAATTCCCACCCAGCTCCTGCTGCAGTCTCGTGAACAAACCGCGGTATGCTCCGTCCGTGCGACTCCATTCAGCGACTGGCGCGGTCCTGTAGCGGTTGGCGTCCTCTTCAATTCTCTTGATGTGGTGGAGAAAATCGACGAATATTGCATTCTTTGACTGGTGCTCCTGAGCACAGAGCAGTTCGAGGAGACGCGTGCGGGTGACCACTGTCCAGCCGCTCTGCTGTGCACTTTGGAAAGAGGATTGATCCCCGGTCTTCAGGTAGATGAGGGCGCGAGCGTGGTGCGGGAAATTCTTCTCGAGGATCTCTTTGTATCGCTCGAGTTGGTTGGAGTGCTCCGACGCGAACACCTTATCCTCGATTGCGAGGATGTGGTGAGGACCGATCTTGGCGAGGATGTCAAGGCCGTTCCATTGCGGCAAGAGCTCGATCGTATACGATTCCGGTAACGGCGGCGATACGCTGGCGAATAGCTCGCGGACGAATGCGCGACCGAGTGCGTGCAGCGCGGGGTCTGACTCTGCGTTGGCTATGTCGGACCAGGTCAACAGCCAGCAGAAGAAGGCGTCCTGCGAGAGTTCTGAAGGCGCATGCGTGAAAAGGTTGGGAACTTTGCTCATCTGCTCAGCAGACCACGCTTCACAGGCCTTGTCGAGCGAGGGCGCCGGGGCGTCGAGGACGCCGGCGAGGGCGAGGCGGGTGACGGACTCATCGGGGTTGCCCGGGTGGGCGACGAACAGGCCGGTCTGCTCGTCAACGGCGGTCGCGGAAAGATTGCCTATCCCGCTTGGGAGCCGCAGCACCGCTTGAGCTTCTTGCCGGACCCGCACGGGCAAGGAGAGTTCCGCCCGACTTTCCCCAGACTCTGGTGGGGCGCTGGCCACGACTGGCCGCGGTTATCGCGGCCGACCGCAGCGAAGACCGGCGCCTCGCTCGTCAGCGGCCGCTCTCTCATCGGCGAGCGTCGCGACGGTGGCTCCGTCGAGCCCGTGGATGGCGTCGATGCCGGTGGAGGGGGTTCGGCGACAGCAGGGATCGGTGCGGCCGCCGCTGCCGGCGCGGGGGCGCCGTCGAACGTCACCACCCCGGGTGTCATGGGCGCGTCCTCGGCGACGGCGGATTGCACGAGCGTGAGGAGAGCCTGAGCTGATTCATCGAGGTTGAGGCCGAGCATACGCGCCGCGAGGTAGGTCGCCGCCTCCGGGATTCGCTGGGCCGCGAACAACTCCCGAAGCTTGTCCACGTCGGCTGCCTGCGCCTGGCGGATACCTTCCAGCTCGCGTCGAACCTCCGCCAGCGCGAGGGCGGTCTCCTGCGCACGCCGCCCCGCCTCTTCGAGTGCTTGGCGTTCCTCGCCCTGGGCTCGGCGTTGCAGATCCAGCTCGGCCTCGGCGGCCTTTCGCCGCTGGTCCACCTCGGCTCGCGCCTGGCGCTCGGCCGTCAGCTCGTCGCGAATTCGGGCGAGCTCGGCGAGCAGTTCGGCCGAAGGGTCCGCGCCGGGCGGCGCGATCTGAGATACGGGACTTGGGGTCTCTGCCTGCTCGGCCGCCGCCGGTTCGGCCAGCACCGCGTCCGGTGTCGGCAGGCAGTAGAGCGCCGGCGTCTCGGCGACCAGCGCCCTGTGGACCTCGGAGGCGGCGTCCGCGAGACCGGCCAGGCGCAGCTCCCAGATCTGCCGGCTGTGGCGCACGACGAGGGCCGTGCGCCCGAGCATGGCTCGCAGCGCACGGTAGACGCCTCGGGGATCGCCGGCCGCTTCACCGAGTAGGCGGGCGATGTCGGCATCGATCTGGCTGGTCGACCCGACGAGGTTGGGCGAGCCGACCTCCCCGAGCCGGAGCACGCGCTCGATCAGCGCCTCGACGGCGCGTCGCTCGCCACCGCGGATCGGAAGGCGCGCTGGGAGGCGGCGGAGGCAGGTCCGGACGACGGCGGACACGCGGAGGTCCGCCTGTCGTCCGAGGATCCGGGCGTAGTGCTCGGCGAGTTCGGCGGCCCTCACCTCGGCGATCGGCCCCCGCGTTCGC
>Ga0075163_10004692_pt1 | contig 18304 bp, 16 predicted proteins | sample JI1023141ADNA_FD_71478 | JGI IMG/M metagenome (GOLD analysis project Ga0075163, IMG submission 71478) | Wastewater effluent complex algal communities from Wisconsin, to seasonally profile nutrient transformation and Carbon sequestration -... | ecosystem: Engineered > WWTP > Effluent > Algae...
CCTTTTGAATATTTGGGTCTAGTTGATAGTTCTTCCGATCCAAATAACTATGGAATTGGCCCCGCCTTTGTGCAAGGTGAGGATGGACACCCAGTGGCCGCTAATCCTGCGCCCGGCTCGCCTCGTTACTTACGTGAGCACCCAGATGAAGTTGAGTTATACCGGCGTGACGGTGAACCCTTAGCGCCACCGACAGGGAAGTTGGCAGAACTGCTTACTAAGCTGACAGCTAAACTCAATTAGCACTCTTGACTATAGAGTGCTAATTTTGCTATAATATCAGGTAGTTTTCGCGGGGCATATAGACCACGAAAGCGAAGCTAATGTGCGTCCAAAGGGGTTAATTACCTCTAGCCAGCCACTCTCCAATATTCAATCTCAATTCTCACTACCGATAGTGAGCGAAAGCGAGCAAAACTAGCATGAGCGTATTAATCCCAACTGTTATCGAAAGTGAAGGCCGCTACGAGCGGGCCTATGATATCTACAGCCGGTTACTCAAAGACCGGATCATCTTCCTCGGCACCGATGTCAACGAGGCGAGCGCTAACATCATAGTCGCTCAGCTGCTGTTTCTCCAGGCAGAGGATGCCAAAAAACCGATATATTTTTACATAAATAGCCCTGGAGGCAGTGTTTACGACGCTCTGGCCATCTATGACACCATGCAGTACATCACCAACGAAGTCCATACCGTCGGCATCGGCGTGCAGGCTAGCGCCGCAGCCTTTTTGCTGAGTAGTGGCGCCAAAGGCAAGCGTTTTTTGCTGCCGCACAGCACGGTTATGATCCACCAGCCGAGCAGCGGCACACGCGGCAAAGTGACCGATCAGGAAATCGACTTGCGCGAATCACTTCGTATCAAAAAGCTCCTCGAGGAAATCATGGCTAAAAATACCGGCCAGAAAATAGAGCGCATTCACGAAGATATGGAGCGTGACCGCTGGATGACGGCTGACGAAGCACTGAAGTATGGCCTTGTTGACGACATCATCACCACCCCGCCGAAAGATCACAAGTAGAGTTGTATGTTAGCCTGTATAAGGCGATGAGTTTACAAAACTGTCTACATATATCGAATCGTTTCTTTAAGAGGTGAGTGACAAATTTGAGCAAACAGCAACCCAGTCTAGCTTGGATTCTCTGACGAACACCGTAGACCACTTCATCAAGCGCCTCGATGAGCAAGAGGCTAACGAGCTGGCGAGAGATGCTCAGTTTGAGCGTCTGCTTGAGTGGGCAGATAAAGTCTCACCAAAACCGGCCTCCCCCTCGAAAACTTATAAGCATGGTCCATGTTTGGGAGTTTAATCCTTATTTCAAAATACAAAAAATAACAGCTGAAAAGCCGACGGCTTAAAAACTGCGTTGGTAAAATTCGTGTTGATGATGGGCCTCGAAGGATTGAGGTGAGTTACCCAGATAATAAGGCGGATGGCCAAGCATGCAAAATCGCTGAGATCGTTGGCCCTATCGCCGACAGTGCAGTCTTGCAGACTGCTACACCTCTGCCGAGCCTCAGTATCAAACAACAGCCCAATACTATTCAGCCAAATGCGACCGTAGTTTTTGATAAAGAGAAAAAAACTGTAAAAACCTGCGGGAACGCATTTTATCCTGGGACAACTACCTACTCAGTTGTAGTGGATTTGGTGCAAAAATAGGCAATAGGGTCTGGCCTGGCAGGCAGACACGAACCCCTATCGCTTGACTCTTGCATCATAACTCTGTACTCTATAACGTAAGAAGTAGTGTAAGCTCAAGCTGTGTTGACGACGGCGCCCGTCAGATATAGCACCAAAAGGCATGGGATTAGGAAGCTTCCAGAAACTAATAAAAGGCCTCTACTTAAAGTGACTTCCGAGTTACGTAAGCAGACGACCACAATTATCATCAAACGACTACGAATAAATGAGCCGCGAGTGTAGTTTTGTGGATCGCTCCCAGATCAACAGACTCTATGGCACGAAATGTTAGTCGCTAACCAAGGAGTTCAAGCACGCGTATGGCAAAAGCTGCAAGTTCTACGCAGAAACAAACCCGTGTCTACTTTACTCAGGCCGATGACACCATTGACCTACCAAACCTAGTAGACCACCAAAACCGATCATTCCAGTGGATGATCGACGAAGGACTCGGCGAAATCTTGGCCGAAATTAGTCCAATCGATGACTACACAGGCACTAAGTTGTCACTGAGCTTCAAAGAATACCACTTTGAAGACCCTAAGCTAAGTGAGGCAGAAGCCCGCGAAAACAATGTGAGCTACGAAGCACCCCTTAAGGCGACCGTAGAGCTTACAAACAAAGTAACTGGCGAGGTCAAAGAACAAGAGATTTATCTCGGTGACTACCCATGGATGACTCGCCGTGGTACGTTTATTATCAACGGTGCTGAGCGCGTCGTGGTAAGCCAGCTGATTCGTAGTAGCGGCGTGTTTTACACTTCAGAGCTCTCTGGTACCAAAAATGTATATAGTGCCAAAGTTATTCCAGGTCGTGGTGCATGGCTCGAGTTTGAGACAGCCGCAAACGGTGCGCTCTATGTCAAAATTGACCGTAAGCGCAAAATTCCTGTTACCACGCTTCTCCGTGCTCTTGGCATGACCGAATCTACCATGAAAGAGGCCTTCAAGCATGTCGATCAAGCCAAAAACAGCTTCCTACAGGCAACCCTCGACAAAGATCCTACAAAAGGTCACGCTGAAGCTCTTATCGAAGTCTATCGCCGGTTGCGCCCTGGTGACCTCGCGACGGTAGACAACGCGCGCAGCTTGCTCGAGAACATGTTCTACAACTTTAAGCGTTTTGATTTTAGCCGTGTTGGCCGCTACAAGATAAACAAACGTTTGAATCTCGACGTGCCAAACACCGCTGAAAATCGCATTATGCGACTTGAAGACCTGGTTGCCATCATCGCTGAGCTCATACGCATGAATGTTACCCAAGAGCCTGGCGATGACATTGATAGCCTCGCAAACCGTCGGATCAAGATGGTCGGTGAACTGGTGCAGCGCCAGTTCCGTATCGGTCTACTTCGCATGGTCCGCAACACCCAGGACCGCATGAGCATGAGCGAAATCGAAACCGTGCAACCCGGACAGCTTATTAACGCGCGTCCAGTCGTGGCTGCAGTTCGTGAGTTCTTTGCAAGCTCGCAGCTCAGTCAGTTCATGGACCAGATCAACCCACTCTCAGAACTTGCACACAAGCGACGCCTTAGCTCGATGGGTCCTGGTGGCCTCAGCCGCGAACGAGCCGGCTTTGAAGTCCGTGACGCGCACGCTACTCACTACGGCCGCATTTGTGCCGTAGAGACTCCAGAAGGCGCTAACGTTGGTTTGGTGCTCAACCTCGCCAACTTTGCTCGTGTCAACGACTACGGGTTCATCGAAACACCTTACCGCGTGGTCAAAAAAGGCGTTGTAACAGATGAGGTCGTGTATCTTGATGCCGCTGACGAAGAAGAAGCTATCATCGCTGGGGCGGGTGTGGCTACCGACGCAAAAGGCAAGATTAAAGACGAGCGTGTGAGTGCTCGCATACATCTCAAGTCTGCTACTGCCGACCGTGATGATGTTACCCATCTTGATGCAAGTGAAAACCAAATTATTGGGTCAAGCGCCGGTCTCATCCCATTCATCGAGAAAAACTATGTGTACCGTGCACTCATGGGTAGTAACCAGCAGCGTCAGGCTGTGCCACTCGTAACACCAGAAAGTCCCATTGTCGGCACAGGCATTGAGGCAGTGGCTGCCCAAAATACTGGCCAGCTGACCATAGCGGAAGAGGACGGTGAAGTCATCCGTGCGAACGCCGACGAACTGGTCGTCAAATACAAGAGTGGCACTGTTACCTATGAGCCACAGCACTTTGTCCGCAGCAACGAGGGCACTAGCATTAACCAGCGGGTTGTCGTGAGCACCGGTGACAAAGTGAAAAAGGGCGATGCTCTCATCGAGGGTATGAGCATCCAGGGCGGCGAACTTGCCCTCGGTAAAGATCTCGTCGTTGCTTTCATGCCTTGGGCTGGCTACAACTTTGAAGATGCCATCATCATTAGCCGCAAGCTCGTCGAAAATGACACTCTTACCTCTGTTCACATTGTGGATTACATGATCGAAGTTCGCGAAACCAAACTCGGCCCAGAGCTCGTTACCCGTGATATTCCAAATGTGAGCGAAGACGCGCTTCGCCATCTCGACGACGACGGCATAGTCCGCATCGGCGCAGAAGTGCACCCAGGTGACATTCTCGTCGGTAAAATCACGCCAAAGGGTGAGCAAGAGCTCTCAAGCGAAGAGCGACTGCTCCGAGCTATCTTCGGCGAAAAGGCCAAAGAAGTACGTGACACTTCTCAGCGTATGAGCAACGGCAAACACGGTAAAGTCGTGGGCGTCAAAGTCTTTAGTCGAGAAAATGGTCACGAGCTAAAAGCTGGTGTGCTTATGCAGATCCAAGTCTTTGTGGCTCAGATGCGTAAGGTCAGTGTCGGCGACAAACTTGGTGGTCGTCATGGTAACAAGGGTGTTATTGCCCGAATTTTGCCTATCGAAGACATGCCATTCATGGAAGACGGTACTCCAGTGGACATCATTTTGAACCCACTTGGCGTGCCGAGTCGTATGAACATTGGCCAGTTGTTTGAAACACACCTTGGCATGGCTGCCCGTGCTCTTGGCATGAAAGTTGCGAGCCCAAGCTTCAACGGTGTACCAATCGAGAAAATCCAGAGCCTACTTAAAGAAGCCGGCTTCCCAGAAGATGGCAAGCAGCAATTGTACGACGGTCGCACTGGTGGCGCGTTCAAAGAACGCACCACGGTCGGTAACATGTATATGATCAAGCTGAACCACATGGTGGCAGACAAGATCCACGCTCGTTCAACCGGTCCATACACCATGGTCACACAGCAACCACTTGGCGGTAAAGCCCAAAACGGTGGTCAGCGCTTCGGTGAAATGGAGGTGTGGGCACTCGAGGCTTACGGTGCAGCAAATACGCTGCAAGAAATGCTTACCATCAAGTCCGACGACGTCTATGGACGTTCGAAGGCCTACGAGAGCATCATTAAGAAAACCGAGATTGTTGGACCAAAAGTACCTGAAAGCTTCAATGTGCTCGTCAAGGAGCTACAAGGTCTCGGTCTCAAGGTTGACCTGGTCGCCTCAGACACTATTGTTGACGCCGAAAACGTGCTTGCAACCAACATCCATGAGGAAGCAACTCATCCGGTAGCTGTCGAGGCGCCAACTTCGGCTATCTCAGAAGTTGATGTCACCGACGAAGAAGCAGCCAGTGAAGGGTTTGAGTTTGAAGATAGCGATGGCAACCCAGTCGATAACGACTTTGTAGCCGTAGCAGCCGACGACGATGACGATGACACAACGACAACCACTAACGATGAAAGCGAGGAGGCGTAAAAATGCGTCAGTATTCATACGGCACCAACATTGCAGACTTCGACGCGGTTCGACTCGCCGTTGCCAGTTCTAGAGATATCGAAGACTGGAGCTATGGTGAAGTTCTAAAACCCGAAACTATTAACTACCGTACCCAAAAGCCAGAGCGCGATGGTCTTTTCTGTGAGCGTATTTTTGGACCGGTTAAAGACATTAACCCACATGATGCTAAGTACAAAGGCGTACGTAGCCGCGAAGCCGCTGTTGACAAAAACGGCGAGCTGGTAACCCGTAGTATCGTCCGTCGTGAGCGCATGGGTCACATCCAGTTGGCTGTGCCTGTTGCCCACATTTGGTTTTTGCGTGGCACTCCGAGTGCAGTCGGCTTGCTACTTGGCCTTACGGTTAAAAATCTCGAGCGCGTGGCGTACTTTGCGGCTTACATCGTTAAAAGTGTTGACGCTAAGCGCCGTGATCAATATCGCGAAGACAAAGAGGCCGAATGGAAGGCTGCGTGCGAAGCCATCAAACTTCGCTACGAAGCTCAGGCTAAAGAAGATGGCGCAGACGTCAAGGCTCTGGCCGAAGCACAGACCAAAGAGATCGAAGAAGTCACCAAAGATTTCGAAGTGCTTAAGAGCCAGCTCGATAGCCTCGTTAAGCTTGGTTTAATGAACGAAACAGATTACCGCAACTTGCCAAGTGAGCTTCGTGAGATGATTACTGTTGGCATGGGTGGTGGTGCACTCAAAGATCTTCTTGAGGAAATTGACCTCAAACAGCTCATCGCAGATTTGACCGCTGAGACAGAAGAGGCCAAGGGCCAACGCAAGAAGAAACTCATGAAGCGACTTCGCTTGCTCGAGAGCATGGAGCGCTCAGGTATTAAGCCAGAGAGTATGTGTCTGAGCGTGTTACCGGTGATCCCTCCAGATCTACGACCGATGGTACAGCTAACTGGTGGCCGTTTTGCAACCAGCGACCTCAACGACCTGTACCGCCGTGTCATCAACCGTAACAACCGTCTTAAGAAACTCATTGAACTCAACGCGCCTGAGGTTATCCGCCGTAACGAACAACGCATGCTCCAAGAAGCAGTTGACGCTCTCATCGACAACAACAACGCCCGCAGTGGTCGTGCTGTTGCCGCTACTGGCCAGCGCCGCCGCCTAAAGAGCCTGAGCGATATGCTCAAAGGCAAACAAGGGCGCTTCCGACAGAACTTGCTTGGTAAGCGTGTTGACTACTCTGGTCGTTCGGTCATTGTGGCCGGCCCAGAACTCAAGATTAACCAATGTGGTCTGCCAAAAATGATGGCACTTGAGCTCTTCAAGCCTTTTGTCATAGGTGAACTGATCGCTCGCGATCAGGCGCACAACATTCGCTCTGCAACCCGCATGATCGAAACTGGTGAGACCGAGGTGTGGGATGCTCTTGACGAAGTCATCAAGGGTAAATACGTGCTCTTGAACCGTGCACCATCACTCCACCGCCTTAGCATTCAGGCTTTCCAGCCAACGCTTATTGAGGGGCGCGCCGTACAGCTTCACCCACTCGTCTGTAAAGGCTTCAACGCCGACTTTGACGGCGACCAGATGGCCGTGCACTTGCCGCTCAGCGACGCTGCGCAAAAAGAAGCTGCCGAAATCATGGCCGCAAACAAAAACCTTCTAAAGCCAGCTGATGGTTCGCCAATCTTGCATATTGAGCAAGACATCGTGCTCGGTTGTTACTATCTGACCTACGAACGTCCAGGTAAAGCTGAAGGCGATAAGCCATATTCCAGCCTCGACGAAGCTAGCATGGCCTTTGACGCCGGTGTCATCACCCTCCAGAGTCGTGTGCGCGTGCCTTTCCGCGGCGAAATCCGCTCTACAACATTTGGTCGCTTGCTCTTTAATGAAATCTTCCCAGAAGACTTCAAGTTCCAAGACGAAGCAATGACCAAAAAACACCTCCAGAAGGTGATGGCCGCTGTTTACAAACAGTACGGCCAAGAAAAAACTGCCGAAATTGCTGACAACCTGAAGGATCTCGGCTTCCGCTACGCGACTATGTCGGGACTGAGCATGGGTATGGGCGACTTTGAAGATATCAAAGGTCTCGATAAAGTGCTTGCTGGCGGTGAAGATCGCAGTGCCAACATTAGTGACCAGTACGAGCAAGGCTTCATCACTGACGAAGAGCGCCACCGTTTGACCGTAGAAAACTGGGCCAAAGTTGACGCCGAGGTTCAGGGCATGCTCGCCGAGCAAATGCAGGGCCAAGATGGTTCAATGGCTATCGCGATCACCTCTGGTGCCCGTGGTAACGTGTCTCAGATGAAAATGTCCGTCGGTATGCTCGGTGTCTTCCAGGATGCAACCGGTCAGGCTATTGAGCTGCCCGTCAAACACGGCTATATGCATGGTCTAACCCCACTTGAGTATTTTACTGGTACTCGCGGTACTCGTAAGGCCGTCATTGACATTGCTCTCAAAACCGCTGACGCGGGTTACCTAACTCGCCGCCTGGTAGACGTTTCACAAGACGTCTTCACCATCGATGACGAGGCAGTAGACGAGTCAACCGATCCAGGGTTCAAGATGCTCCGTGAAGATGCAGCTGCCATTGGCGTAAGCTATGGTTCACGTCTCGAAGGCCGTTACGCCGCCGAAGACGTCAAGGGTCACATCAAAGCGGGTGAACTTTTCACCAAAGAAACAGCCGAAGCAATCGATACCGATGAGAAACTCGACGGTATCAAGATCATGAGCGCGCTGAGTGCCTCTAGTGTGCACGGTGTGCCGCAGAAAAGCTATGGCATTGATCCCGCAACTGGTAACTTGGTCGAAAGCCACAACCCAATCGGTGTCATTGCCGCTCAATCTATCGGTGAGCCAGGTACCCAGCTTTCACTTGACTCTAAACACCGTTCTGGTGCACTTGTCGCCGATGACACCGCCCAGGGTCTTTCCCGTGTTGAAGAGCTCTTTGAAGCCCGCGCGCCAAAGGGTCAAGCATATCTTACCGACATCGGTGGTGCTGCCAACGTTTGGGAAGAGGGCGAACGCTATGTAGTCCAGGTTACTGCAGATTCGAACGATACTGTAGAGCTTGAACTGGGCAGCCGAACGGCTAAAATTGCCAGTGGTAGCGATGTTGCCATCGGTGACGTTGTTGCCAGCGAAGAAGACGGTTCAGATCCGCTCATCTCACCAATGGCTGGCAAAGCAGAGGTGACCGACAAAAAAGTCATCATCACGCCAACCGCTAAGAGCACTGTTCGCTACGAAATCCCAGCCTTTAAACAGATCGTCATCAAAGACGGCGACACGGTTATTGCTGGTCAACGTCTGACTAATGGTTCCATTAACTTGCACGACCTCATGAACTTGCGCGGCGTCGAGCCAACTCAACGCTACATCATGAACGAGATTCTCGGCATTTTTGCCGGGCAGGGTCAAAACATCGCCGACAAGCACCTTGAGATCATCGTGCGTCAGATGTTTAGCCGTGTTCAGATCGAAGACGCTGGCGATAGCGAATTTGTGACTGGTGATGTTGTCAGCAAGCTGGCCGTCGCCGAAGCCAATGATGCACTGATCGCCGCAGGCAAGCAGCCCGCCAAAGTTACGCAGCTACTACTTGGTATCACCAAGGCCAGCCTTAGTACCGACTCATTCCTGAGTGCCGCAAGCTTCCAGGACACGACTCGTGTGCTCATCAGCGCTGCAACCAGCGGTCGGATCGATAAACTCTTTGGTCTCAAAGAAAACGTCATCTTGGGTCGCAAGATCCCAGTTGGTACCGGTTTTGGCGCCAGCAATGCGCTAGATGAGGGCGATCAATCGGCAGCTGATGAGTTTATCGAAGAGCGCAACGAAGCCCTCGAAAACCCAATCATGCTCGGCGACATGCGCCCCAGCCTTGACGAAGAAGAAATCGAGACCGAGGACGTGAAGTCAATGGTCGAGGAAATGTCTGACCCCGACGAAGGCTAGACTAACCTCATAAACACACGAGCCGGTAAGCCTACAGTGAGTGCCAAAAGAAATGCGTAGCAACGAACTGCACGTAGACATTGGCACTCCTTGGGCTTTTACCCGTGAGACAGGCGAAGCCATATATAATGGTCTAGATCTAGCCATTACTCTGAGTGGCCTGAGACTACGCGTCACCAACTCTTGTGCTGATTTACCTTACGATAATCGTACGTATGAGATTCCGGAACATGCTGTAATGTCTCGATCACAGAAAGATTGGCAACTGTACGTCGTGGAACGTCTTAGCGCACCTTTTTTAAACTTGCCAGGCAAGAAAGAGATTCTAGGCTATGCTTTTCCGCTACAAAGAAGGCTATATGTTGCCACACTCGGTGTTACCAATGAGGAAATCTTTGCGACCACCGCTCATGAAGCTGGCCATATGCTTGGAGTAAGGGCGAATATTGACCAGGCACAATTTGGACATTGTCCAGATGCTTCCTGCTTGCTTTACTCTAAAATCGATTACCCGGACACGATAGCTACTGGCATTTCTTCAAGCTTTCAGAACTCCCACGCTTCTTTTTGTGGTGAGTGCGAAGCCGATCTGAGAGATAATGGTATGGCAAATGTGCGGAAGATATTGAACTTAAGTAACTCTAGCAGCTAAACAGTTTTGAGCTAAGAGTAAGCAGTTATTTTTATAGTAAATGCTGCTTTTATCCGTTTAGTTTTAAGAGTAGTGAGTTTCATTTGGTTAAACGAAATCTAAGTAGGTAGCAGAGTGGATGAAAACGTTTTTGGGGTACAGAGAGACACTGCTCCGTGGGAGCGAAATGCTGGAAACTACTCTTGAAGAAAGAGGTCTTATAGTTGGACAGTAGAAGGTGAGACGGTATTTGCGCTTTCGAAGCACTGCTCGCCGAGATATGCCTTTTTGAGGTCGGGAGTATCATACTTACTACAAGAAACGATCTGTTGCGTACCCATGAAATAGTGCCAGGTTTGGTCAGGAGTTTGATAGAAAAGCCCCATCGCACCTGTCGGTTGACCTTCACCGTACAGACCAGCCTCAGCCGTCTTATAGCCACGTGTGCGACTGTCGCTAATACGTGGGTAGGCAATGTCTTGGTCGGGGTAATCTGTTCTCGCTGCAGTGTAGGCATCGTAAAACGGCTTCTGAACTTTAGCGGTTGCTTTATACGTATCTTTGAGCGCACACGCCAGATAGACTTCTTTCATCTGTGAAGCGTCGCTCTCTGGTCTGTTGGTGCTAATGCCGCAGATTGTGTCGGTGTTCTCGTACTTGACCAATCCCCAGTATGGCTCTTTGACCTGTACGGCCGATTTTTTAAAACCTTCGCCGGTAAGGTTATTTTCGAGTTTTGTCATGGTGGCGTCAACGGCGGTGTCGGCTCTCTGGAAAGTCACGTTAGACGAATCTTCTTGGCTCCCGACGGCTGCAAAACTGTAGCCCGGTACGATAAAGTCTGGCGCAACCTTGTCGTGCTTAACCCCGCTCCCCTGAAGATTATCAGAGATACCGGCGAGTAAGGCGGCAATGTCGGTCGTTTTGGTGGACGTTTTTTCTTTGGTAGTTTGTTATGGAATGCCGGGTGCAGCTGCTTTGTTTCGAGTGCTATCGCTCATTAAAAAGCCGGTAATCAGCGCCAAAACGACCAGCGTCAAGAGGAGGGCGAAGAACAAGCCGAGGTGGCGCTTCTTTTTTGGCGCGACGACTACGTTGTCTTCTCTGTCAGAAGTAGATTTCACCTGGGACTGCATATTTTCCTCTGTTGGTTTCACTTCATTTGTGTTTTCGGTATCTTTTCTAGTACTCTCGTCCACTGCGGTACCCTCCGTATGTTTAGATAACGTTAAGTATAGACCGATGGGCAAGAAAAACAACAGCGCGGCCGGGGGGTTGAAAAAACTCCTTATGACTGCTATAATCTCTTCTGTTAACATCAAATTCGAGCTTCTGGCTAAAGTCTAAGACAAGAGTCAGATTGGCGGTAGAGGAGATGATCTTGCTAGGGACTGTTTCAGGTGTACCGTACGAATGCCTGAGTTACCACTTTAGTGAGATACTCTTCGACGAATATAACAAGTTAGCCAGTCTAACTTAAGAAAGGGGCATATTTTGCCAACAATCAACCAGTTGGTACGTAAACCACGTACCCGGGTGACCACCAAAACCAAGTCACCAGCGCTGATGCGCGTGACGAACAACCTCAAAACCAAGAGTTATGAGAAGGCTGCGCCGTTTAAGCGTGGTGTGTGTGTAAAAGTCACCACCAAAACACCAAAGAAACCAAACTCAGCTTTGCGTAAGGTCGCACGTGTGCGCCTGGGCAATGGCTACGAAGTTTGGGCTTACATCGGCGGCGAAGGCCACAACCTGCAGGAGCACGCTGTTGTGATGGTGCGCGGCGGCCGTGTTAAAGACTTGCCGGGTGTGCGCTACCACATCGTGCGCGGTGCACTTGACCTCCAGGGCGTGCAAAACCGCAAACAGGGCCGTAGCAAATATGGTGCCAAAAAGGAGAGCAAATAATGCCGCGTAAAGTAACAACCTCTCTCGTTAGAGACATCCCGGCTGACCGTATGTACAACAATGTACAGGTACAGCGCCTGATCAACCGCGTTATGCGCGATGGTAAAAAGCAGGTCGCCGAGCGACTTGTGTACGACGGCATGGAAACTGCCGCCAAAAAACTCAAAGTAGACAACCCACTCGATGTTTTTGAGCAAGCTTTCAGTAATATCAAACCACATCTTGAGACTCGTTCTCGCCGTGTCGGTGGTGCCAACTATCAGATTCCTTTTGAAGTCAAAGGCCAGCGTCAAAACCACCTTATGATGATGTGGTTCGTGCAGGCTGCTCGCTCACGCAAGGGCATGAGCATGGCTGACCGAATTGCCGCAGAACTCATGGACGCCTACAACAACCAGGGTAGTGCGGTCAAAAAGCGTGAAGATACGCACCGTATGGCCGAAGCTAACCGCGCTTTCGCGCACTTCGCAAGAGGTTAGTAGATGGCTGTACGTGTAGAATGCCCAGTCACTGGTGGCCCCTGTATCGCACGTGAAGAAATTGCGGCTCGTGGAGGAATATCCGCTCGATTAGAGCTGTCATTTCACGCTGCTAAAGCTGTGCCGGCTGATTGCATTGGTGAACGGGGTGGGGAGTGCCCAACAAGCTCAAGAAAGATAAATGAACTACCACCGGTGGTAGAAGGGTAAAGTATGGCAGACAAGAAAGTACTTATGAAAGATATCCGCAATATGGGCATTATCGCCCACATTGATGCGGGGAAAACGACAACAACAGAAGGTATCCTCTACCGAACTGGACTCAAGCACAAGATTGGTGCCGTTCACGAGGGTGAGACCACAACCGACTGGATGGCACAGGAGCGTGAGCGTGGTATTACCATCGTCTCCGCTGCAGTGACATGTTTCTGGAAGGGCAAGCAGATCAACATTATCGACACTCCCGGTCACATCGACTTTACGGCCGAAGTGGAGCGCAGTCTCCGCGTGCTCGACGGTGCATGTGTGGTCTTTGACGGCAAAATGGGTGTTGAGTCTCAGTCTGAGACCGTTTGGCGCCAGGCCGACAAATACGGCGTGCCACGTATATGTTTCATCAACAAGATCAACCAAACGGGTGGCGATTTCTACAAGAGCCTCGAGTCTATTCACAACCGTCTGAGCAAGCGCGCTTTCCCTGTGCATCTGCCAATTGGTTTTGAGCAGAGCATCAACGGTGTCGTAGACCTCGTAACCATGAAGGCCTACACCTACAAAGAATTCCACGACCACGAGCTTATCGAGGGCGAAGTACCGGCCGACATGATGGACCAGGTCAAGAAATATCGTAGCCTCCTCATCGAAAACGCGGTTGCCGAAGACGAAGCGATGCTCGAAAAATTCTTTGAAGTTGGCGAAGAAGGCCTCACTGAGGAAGAAATCAAGCAAGCCATTCGCTCAGCCGTACTGACCGGTAAGTTCTACGCTGTCACCGGTGGTGACGGTCGTGGTGTTATCGTCGAAAAAGTGCTCGACATGGTCAACGACTACTTGCCAGCACCAGACGATCGAAGCACAAACTGGGGCGTTCACCCCAAGAGCGGCGAAGAAGTCGAGCGCAAGCACAGTGAATCAGAGCCATTTGCGGCCCTCGCTTTCAAAATCACGAGCGACCCATTTGTGGGCAAGCTCGCCTATTTCCGTGTGTACTCGGGTAAGATTGTAGCTGGTAGCTATGTGCTCAACAGCTCAACTGGCGAAAAAGAGCGCGTAGGCCGTATCGTCCGCCTGCATGCTGACAAGCGCGAAGACGTGACAGAGGTGGTCGCAGGTGATATCGCCGCTATCGTTGGTCTCAAAGGCACAACCACCGGTAACACCCTTTGTGACCCCAATAACCCGATCGTGCTTGAGAACATCACCTTCCCAGAGCCTCCGGTGTCTATCGCCATCGAGCCTAAAACCAAGGCTGACCAAGAGAAAATGAGCCTGGCGCTACAGCGTCTGGCAGAAGAAGATCCAACCTTCCGTGTCCACGTTGACGACGAAACCGGTCAGACCATCATCTCTGGTATGGGTGAGTTGCACCTCGAAATCCTCGTTGACCGCATGAAGCGCGAATTTAACGTCGAAGCCAACATCGGTCAGCCACAGGTTGCCTACCGAGAAACCATCCGCAAGGACGGCGTCGAGGCGCAAGGTAAGTTTGTCCGCCAGTCTGGTGGTCGTGGTCAGTACGGTGACGTTTGGCTGCGTATCTTCCAAAACGAGCCGGGCAAGGGCTTTGAATTTGTCAACTCCATCAAGGGTGGTGTGGTGCCGAGCGAATACATCCCAGCCGTTCGCAAGGGTATTGAAGAAGCTATGACAAACGGTGTTATCGCGGGCTATCCAGTCGTAGACATCCGAGTTGAGCTCTATGATGGTACGTACCACGATGTTGACTCCAGCGAAATGGCCTTCTCAATCGCCGGAAGCATGGGCTTCCAAGAAGTCTTCAAAAAAGCCGGCCCTGTGCTGCTCGAGCCTGTCATGAAAGTCGTTGTCGTGACTCCAGAAGAGTTCATGGGCGACGTCATCGGCGACCTTAACAGCAAGCGTGGCCGTATAGAGTCCATGGAAGATCTAACCACCGGCATTAAAGAGATAACTGCCTTTGTGCCACTCGGTGAAATGTTTGGCTACACCACAAACCTACGCTCTATGAGCCAGGGACGTGCCAGCTCAAGCATGGAGCTTGACCACTACGCCGACGTTCCAAACAACGTTGCCGACGCCATCATCGCCAAGCACAGCAAGTAAGGAAGTACATGCGTGGTAGAGACGAGCTTGCTATTCATGTTGAGGGGTCCTGTGGCATTAGTCCTCTCTGTGAGTTACAGCATCGTGCTATTGCTGCCGAAGAGATACGAGTGACTCGTGCGCTTTTTGCAGCTATGTTCGGTCAGGCCCCTAAGGACATGGATGGGCTTGCCGTGACAAGATGTCATTCGGATTGCCAGGGTAGGTATTACAAACGAATCCCTATCGATCCTTCCCCGCCAGAAGTTGTAGTCTTTCTAAGGTCACCGACAAGTGCGGCTAATGACTAGTCAACATAACTTGGGTAGCTTAGATAAAAAATAAATGGTCTTTGGGTAGAAAAACGGAGGTTATTGGCCCCCGTTTTTTTATGTAAGAATTTGACAGAATAACGATGTCGATGGTAATATCATATATATGATTGAGAGACAGCCACAGCTACCTACAACCTTATTTACTGTTTGCGCCGAGTATAGTGGTCTTCTTGATGCTCTTGACGATGATAAACGTGCGGGTATTTTAGGACAAATAAGTGCATTTGCCTTACAGGGTTCGGCAAAAGACGCTAAAGAACAGGGATATGATGCCCTGAGGGCTACACCTATTGTGGTGATTGAGCTGGAGACTGCAGTTGGGGGCATTAAGCGGATGCTCCCTGGCCGAAGCTCAATTCAAGATGTCGTCCCTTCGCTAAAAGGATACTGGGTTAGCTTTGGTTCGGTCGCCGGTGTTGAAGAACGCACTATGCAGACTATTGGTGGTCGGGCTGGCAATAGGGCCCAGGCAATGTACAAGCGCTGGGGAGGAGGCATGGAAAAGCCAGGCAGGCAATATGTATATCCACCCCGAAAGAATGCATTTCAGGCTAGGGGCGCCTCAAGAACGGCGGCCTAGGTTACTCCCCTTACGCTATAGACACCATTTCTTTACATTCGATTATAAATACTCTATACTACCACTGTATCTCGCGTGAGGGCGTTGCTAGAGGTGATTACCAAAAGAGCAATATGGACCGCGTGAACGCTATAAACCATTAATAACCTAACTATAAGAAAGGAGTCTCGCTTTACTCTTTTTCGGACTGGAAAAGAGCAGCCCGATCAAAAATGACATTTTTTGCCCGGCGCGATGAGAAAAACCAGAATGGTTTGTCTCATTAAGGCGAAGCTAATTTATGGCAGGAACATTTGACCGAAGCAAGCCACACGTCAACGTTGGTACCATGGGTCACGTTGACCACGGTAAGACAACACTAACTGCAGCTATCACCGCTGTACTCGCAAAGAAACTTCCGAGCGATGTTAACAAGCCAGTCGCTTACGACCAGATCGACAACGCTCCAGAAGAAAAAGCCCGTGGTATTACCATCGCTACTTCTCACCAAGAGTACGAGAGCGAAAAGCGCCACTACGCGCACGTCGACATGCCAGGTCACGCCGACTACGTTAAAAACATGATCACCGGTGCTGCACAGGTTGACGGTGCAATCCTCGTCGTTTCAGCAGCAGACGGCCCTATGCCTCAGACCCGCGAGCACGTACTACTTGCCAAGCAAGTGGGCGTACCAAGCATCTTGGTCTTCATGAACAAGATGGACCTCGCAGACGCAGACCTCGTCGAGCTCGTCGAGGAAGAAATCCGTGAACTCCTAGAGAAAAACGGTTTTGACCGCGACTGCCCAATCATCAAGGGTTCTGCAGCAAAGGCTCTCGAAGGCGATGCAGCCAACGAAGACGCTATCATGGAACTCGTCAAAGCTATGGACGAGTACGTTCCAGAACCAGTTCGTGACCTCGACAAGCCTTTCATGATGCCTATCGAAGACGTCTTCTCAATCAAGGGTCGTGGCACCGTTGCTACCGGCCGTGTTGAGCAGGGTATTGTCAAGATCAACGACGAAGTCGAAATCGTCGGCATCCGTCCAACTCAGAAGTCTGTCGTAACCGGCATCGAGGCTTTCAAAAAGTCACTCGACCAAGGTCAAGCAGGTGACAACGCAGGTATTTTGCTGCGAGGTATCGAGCGCGACGACATCGAGCGTGGTCAGGTTATCTGTAAACCAGGTACCATCACTCCACACACCGAGTTCGACGCCGAGGTGTACATCCTCAGCAAAGAAGAAGGTGGCCGTCACACACCATTCTTCAAGGGTTACAAACCACAGTTCTACTTCCAGACCACCGATGTGACTGGTGAAGTTGAGCTCCCAGCTGACAAAGAAATGGTCATGCCTGGTGACACTGTAACTTTCAAGGTCAAGTTGCTTACACCTATCGCTATGGCTCAAGGTCAGCGTATCGCTATCCGTGAGGGTGGCCGCACCGTTGGTGCTGGTGTTGTAACCAAGATCAACAAGTAGTCTTACTTTTAGACTCGTTAAAAACTCCGGTCCATAAGGGTCGGAGTTTTTATTTTCATCCAAGTTTCATCCGGGATGAGCAAAATAACAGATAAACATTTCACCTAGGATGCTTTTTTGTTTTTGTGAGCACATGTCGTGTACACTTGAGGTTATGATTGAGAGCGAGTCGTCATTTGTGGATTATTACGCCGTGCTTGGCGTGCAGCCGCATGTGACGGAAAGTGAGCTCAAAAAGGCCTACACCACACTCGCACGAGAGCAACATCCCGATGTTGGCGGTAGCGATGAGCAGATGCAATTAGTCAACAAAGCCTACGCAACGCTCAAAGACGATACAAAACGGCGCGCCTACGACCTTATACATCAGTTTCACACCGGTACGGCAGAACTCCATTACCGCGCGAGCAGCGACGGAGCGGCAACAGGCAGCCTAAAAGGCATGAGCGACGAAGAAATCGACGAGTTTGTAAACAGTGTTTTTAAGGAGTACTCAGTACCAAAAACAAAAGAAACGCTGCGTACGCGGGTCAAGCAAAAGATCCAGAACAAAAAGCAAATGTAAATACCCTGGCGGGGACTAAAGGTTATCGGGTACAATAGTACCGCATGGAACGAAGAGGAGAAATATTTCAGCTTGCAGAGAGTGGTATACACCTAGGAGCGAGGGTCCGTGGTGGACTGCATTTTTTGGCGACTGCCATCGATGGCCGAACTTTTCACGGCAGAGCTACACCTACTCCCACTGAGGCGGGGGAGGCACTTTTTATTAGTCGTTTTGAAACACCGCCCTACTCGCAAGAGGGCACGTTTGTTTTCCCAGAGCGAGACTTGAACCTTGATGACCATGAGGAAGTGCGCAAAATGATCCTAGCTGGACTCACATTGGCTGCTGCCGCGGCGCTGATTGGGGTAAGAGTGCATCATCACCATAAAAAAACTGAGGACACTTCCAATGCTTCATAAAAGATCAAGCATACGGCGTGCCGACAAGCTTAATCGTCGGGATAAGCAGCTAAAACGTAGTTGTCCATTTTGTGATGCCCAGAACCAGGTTGAGGAGATAATTGCCGAGAATAAAACAATGCTCGTTATCAGAAACCGGGTTTCCTATGATTTTTTTGAGGGGGTTCCAGTTAGTGATCACCTTATGCTTATTCCACGTAAGCATCATATTAATCTCGGAGAGCTGAACAGAGAAGAGAAGATGGATTATATGGAAATGCTCGCAAAATATGAAAG
>Ga0075163_10004694_pt1 | contig 18299 bp, 15 predicted proteins | sample JI1023141ADNA_FD_71478 | JGI IMG/M metagenome (GOLD analysis project Ga0075163, IMG submission 71478) | Wastewater effluent complex algal communities from Wisconsin, to seasonally profile nutrient transformation and Carbon sequestration -... | ecosystem: Engineered > WWTP > Effluent > Algae...
ACTGGCATCCCAGAGCTGTGAGGGTCCATGCACTCCGTCGGGCTGTCGCGGGGAGCGAGGGTCGGGCAGGACTGCCGGATCGTCGTCAAGGACGAATCCGTACCGTGCCTGCGGGTCGCAATCCGCCGTGGTGCGCCACCACCCGTCGTCGGTCCGCTGCATAGTGGTCAGCACGCCGTCGATGTCGAGACGCAACGTGCGGGGCAGCGGTGCCCACACCCCGAACTCAGGCATCGTCGGTCTTCTCCAAGAGCGCAACGGGCAGATCGGTGAACAACTCGGCGGCAGGTGTCGGTCCGCTCCAGCGCCGGCCGCTGAGGCGGTCGACCCATGTTCCCCCGGGAAGCGGCAAAGTCGTATCCTGCCAACCGATTTCGTTCAATCGCACGGTCCATCTGGTAACCGCGACCAACACGTCGTCGCCCCGGCGAAACGACACGATGTGCCCGGCGGCGGCCCCGTGGGCAAGTACCGGGAAGTGGCCTCCCGTCAGGAAGGTCCGCGGTCGATCGCGGCGCGCTCGCAGCGCTTGAGCCGCGATCCGCAACTTTGGATGTTCCATTCGGTCCAGCTCGGCGCGGCAGCGCTGGAAATCGACCGGACGGCGATTGTCCGGATCGACCAGGCTGTCCTCCCATATTTCGGTGCCCTGGTAGACGTCCGGTACTCCGGGGACAGTCAGTGCGAGGAGTTTCTGGCCCAGCGAATCGTTGTGGGCATGGGGTTGCAGCCGTTGCACCAGAAGGGTTAGACCGGTGGCGGCGGGTCCGTCGCAGATATCGTCCAACCATTGGTGAACGGCTGCTTCGAAGCCTTCGTCCGGGTTCGTCCACGACGTGTGCACCGCCGCTTCTCGAATGGCTTTCTGCGCATACTGATGCAACCGCCGGCGCAGTTCGCCGGTCACCTCACCGTTGGCCGGCCAGACACCGAATATGTTCTGCCACAGAAACAATCCGGTCATCGGATCGGGCGACGGCAGAGCGTCCTCCTGTTCAGCTACAAATGAACTCCACAGCTCGGGAACCTGGGAGAGCACGCCGATCCGGGCTCTGACGTCTTCGCCCCGCTTCGTGTCGTGCGTCGACAGGGTGGTCATCGTCGTCGGCCATAGCAGCCCGCGCATTGCTGCGCTTCGGTGGAATTCGGCGGTGCTGACCCCAAATCGGGATGGGATGCCGCCGACCTCGTTGAGGGACACCAGTCGGGCGTTGCGATAGAAGTAGCAGTCCTCCACGGCCTTCGCGGTGACGGCGCCGCAGAGTTGCTGAAGGCGGGTTGCCGTTTCGGAGTCGACGGCCAGTGCGGCGGTCAGCAGCCCCAGTGGGGCATCCAATTCGGGCTGCTCGCCGACGACTTGTGAGATCGCGACCGACAGTACGGAGGACAGCGTGAGGTAGTCGAATCGATAGACTCCGATATTGGCCAATACTGTCGCCACTGCTGCCGGGAGTGCGGGGTGTCGAGCGTTGGCGGCGGCTTCGATCGCTCGGCACAGCCGGTGTAACTCACTGCGCAAGGTGTCCGTCGCTGCTTCGATTTTCAACTGTCGCAACAGCGTCGGCGCAGATTCGTCATCGAATCCCGCGTTGCGGACCAGATCGGTCAACGGCCGGACGCCGGACGGATCGACGAAAACTCCTCCCACTTCGCGCAGGACGTCATAGCCCGTGGTGCCGTTGATCGGCAGGCTCGGGTCCAGGGGTTCGCCCTCGGCCAGAATCTTCTCGATCACGATCCAGGCCCGCGGACCGATCAATTCGCGGAGCATTGCCAGGTAGCCCGCCGGATCGGCCAGGCCGTCGGGGTGGTCTATTCGCACGCCGTCGACCAGACCTTCGGTAAACCACCGTGCCACTTCGGTGTGGCACGCGGCGAACACGGCCGGATCCTCCTGACGCAGTCCGGCGAGTTCGGTGATGGAGAAGAACCGGCGGTACCCGCAGATACCGGATCGCCATCCCGTCAGCCGGTAGTGCTGGCGGTCGTGGACGTCGGGACCGTCGGCGCCGTCGTCTGCGGTACCCGGAGCGATCGGAAATTTCCGGCCGTGCAATGTCAGTGCATCCCCGTCAACGGTCAAGTGTGCGACGTCGTTGTCAGAACCCAAGACCGGCAACACGATTCGACCGGCGTCATCGGCTGCCCTGTCGATGTCGAAGTACGCGGCATAGCGGGACTGATGGCCGTGCCGCAGCACGTCCCACCACCACGGATTGTGTTGGGGCTCCTGCACCCCGACATGGTTGGGAACGATGTCCACCACCAATCCCATACCGCGGGACCTGGCCGCGTGGGACAGCCTGCTCAGGCCGTCGACCCCGCCGAGTTCCGCCGACACCTTGGTGGGGTCGATGACGTCGTAGCCGTGCGTCGAACCCGGGGATGCGGTGAGAATGGGTGACAGATACAGATGGCTGACACCCAAGTCGGCGAGATAGTCGAGTAGAGCTTCGGCGTCGGCGAAGGTGAACGGGTCGCCGGCGGACGGGCCACGCAGTTGCACCCGGTAGGTGGACAGCACCGGAAAGGCCATGTCTGCTAGCCGGTTTTGCGGAGCACGAGAATCGATCGCGGCGCCACGGTGACCTTGTCGCCGGCGGTCGCCAGCAGGTTCGAGGCGCCCCTAGGGTCGAACGTGTCGAATTCAGCGGTCCACTGTTGGGCGTATTCGCCTGCGGGAGTGACGAAATCGACCGGCTCGCTCTGCGCGTTGAAGCACATCAGGAAGGAGTCGTCGACTACGCGCTCGCCGCGCAAACTGGGGGCGACAATCGCCTGCCCGTTGAGGAACACGGCAACTCTGCGGAATCCGGACCACCAGTCGTCATGGGTCATCTCGGTGCCGGCAGGGGTGAGCCATGCGATATCGCGTATCTGATCGCCGGTGCGGATCGGTTCGCCGTCGAAGAATCTGCGGCGGCGAAACACCGGATGCCGGCGCCGGAAGGAGGTGACCATTCGGGTGAATTCGAGAAGGTCGGCGTTGGTCTCCAGGAGCGACCAATCCATCCAGGACAGCTCGGAATCCTGGCAATACACATTGTTGTTGCCTTGCTGCGTACGGCCCATCTCGTCGCCGTGCGAGATCATCGGCGTGCCCTGGGACAGCATCATCGTGGCAATGATGTTGCGCATCTGGCGGTGGCGCAGCGCGAGGATCTCGGGGTCGTCGGTCGGACCTTCCACACCACAATTCCACGACCGATTGTGGCTTTCGCCGTCCCGGTTGTCTTCACCGTTGGCCTCGTTGTGCTTCTCGTTGTAGGAGACCAGATCGTTGAGGGTGAAGCCGTCGTGGCAGGTGACGAAATTGATGCTGGCCCCGGGCCGGCGGCCGGTCGCCTCGTACAGGTCCGAGGACCCGGTCAGCCGGGATGCGAATTCACCCAGAGTTGCGGGCTCGCCCCGCCAGTAGTCGCGCACGGTGTCGCGGTATTTCCCGTTCCATTCGGTCCATAGACAGGGGAAGTTGCCGACCTGGTAGCCGCCCTCGCCGATGTCCCATGGCTCTGCGATGAGCTTCACCTGGCTGATCACCGGATCCTGTTGGACAAGGTCGAAGAACGCGCTCAGGCGGTCCACGTCGTAGAACTCGCGGGCCAGCGTCGACGCCAGGTCGAATCTGAAACCGTCGACGTGCATCTCGAGCACCCAGTACCGCAGTGAATCCATGATCAGCTGCAGCGTGTGGGGGTGCCGGACGTAGAGGCTGTTGCCGGTGCCCGTGAAGTCCTTGTAATAGCGCTGGTCTGTGTCGAGGAGACGGTAGTAGGCGGCATTGTCGATGCCGCGGAAGTTGATGGTGGGGCCCAGGTGGTTGCCTTCGGCGGTGTGGTTGTAGACGACGTCGAGGATCACCTCGATCCCGGCTTCGTGGAGCAGTCGCACCATCGTCTTGAACTCTGCTACCGCACCTCCCGCATGCCGGGTGGCGGCATATTGATTGTGTGGCGCGAAGAATCCAAAGGTGTTGTAGCCCCAGTAATTTCGGAGTCCCAGGTCGAGTAGCCGATGGTCGTGCATGAACTGGTGTACCGGCATCAGCTCGAGGGCGGTCACATTCAGGGACTTGAGGTGATCGATGAACGCGGGATGAGCCAAGCCTGCGTAGGTGCCGCGCAGTTCCTCGGGGATACCGGGATGGGTGAGCGTCATGCCGCGAACGTGAGCTTCGTAGATGATCGTTTCGTGATAGGGCGTCCGCGGCGCATGGTCCGAACCCCAATGGAAAAACGGGTTGATCACGACACTGGTCATCGTGTGGCCCAGCGAGTCGACCATGGGCGGCGTTCCGCCTGCCGCGAGATCCTCGGCATTCAGGTCGTAGGAGAACAGCGCCTGCGAGAACTCGAATTCGCCGTGGAAGGACTTACCGTAGGGGTCCAGGAGCAGCTTGCTCGGATCGCACCGGTGTCCGGCCGCCGGATTCCAGGGACCGTAGACGCGAAATCCATAGCGCTGACCCGGCGTGATGGTGGGCAGGTACGCATGCCACACGTAGCCGTCCACTTCGTCGAGGTTGATGCGGGTCTCAGAACCGTCCCTCGCGATGAGACAGAGCTCAACCTTGTGGGCGACCTCTGAGAACAACGAGAAGTTGGTTCCCATGCCGTCGTAGGTTGCGCCGAGGGGATAGGCCGTTCCGGGCCAGACCGAGTTCAACACAGGATCGCTGGAGGCCATTGCTCGACCTTATCTGCGCCCAGGGAACCGCGCGCGTGGTTACGTCACCACCAACCGGTCGCAGCGCTGAGTTGGCGTCCGAGCTCGGGGATCATCGTGCGCATGTAGGTGGCCGACAAGTGGTGAGCGTCGTGGTAGACCAGCACATTGCCCTCGACCGCCCGGCAATAGTCAGGTCTGCACACGGCGTCGCTGAGGTCGAGCACCCGAAGCAACGGGAATTGCGCGACGAAGTCGAGCGTCTGGTTGCGGTCGGAGAGAACCTCGGTGCGCTTGATTCCACAGGACACCGCGTCGCCGCCCTTGGCCAGGCAATCCGCCGGCTGGAATGGCTTCCGGTTTCGCACCATCCACGGGGTGTCACGCATAGCTAGGATTGGAATTCGGTTGTCCGACAGCATCTGCCAGATACCTATGTAGAAGCCCGGCATCACGTCGCCCGGCTTGATGTTCCACGGCCGGGTCGACGTGGTGAACACGAAGTCCGGATGGTCGGCGATCAGCTTAGGCATCACCGCGTCGTTCCACTGGCGGCATTTCGGATATGGCCTGTTGTCGCCCATGACCAGGGGCGTCTTCTCGGTGGTCAGCGGACAACCCATCTTCAGGTAGGTGACCACCTTGAAGTGATGTTGCTTGCCGAGTTCGTCGAGCGCGGTGATCCAGTGCTCGGCATGGGAACCTCCCGCGAGCGCGATCGTCCTGGTTGCCGATGTGTCTCCGTAGGTGCAGTTGATGATGGCGGCGTTGTCGAAGTCGCTGATGCAGCCGTCGCTGGTCGATTCCGGAACGTCGTCCCTGGCTTCCAGAACCGTCGGACGCATCGGCAGGGTCGGCACCCGGGAATGGTCCAGGAGCGCCCGGGCACCCGGGTAATCGTTCGAATTGAGTACCGCAAGCTCTTTGCCGCTCGCACGCTGCACGATCACGTGTTCGCGCCAGGTGAACGATGTCGCGGTAAGCGCTACACCGAGCAGCGCCACGGTCGAACCGAGCGCGATCGTCGGCCGGCGCAGTCGCTTCCGCCACGGCACGGTCATCAGCTCGGGTGAGGCGACAGGTGCGGCCCGGCGCCTGCGAAGTGGTTCCTCGACGAATCGGTTGGTCAGAAAGGCCAGGACGCCCGAGATCAGCAGGATCGCCGCGCCATCGAGAAAACCGGCGTGGGATTTATCGGTGTAAGCCAGCCAGAAGATCAACAAGGGCCAGTGCCATAGATACAGCGAGTAGGCAATGGTGCCGAGCCAGACCAGAGCGGGCGACGCCAACAGCCGGTTGGGTACCGGGAGCCGGTCCCGGGTTGACGGACGGGCCTGCCTGTTGGCTCCGGCGAGAATGAGCAGCACCGCGGCGCCCACCGGCACCAGTGCCCACGGTCCCGGGAATTCCCGGACGCCATCGATCACAGCGCCGCAACTGACCACCACGGCGAGGCCCAGACCGGCGAGGGCGTTACGTAGCCACATCGGCCATGTCACATAGGGGACTGCCGCGCCGGCCAGAGCGCCGAGTAGCAGCTCCCACGCGCGAGCGAAGCTGTTGTAGTACGCGGTGGTCTGGTCGGCCTGGTGAGCGAAGATCGCGTACACGAACGAGGCCACGGTCAGCGCGGTCAGCAGAACGACGAAGACGAATCGCAGGCGCTTGCCCATCAACCGACGGAACAGAAACGCCACCACGGTGACCAGGATCAAAAACGAAATGTAGAACTGGCCCTGCACCGACATCGACCAGATGTGTTGCAGCGGGCTGACCGCATCGCCGGCTCGCAGGTAACTGGACGCGGTCTCGGCGAGCTCCCAGTTCTGGTAATAGCCCAGACTTGCCAGGCTCTGGTCGGCGAACGTCTCCCATCGTGTTTCGGGCTGGATCAGGATGGTCAGGGCGCCGGCTGCGGCCAGCACCACGACCAGGGCCGGCAGCAATCGACGCGCCAATCGGACGAACTCCGAGACCGGCGAGATCCGCGATCCGGGTTCAAGGGCGGTTCGGAGCAGCGAGCCGCCGAAGAAGAAGCCGGACAGAACGAGAAACACGTCGACGCCGCCGGAGACCCGGCCGAACCACACATGAAAGACGGCCACCAGGGCGATGGCCACTCCGCGCAGGCCGTCGAGGTCGTGCCGGTAGAAGCCCGACTTGCGCGTCCCCATGGTCGGCGACGCCGCAGGGAGACCCGCTGAATGCGCCATTCCGGATCTCACCCCGGGCCTGAACGCAGGCTTGAACCCGGGTGGGCGAGGTGGGCTGAGGGTCAACATGATCGCTGACAATCTACCGTGCCGCTAGGCTCGTACACCGTGTCGGCGTTGACCTCTCAGCAAATCAGCGCGATCGATGCGGCGCATATCTGGCACCCCTACAGCACGATCGGTGACACGGCGTTGGCTCCGATCGTGGCTCTTGCCGCCAAGGGCGCCTGGCTGACTGTGGAGCGGGACGGACACGAGGTGGCGGCGCTCGATGCCATGAGTTCGTGGTGGACCGCGATTCATGGGCACGGCCACCCGGTGCTCGATGCGGCGCTGACTCGCCAGTTGAGTGTGATGAATCACGTCATGTTCGGGGGTCTGACCCACGAACCCGCAGCACGGTTGGCGCAACTACTGGTCGACATCACCCCGGCGGGCCTCGACACCGTCTTCTTCTCCGATTCGGGATCGGTGTCGGTCGAGGTGGCGGTCAAGATGGCGCTGCAGTACTGGCGCAGCCTGGGCCGCACCAGCAAACGCCGCCTGATGACCTGGCGCGGCGGCTACCACGGCGATACGTTCACCCCGATGAGCGTGTGCGACCCGGAAGGGGGCATGCACGAACTGTGGTCGGGCGAGCACTCCGTGCTGACTCCGCAGGTGTTCGCGCCGCACGTCCCCGCCACCTACCAGCCGGATTACGTTGCGGCGTTCGAGGCCCAACTACGCGAGCATGCCGACGACCTCGCGGCAGTCATCGTCGAACCTGTCGTTCAGGGTGCCGGCGGGATGCGATTTCACGACCCGAGGTACCTCGCCGACCTGCGAGACATCTGCGACCGGCACGACGTGCTGCTGATCTTCGACGAGATCGCCACCGGCTTCGGTCGGACCGGTGAGCTGTTCGCAGCCGACCATGCCGGGGTGAGCCCGGACATCATGTGTGTGGGGAAGGCATTGACCGGCGGATACGTCACGCTGGCAGCGACGCTGTGCACGGTGAAGCTCGCGCGGACGATCAGCAGCGGGGAGCCCGGTGCCCTCATGCACGGTCCGACGTTCATGGCCAACGCGCTGGCCTGCGCCGTCTCGGTGGCGGCGGTCGAGCTGCTCTTGAGCCAGGATTGGCGGGCGCGTGTGGCTGAGATCGGCGACGGCCTGAGGGCCGGATTGGAGCCCGCACGGAGCATGTCCGGTGTGGCTGACGTCCGGGTGTGCGGCGCGATCGGCGTGATCGAGACCCACCGGCCCGTCGACCTGCGGATCGCAACACCGATCGCACTCGACGCCGGAGTTTGGCTGCGGCCGTTCCGCAACCTGATCTATGCCATGCCGCCGTTCATCTGTTCGCCGAGCGAAGTGGCGCGGATCACCTCGGCGATGGTTCAGGTCGCACGAGCCTTAGGCTGATGGTCGATGCATGACACCGACACTTCGCCGCTGGCCTGGATCGACGCCGTCGACAACCGGCGGCGAGCGGCCGGCTTGCGGCGCGAACTGCGCCCGAGGTCCGCTGTCGCGACCGAACTCGACTTGGCTTCCAACGATTACCTCGGACTGTCCCAACATCCCAGTGTGATCGAGGGGGGAGTCGCGGCCCTGCGTACCTGGGGTGCCGGCGCGACAGGTTCCCGGTTGGTCACCGGAAACACCGAACTGCACGAGGAATTCGAGCAGGATTTGGCCGACTTCGTCGGCGCACAATCCGCGCTGGTGTTCTCGTCCGGCTATACCGCGAACCTGGGTACGGTGGCGGGCCTCGCCGGCCCCGGTGCGTTGCTGGTTTCCGACGCCTACTCCCATGCCTCCCTGGTCGATGCCTGCCGGCTTTCGCGCGCTCGCGTGGAGGTCACACCGCATCGCGACGTCGATGCCGTAGAGGCCGTGCTGGCTTCGCGGATCGAGGAACGTGCCGTCGTGATCACCGATTCGGTATTCAGCACCGACGGTGCTCTGGCACCGCTGTCGGACCTGCACGAGGTGTGCCGACGGCACCGCGCGCTCTTGATCGTCGACGAGGCACACGGACTGGGGGTTCGTGGTCAGGGTGGCCGGGGTCTGGTCTACGAGTCGGGACTGGCCGGCGCGCCTGACATCGTCATCACGACGACGCTGTCGAAAGCGCTGGGGAGTCAGGGTGGTGTGGTGCTGGGTCCGGCGGTGATCCGTGACCACCTGGTGAATGCGGCGCGTCCCTTCATATTCGACACCGGGTTGGCTCCGGCCGCGGTGGGAGCGGCGCAAGCGGCGCTCAAGGTGTTGGTGGAGGAACCCTGGCGGGTGCAGGCAGTCATCGCGAACGCTGCGGCGCTTTCGGAAATGTGCCGGGTTCCCACCGTGCCGGAGTCGGCAGTCGTCTCGGTGATACTCGGTGATCCCGAAGTCGCTGTCGCTGCTGCCGCAGCCTGTTTGGACGCCGGGGTCAGGGTGGGATGTTTCCGGCCGCCGACGGTGCCCGCGGATACGTCGCGCTTGCGCCTCACCGCGCGAGCGTCGCTGACAACCGAGGATCTGGAACTCGCGCGAGTGGTTCTGACGACGGTCCTGCGACCCGGGTTTCTCAGCGGCGACTAGACGGCCATGGGCATCCTTGTGGTCACCGGCACCGGCACCGGCGTGGGGAAGACGATCTCGACAGCCGCCCTGGCGTGCAATGCCCGACAGTCCGGGCTGGACGTGGCCGTCTGCAAGCCGGTCCAGACCGGAACGGCGAACGGCGACGACGACCTGGATGTGATCGGTCGCCTGTCGGGCATCGAGACGCTCGTCGGCGTCGCCCGCTATCCGGCCCCCCTGGCTCCATTGGCGGCCGCGGAAGAAGCTGGTTTGCCCATGCCGACATTCGAGAGTGTCGTCACGGCGGTTCGGGACCTCGACGCTCCGGGACGATTGACGCTGGTGGAGGGTGCGGGCGGCCTCCTGGTGGAATTGGCCTCCGGCGGTGCGACCCTGCGGGATCTGGCGCTGGAGTTGGGTGCTGCGGTTCTGACGGTCGTGGGCCCTGGTCTGGGCACGCTCAACCACACCGCACTGACGTTGGAAGCCCTTGAAAACAAGGGACTTTCGCCGGCGGGTTTGGTGATCGGCAGCTGGCCGGAGGTGCCGGGGCCCGCCGAGCGATCCAATCTCGATGCGCTCGCGCGGCTGGCTCCGCTGCGGGCTGTGCTGCCGGAGGGTGCTGGATGCCTGTGCACGGCGGATTTCGAAGCGTTGAGTGCACGTGCCTTCCAGTCGGACTGGGTCGCGGGTCTGGTGTGCGAGTCTGGTGTGACGTGACGCATTCCGTTGAACTCCTGCTCGACGAACGCACCGAAGCGACGATTCGGGACATGTGGCGGGTACTGGACGATGCGGGGATCCCCAGCGCGGCAGCCGTTCGCTCGTCGACCAATCGGCCGCACGTCACGCTGCTGGCGGCCGGGCGGATCGCCCCGGCGGTCGATGACGAACTCGCGGAATTGACCGATCGGCTTCCGATCCGCTGTGTGATCGGAGCGCCGCTCGTGTTCGGAACGGGCCGTTTCACCCTGACCCGAATGGTCGTCGCGTCCGCGCAGCTGCTCGCGCTGCACGCCGATGTCTACGCGCGGTGTTTGCCACACCTGTCCGCTGAACCGTTCCCGCACAGCGCGCCAGGGCAGTGGGTGCCGCATGTGACCCTTGGCCGGCGGCTGATGTCGGTCCAGGTGGGCGAAGCGCTCGGTGCGCGCGAGGTGACCGTCCCCGAACTGTTCGGCCAGGTGGTGGGACTCCGGCGTTGGGACGGTGACCAGCGGGCCGAGTACCTGATGACGAGCTGAAGCCGATGTTCCCCTAACCTGATAGCCGTGACGCAGGCAGCCGTGGACGTTTTGGCACTGGCCCGGGACCAGGTTCTCGAGCGTGGCGAAGGACTTTCCCGAGATCAGGTGTTGGAAGTCCTTCAGCTTCCGGACGACCGCCTCGACGATATCCTGGCCCTGGCCCATGACGTGCGGATGCGGTGGTGCGGACCCGAGGTCGAGGTCGAGGGAATCATCAGTCTCAAGACGGGTGGATGCCCGGAAGACTGTCACTTCTGTTCGCAGTCCGGACTGTTCGCCTCCCCGGTGCGCAGCGCCTGGCTGGATGTTCCGAGCCTGGTCGAAGCCGCCAAGCAGACCGCCAAGTCGGGAGCGACGGAGTTCTGCATCGTGGCCGCGGTCCGTGGCCCCGACGAGCGGCTCCTGGCCCAGGTTGCGGCCGGTATCGAAGCGATCCGCAACGAGGTCGACATCCATATCGCCTGCTCGCTGGGCATGCTGAATCAGGAGCAGGTGGATCGCCTCGCGGAAATGGGTGTGCACCGGTACAACCACAATTTGGAGACCGCGCGCTCGTTCTTCCCCAACGTGGTGACGACCCACACGTGGGAAGAACGCTGGGGAACGCTGGAGATGGTCCGCGACGCCGGCATGGAGGTGTGCAGCGGCGGAATCCTCGGGATGGGCGAGACCCTGGAGCAGCGGGCGGAGTTCGCGGCGAATCTCGCCGAGCTGAATCCCCACGAAGTGCCGCTGAACTTCCTCAATCCACGCCCAGGCACGCCGTTCGGCGATCTCGAGGTGCTGCCGGCGAGTGAGGCACTCAAGGCGGTGGCCGCCTTCCGCTTGGCCTTGCCTCGAACGATGCTGCGCTTCGCCGGTGGCCGCGAGATCACCCTCGGTGATCTGGGAGCCAAGAAGGGCATCCTGGGCGGCATCAACGCCGTCATCGTCGGGAACTACCTCACGACACTCGGTCGCCCCGCCGAGGCGGATCTGGAGCTGCTCGACGACCTTCAGATGCCGATCAAGGCGCTCAACGCCAGCCTGTAGACCGCCGGCAATGATCGAAAAGCTACCCGCGCCCGTCGGCGCCGGCACCTACAACGTCTACACGGGGCTCTTGAGCGCCGGCACGGGCGGTTCAGATACCCCGACCGCCGCTCAGCTGGGTTTGGAACCGCCCCGGTTCTGTGCCGACTGCGGGCGCCGAATGGTGGTGCAGGTACGCCCGGACGGCTGGTGGGCACAATGCTCGCGGCACGGGCGGGTGGATTCGAAGGACCTGGAGACTAGGCGGTGAGCACCTCGTCGGCGAACTGTCCGGAGCCGCGTTTCTCGCGGCGGACTGCTGCCGTTGTCGTCGTGGTCGGCCTGACTGTCGCCGGTGCGCTCGTCGGCGCACTGTGGGCGTGGATGGCCCCGCCGATCCACGGCGTGGTGGCGTTGACCAAGTCGGGCTTGCGGGTGCACACCTACCTCGGCGATGAGGCAGATCACTTCTTCGTGGCGGCGGCGATGCTCACTGGAATGCTGTCTGGTCTGGCCGTCGTCGCGGCCGTCCTGGTCTGGCAGTGGCGTGCGCATCGTGGCCCGGGCACTGTCACAGCGCTCTGGATCGGTGGAGTGTTCGCCGCGGCGGCTGCCGCCGGCGCCGGCGCAGCACTGGTGCATTGGCACTACGGCTCGGTGGTGTACGAGACGGCGCCTGTCACCCAGGACAATCGCGTTTATTACTTCACCGAGGCCCCGCCGGTGTTCTTCGGGCACGCACCGTTGCAGATAGCCGCGACGCTGCTGCTCCCGGGCGCGCTTGCCGCGCTGGCCTATTCGCTGCTGGCGGCGGCGACTCCCAGGGACGATCTCGGTGCCTGGATCGCCACCCGACCAGTGGGATCGACCCGGCCGCTGGGATCAGAGTGGCCGCAGGGATCAGAGTGGCCGCAGGGGCAGATCCCGCCCGGCGATCACCCGGGCAACGATGCCCCCCAGCCGAACCATGCCCAGGTAGGTGAGCGGGTTGAACAGGGTCGGCCAGGTGGTTCGAACGATGTGCTCGTTCACGGGGCGCCCGGCGAACCGGTCGATGAGCCACCGCATGGTCATGGGCGCTGACATCGGGTGGAGCAGCATGTGGCCGCTGAACTTGTCGCGGTGATAGGTGACCTGCGCCCCGCCCTCTGAGTAGGTGTGCGCAACTTCATCGATGTCCTCGACTCCGATGATCGAGTCGTGTACGGCCTGGACGATCAGTACCGGAACGGTCGGAATGGCCTTGCCGAGCTTGATGTCGGTGAAGACGTGCTGAACTTCGGGTGTCTGCAGAAGTTCCTCGAGCGGTGGCTTCACCAGATGGTCCATATCGGTCTTGAAGAACTTGACCAGGGCGCGCAGGGTGCTCATTCGCTCCAGCCGTTGGAGCAAGCCCAGGCCTTCGGGCGTGGCGTGATGCTCGATGACTCTGCGGAGATCGGGGTAGGTCTTCATCAGCGCGGTGACGACGAGTGCCGGCAGGGCAGAGAACGGCGTGCCGTTGAGGCGTCGGAACGTATTGCCCAGATCGCCTACCGGTGAGCCGAGCACCGCACCGGTGATATTGAGTTCGGGGGCGTATTCGGCCTGCATTTCGATGGCCCAGGCGCTCGCCAGCCCACCGCCGGAGTAACCCCACAAGCCGATTTGGGTGTCGGCGGCGAGGCCGAAGCGCGGACTGGCCAGCGTTGCGCGGAGGCCGTCCAGCACGTAGTGCCCCGGCTCGCAGGGTGCACCCCAGATGCCGTCGGGTCCCCCGTGATCGGGGACCGACACCAGCCAGCCTTCCGCTAGGGCGGCGGCGATCATCAGGTACTCGAACTGAGCAAAGCCGCCGACGGGCTTGGCCCGATGGCGCAGGGCGTACGAGGGGAAACAGCGAGACGACACGGCGTCGATCGCGCACTGATAGGAGAGGACGGGACGGATGTCGCCGTGGGAGTGATCCGGGGGAACCAGGACGGTCGTGGTCGTCGCTTTGGGATTGCCGTGTCGGTCGGTGGTCCGATAGAGCAGTTGCATTGCGGTGACACGTTGTGGAATGAGGCCGAGGAAGCCCAGTTCTACATCGCGTGACCGCAGAATTGTGCCGGGCCGGGCGAATTCGAAGCCCCGGGGGGGCTGGTGGAACGCGTCGTCGGCGGGATCGAGCGGGCGATCGCCGGGCTTGAGCTCGTCGTGTGGAGCGAGCCAGACCAGGTCGGACTCGTATACACCGGCTGCGCTGCCTACGTTCATCCGAGTATTTCTACCTTAAGAAGGGTGTAAGAATCTAGTCCAACTATCCGGGTGGCCGTAGAGCGGCGAACTCGTCGGTGACCCGAAGGCTCGCGTCGGTGAATCGGTACAAGGCTGCCGGCCGGCCTCCGGACCGTCCCGGGTGGGTTGTCGTCCCGGTGCGGGTGATGACTCCCCGGCGGGCGAGAACGCGCTGCAGGTTGGTGGCATCCACTTGGTATCCCAGCGCTGCGCCATAGATGTCCCGCAGTGCGGACAACGCGAAATCTTTTGGGGCAAGAGCGAATCCGATGTTTGTGTAGGAGAGCTTGGCTACCAATCGGGCTTGCGCGTGCGCGACCATCGGGCCATGGTCGAAGGCCATCGGCGGCAAGTCGTTCACCGGATGCCAGCGAGTGTCGGGTGGTAGTTCGGGAGTCGCAGGGGAGGGGACCAGTCCGAGGAATGTCGATGCGATGGTCCTGCGGCCGGGCACGCGATGCGGATCGGAGAAAATCGCCAACTGCTCCAAGTGGGCAATCTCACGTAGGTCGACCTTCTCCGCCAACTGTCGGCGGACCGAGGTGATGAGGTCCTCGTCGGCGCGCAGTTGTCCACCGGGCAGCGACCACCGGTCGCGTTCCGGCTCGAGTGCGCGCTCCCACAGCAGCACGTTGAGCCTCGGTTTACTTGCGCCGGACTCGCTGGGCAGGTAGCCCACCTGGAATACGACGGCAAGCACCTCGTGTTCGGTGTTACTATGAGCCATGTTTTCGATTATAAGTCGAAAACCTCCGAGCAGACGAGGGGGCGGCCATGACCGTCTTAGATCGGGCCGATGCACTGGCGACCCGGATCGTCGATGGCCCGAATGGTTATCGGGGCGTCATCGGCGACGGTGAGTGGGCTGCAGAGATACGCCGGCTGGCGAAACTGCGGGGAGCGACCATCCTCGCTCACAACTACCAGCTACCTGAGATCCAGGATGTCGCCGATCACGTAGGCGATTCGCTGGCGCTGTCCCGGATCGCCGCCGAAGCGCCCGAGGGCACGATCGTGTTCTGCGGCGTGCATTTCATGGCCGAGACGGCCAAAATTCTCAGCCCGCACAAGACGGTCCTGATTCCGGACCAGCGCGCCGGTTGCTCGCTCGCCGATTCCATAACGGCCGATGAGTTGCGCTCCTGGAAGGACGAATTCCCTGACGCCGTGGTCGTGTCGTACGTGAACACGACCGCAGCGGTGAAGGCGTTGACCGACGTCTGCTGTACCTCGTCCAATGCCGTCGAGGTTGTGGCGTCCATCCCCGCTGACCGCGAGGTGCTGTTCTGTCCCGACCAGTTCCTCGGCGCGCACGTCCGGCGTATGACCGGTCGGTCGAATCTGCACATCTGGGCCGGCGAATGCCATGTGCACGCGGGAATCAACGGAGACGAACTCGCCGAACAGGCACGCGACCACCCGGATGCCGAGCTTTTCGTGCATCCCGAATGCGGATGCGCCACATCGGCTTTGTATCTCGCAGGGGAGGGGGCGGTGCCGGCCGACCGGGTCAAGATTCTCTCCACCGGCGGGATGCTGGACGCCGCCAGGGAATCGAAGGCGCGGCAGGTCCTGGTGGCCACAGAGGTCGGCATGCTCCACCAATTGCGCCGGGCTGCACCGGAAGTCGACTTCCTTGCGGTCAATGACAAGGCGTCCTGCAAGTACATGAAGATGATCACCCCGGCGGCGTTGCTGCGCGCTCTGGTCGAGAGGGCCGACGAAGTCGATGTCGATGCCGAGACGGCGAGGCTGGCCCGGGCCAGTGTCCAGCGCATGATCGAAATCGGTCAGCCCGGCGGCGGGGAATGACACCCCGCGTCCGCTGTGGTGGCCGCGGCTTCCCGGATTGGCAACAGCGGGCCGATGTCGTAGTGATCGGCACCGGTGTCGCCGGATTGGCGGCTGCGCTCGCAGCACACCGAAAGGGCAGCCGCACAATAATATTGAGCAAGGATTCCGACACTGCGACCTTCTACGCGCAGGGCGGAATAGCGGTGGTGCTGCCCCGCACCGACGATTCGGTGGCAGCCCATGTCCGGGACACTCTCGCGGCAGGAGCAGGGCTCTGCGAACCCACCGCTGTGCGTTCGATCGTCGCGGACGGATATCGGGCCGTTGCCGACCTTGTGGCGGACGGGGCGCGCTTCGACGAGAGTTCGCCCGGCAAGTGGGCGTTGACGCGCGAAGGCGGTCACTCCCGGCGTCGCATCATCCATGCCGGAGGCGACGCGACCGGAGCGGAGGTGCAACGCGCACTCGATCGGGCCGCGGGGGCTCTGGACATCCGTCGTAGCCATGTGGCACTGGAAATTCTGCATGACGGTTCGGCGGTCACCGGGGTTCTGGTCCGCAGTCCTGACGGGTTGGGTCTGGTGCATGCGCCCTCGGTGATTCTGGCCACCGGCGGACTCGGTCACCTCTACCGCGCAACAACCAACCCCGAGGGATCGACGGGCGACGGCGTCGCGTTGGCATTGTGGGCGGGAGCCTCCATCAGCGACATCGAGTTCATTCAGTTCCACCCAACCATGCTGTTCGAACGAAACGGCACCGGCCGGCGTCCGCTCATCACCGAGGCGCTGAGAGGCGAAGGCGCCGTATTGCGCGATGCGCGTGGGGATTCCGTCACCAGCGGTGTGCATCCGATGGGGGATCTCGCCCCACGTGACGTCGTGGCGGCCGCAATCGAAGCGCGCCTCCATGAGACCGGCGACGACTGCGTCTTTCTGGACGCCCGCTCGGTTCCCGGGCTTACGGAGCGTTTCCCGACGGTCACCGCATCATGCCGGGCCGCCCGAATCGATCCGGAGCGGGAACTCATTCCGGTCGTCCCGGGTGCCCACTACAGCTGTGGTGGCGTCCGAACAGATGTGCACGGCCGAACCGACCTTCCAGGGTTGTTTGCGGCCGGCGAGGTTGCGCGCACGGGCATGCACGGTGCCAATCGGCTGGCGTCCAACAGCCTTCTCGAGGGCCTTGTGGTGGGCGGCAGGGCGGGACGTCTTGCCTGCGAACATTCCCGCACGGCTGGGGTGGGCATGGCGAAAGTGATTCAGCAGCATCATGATTCGCTCGACCGGCGCATGCTGCAGCAGGCGATGAGCCGGTGGGCCTCGGTAGTGCGCGATGCCGACGGATTACGCGGGTTGCTCGACGTCCTGGCGCAATCCGAAGAGCGCATCGTGAGCGGCAGGGGCGATTTCGAGGACGCCGCGCTCACGGCCGCGGCCCGTGCAGTGGCGACGGAGGCGCTGGTTCGCACGGAAACACGCGGATGCCATCATCGCGCCGACCATCCGGACACGGACCCGGCCCAGGCCGTGAGTCATGTCTTGCGCATCGATCCCGCGGTGGCACGAGCGGGATGAAGCTCTCTGCCCATGAGCTCGACGAGGCGGGTCAACTGATCCGGCGAGCCCTCGACGAAGACCTGCGTTACGGACCCGACGTCACGACGTTGGCCACGGTCGCGGCTGATTCGACGGCGACGGCGCGGCTGGCTACGCGCGAACCGGGCGTCGTCGCCGGAATCGACGTCGCACTTCTGGTGCTGGATGCGGTTCTCGGCCCGGACGGTTATCGAATCGAAAAGCAGGTTGTCGATGGAACTTCGGTAGCCGCGGGTGACGAGTTGCTGGTGGTGGTCGCCCCGACCCAGGGTCTTCTCACCGCCGAACGCACCCTGTTGAACCTGGTGTGCCACCTATCCGGGGTTGCGACGGCGACCGCGGCCTGGGTAGCGGGGGTCGCCGGGACCGATACCAAGATCCGTGACACGCGTAAGACATTGCCGGGCCTGCGTGCACTCCAGAAATACGCGGTGCGGGTAGGCGGCGGAGTCAACCACAGGATGGGGCTCGGCGACGCGGCCCTCATCAAGGACAACCATGTCGCCGCCGCCGGATCGGTGGTGGCTGCCCTGCGGGCTGTCCGCACTGCAGCACCGGATCTGCCGTGCGAAGTGGAAGTCGACACCCTGGAGCAACTCGACGAGGTGCTTGCCGAGGACGTGCAGTTGGTGTTGCTGGACAATTTTCCGGTCTGGCAGACGCAGATCGCGGTTCAGCGCCGGGATACCCGCGCGCCGGGTGTCCTCCTCGAATCGTCGGGTGGTCTGACACTCGAGACGGCCGCCGACTACGCGGGCACCGGAGTCGATTACCTGGCTGTGGGTGCGCTCACACACTCGGTGCGAGTTCTCGACATCGGGCTGGATATGTGAGACCGGCCGCATAGTCACGGCGCCCGTCGTTCAAGCGCCGTCGTTCAAGCGCCGTCGTTCAAGCGCCGTCGTTCAAGCGCCGTCGTTCAAGCGCCGTCGTTCAAGCGCCGTCGTTCAAGCGAT
>Ga0075163_10004695_pt1 | contig 18297 bp, 16 predicted proteins | sample JI1023141ADNA_FD_71478 | JGI IMG/M metagenome (GOLD analysis project Ga0075163, IMG submission 71478) | Wastewater effluent complex algal communities from Wisconsin, to seasonally profile nutrient transformation and Carbon sequestration -... | ecosystem: Engineered > WWTP > Effluent > Algae...
TCTATTGCAGTCATTTCATCTTGATAATACTTATCTAAATCAGCAAAATTCATTAAGCGTAAGGCATCGCTCGGGCTGTTTTTATTTAGTGCAGCGACGATATCTGCATCCAATTCTTCACTAAAATCAAAAAACATTGACTGTACACTGCGATAAAATATTGTCATACCTGCTGTCGTTGAATTGCCATAATTTGACCCTTCTTCTTGACGTGATTGCTTAAACGCTTGATAACGATTAAATTGTTCCGTTAACATTTTCTTTTGAACGCTTAATATGGCTTGCTCATCACCTATTTCACCCACATCATAATAAACAAAAGGCTGAACACCTTTATCTTGGAGCTGGATAGAAGCCATTTGTGCAGCTATCACTGACTGAGAAAATGTCTCATGGGCTTTGGCATTTGTTAATCGCGTTGAAACTGCAGGTAATAAATGGACTAAATCATCAATCGATACCGCCGACAAGCCTTGAGACGTCGCACTTGATAAATTAAACACATCAACCCAAGCATTAACCGTTTCCAAGTCTTCTACCGCTAAATCTGTTTGAAGCAAAGCATAACTTGACTTAAGGCTTAATAACACCTCATCGGGTATATCTTTAACCGTTTTGCCTTTATAATTTGCAAGCCCCTGCGTCAATTGAACTACTGCATTTTGTTTGGCTTCAATTAATAAGAGCGCAGACTCATGACCCACCAAAGCCCCTGATAAATACTGCTCACGTTGCATGGCTAGGCTTAACATTGATGGCATGGGCTTAGTCAGATTTATTTTTGCGTTAATTTTATTAATCTCATCAACCAACCGCTCTGATAAGGTACCGGGGCGTAAATAATTTTTCGTCTCTAATTCATCAAGTCTTGCGATAAAACCTGGCAAATCTTGCAGCACCCATGTTTGATATTCTGTTAATAAATCCTGCACCAATGTCCCTTTATCTTCTAGGGTAGCCTTACTTAACTTGAATAAAGCAAGCATCCCGCTCGCATTGCCAAACACGCTTGTTTTTCCCTTTGAAAAGGACTCAAATAGCTTGGTCATAGCTTGCGTTTCGCTATCGGTTAAAGGAGGTGCAGGCATTGCTTTATTATCACCAGATGTCTCAAGCATTTGATTCATCCATTGCAAATGCTGGGGTATTTTTGTCATCAAACGTGCCGCGATTTCATACTCATTTGTCACGCCCTCTGTTGGCTTAAATAAATTAATCCCTTGACCCAAAATAGCCCCGGTGTTTTGAGCGGTCATGATAGATTTTAATTGCGGCATCCAACCTGAAGTTTCAATATATTGATACACATCATTGATAACAGGCTCTAATAAATCTTTATTATCTTGAATTAATCTCAACACCTCAGGAGATGCTTGTGACAGTAATGTCAACGATTGATAAGCCTCAGCATAAGCTTTGATGCTGAGCTGTGCGGTTTCAAAACGACCTAATGCTCCCGATTTTTTAAGCGTTTCAGCCACGCGTATGGCTTCTTCTGCATGTGCCAAGCTTTCAAGTATTTGCCTAACAGCCAATACTTCTGGTGGCGGCGTTTGTGTATTATTATCAAGCGCTGTGACAAATACAGGGGATAAATTTAGTTTAAGCCTTGTTTTTAACACCGCTTGAGCATGATGCAATTTTTCAGAGAGTAACGTCGATTGTATTTCTGACACTAAATCGGTTGCAGCCTTAACTTCTTTTAGTTGAGGGTCTCTTTTATTAATCTGAGTGAGCGATTTAGAGAGCGCATTTATCGATTGCATGACGGGTTTTAGGGTTTCTTCTGAAGACTTGGATAACGTATTTAATGATTGTCTTAATTGATAGGCACTCGTACCAATCGCAAGCAGTGCCTGGGTTTTTTGAACCAAGCTTTGATCATTACCCATCCCTTCAAAGGCTTTAAGCGCCGATGCAAGTGCAGTCATTGCACGGTCTAATGTTTGAACATCTTCATGATTAAGATACGGGTCTAGATAAGTTTGCAATGATAAGACTTGTTCGGATAAATTTAAGTTTTGAAGATAGGCTAAATTTCCCCTAATATTTCGAATAGACGATGAGGGAACCGGGGTTAATGCCCCAGGTTGTATAGCTAATGGCTCTGGTAAACTAATCTCTGGCGGGTTAAAAGGCTTATCAGTGATATGCAAACGCGCCGCCTGCAAAATATCACCTTCCAAACTCGCCCCCAGAATGCGTTGTGATATCACTTTATCCACTGATGCCTCAAGCGATAATAATTTATCTACCTCTTGTGTGACAACTAAGCCTGTGAACATAGCCCCTATTCTTGAGGCCAAAGAGGTTGATGCTTGTATGGGGGGGGGGTCTTTCTGATTTAAAAGCCCTGTTAACTTGTTTTCAGCATCAACATCCACTTCAGCTAGAGAAACTTGGACCGCTGGGTGTAGCTGCCTTAGGGCTTGTCTATCTTCAATAGAGATATCATTTAAACTGTGGCCTTTATATTTTGATAAAATAGCAAAATATCGTTGCACGGCCAATTCATCAGCCTTAAGCTTTGTCTTATCATGAAACACTTGAAGTTGCCTCTCGTCAAGTGCACTCACTCTTGCGGCTGCCACCTCGGGCAACGGTTTGTTCAATTCATTTGAAAGACCTGTCACTTCTTTCATCACAACAGTCGTGAGTATTCCCGGTTTTAAATAATGCTGTGTTTCTGTTTTATCTAACAAAACCAGTAGGGACGCCAAATAGCGTTGAGACCAAGCATCATAGTATTCGCCGAGTTTATCAGCCTTTTCTTCTGGATGTTCACTTACATCTTTCATCCAAAGAGCCAATGATTCAATAGCCGCCATGCCTTCTGTTTTAAGCGTCGCATCTAGTGTGTCATAAGCCTCTGATTCAAACACAGTCATAAATTTATTAATATTTGAGCGACATCTTTGCCACTCTTCCTGCGTTAATATTCTTGTTGATGAAGCATTTAATAAATTTAGCGCATCTGATAAGGCTGAAAAATCCACAAGCGCTTGTTCCCTTCCTTCGGTATTAATCAATTGATTAGCCGCTTCAACCACTGGCATTGCTTGAAATTGCGCAACCCAACCTGATGATTGAATGAGTTCATTTGCGCCTTGCAAAACAGGCGCTAATAATGCGTAATTTTCCATAATTAAACGTTGTATTTCAGGGGAGGCATCATTTAAAAGCGCGAGTGCTTGATAAAGCGACTGGAGAGCACTTACCACCTGTGGCACTGATGCAACTTGTGCCATATAAGTAGATGTATCGATAGATTCATAAGCTTTTAGCGCACGGCTTGCATGCTCCAAACTATTTAAAAACTTCTTAATGGCAGCCACTTGAGGCGCATCACTCTCAATATGAATAAACTCTCGATTGACCAAGTTTTTTCTTAAGGGATCTTTAACAGGCGAAGATAAAACTTGTTGAAATTGACGTAACAAGGACTTGCGTGCATCAGCAACAGTTGAAGATAAAGGCATATCTTGAGGCATAATACCCTCCTCGTATTTTTATAGACTAATTGTCGTCCCCTATGTTTTCAGTATAGTACACTGCTAAGCTCTTGCCATGGCAGTGCTATCACACGCTCACTGAGCTGACGTTTCCGTGTAACCTGACAAACTACATAGGCTACATCATGACAAGGATACTCCTGCAAAAACTTTTCTAAATGTCGACAATCATGCGCTGTAGGGTCTTGCGTCCATTTAACTTCAATCGGCAAATAGCGATGATTCATGTCAATGACATAATCAACTTCAGGTCCATTATGATCTCGCCAATAGCGCAAACGAAAACCGGGCTCGTAAATACGTAAATAATGCAAAATTTCCATTCCAATAAATTGCTCAAATATCAACCCCAATGCGCGACTAGAAAGCTGTGCGCCTTCTTTAGCACAAATCCGACGCACACCCAAATCAAAAAACAAGTATTTGGGTGCCTTAGTGAGTTTTCTTCGGGTTGACGTCGTTGTCAACGGCTCAATTTTATCAACAATCAAACAATCCTCTAATATTTGATAATATTCCATTAATAAATGAACATTCACACCGACATCTTGAGATAATTTTGTAAAATTAACAGGCTCTCCCGTAGTCATTGCTGCTAATTCTAAAAAGCGCGAAAAAGCACCTAAGTTTCTTACTAACGCTTCTTGACGAATTTCTTCTTCTAGATACGTTTCTACATAGGCGCGAAGATCATCTTCCCGATACGCATTGTTCGCTTCAAAATAAATGGCTGGCAAACTCCCATAAATCAATAATGACATTAAATCTGGTAAAGGATGAGAAAGTTCCTTTGTCGTCAATACATCTAAATGAAGCATATTTAAACGACCAGGCAATAAATTTATAGGTTCTTTGCGGTTAAACTTTAATTTCCGAGCTGAAGATACCGTTAATATAAACTGCGCACGACCCTCATCAATAATGCATTGAATGGCATCCATTAAAGCAGGTACTTTTTGAACTTCATCTATAATCACACGTGGAATTTTCGTCGGTTTTTGCAAACGCCATAGGGCTTCAATTTCATCACTCAAACTATCAGGAGATCGCTCAAACTGCAGTCGCTGCCGGGGTACGGCTAAATTATAGTTTAAATCTGCAATACACGATTGTTTGATTAATGTCGTTTTTCCTGTTTGGCGCGCGCCTAGCAACAAAATACTTTTCTCACGTGCGAGTACTTCTTGTAATTTTGTTTCTAGTAATCTTGGCTGATAGCTCATCATAAACCTACGCTCGGGATCTTGTTAAATAGATTATATGCATAAAATTTAGGATTTTCCATGAAATCCTGAGTTTTTTTCAAAAATTTCATGGAAAATCTGAGTTATATGGGATAAATAACGCCGAGTTTTGCGGGCTTCAAGGCGCCCGTTATGGATTGCATATCTACTGTTCGACCTGATATTGCCTCATTGGCGAGCCAAGCGAAAATCATTGCTTCGATAAAGTCAGGATTAGCACCGTGATATGCGGTGCTTCTAACTTGGGCTTGTGGCAAGCATTTTGCTAAGGATGACATGAGTGCTGTATTGTGAACGCCGCCGCCGCAGACTAAGATCTCGCCCTTGTAGGTTGGGCCTTGGCCCAACATTGGCTTTGGTTGTTGGGCCAAGGCCCAACCTACAGTCTCAGCAATTGACTCCACCGTTAAGGCCAATAACGTTGCTTGGACATCTTCAGGTCTCATCTCACTGATACCAGCCTTTTCTAACCATGCTAATGAAAAATATTCTTTTCCAATGCTTTTAGGGCCTTCTCGGCTAAAAAATGGGTCTTGCATTAAACGATTAAGAACCGCTTGATTGACTTGACCACTTGCCGCAATCTCACCGTTTTTGTCATAGCTCTGACCCCAATGCTTTAACACCCATGCATCCATCAAAACATTTCCTGGGCCTAAATCATAGCCTGATAAAGCGTCATGTGTTAAAAAAGTCGCGTTTGAAATGCCACCAATGTTTAATACAACAAGTGGCTTTGGTAATGAGGCAAATAATGCTTGATGATAAATCGGCGCAAACGGCGCACCTTGTCCACCTAGTACCATATCCCTGGTTCTGAAATCTGCAACCACTGGTATGCCTGTCATCTCGGCAATCGTATGTGGGCACCCCAATTGAAGCGTATAAGGGATTTGAGCTGTCGCATCATGGCATACGGTTTGACCGTGACTGCCAATCGCTTTAATATCGCCTGCGTTAAAATTGGCTTTTGCTAATAAAAGATTAACGCTCTCGCCAAACGCTTCACCCAATTTATGATTCAATGCTTGCAAGGTTTCAAAGGTATGATGCATGTGTGACAAGACTTCTAACAAAAAAGATTTTGTTGCGGGTGGATAAGGTATCGTGAGCGCCGCTATACATTGATGGTTTTCAACATCAACAATGGCTGCATCAATGCCATCCATGCTGGTGCCTGACATAAGGCCTATGGTGTAAGTCATGAATTTTTTATTCCTTCATCCATTATTTAGGACTTACGAGAAACCCCAAGGTCGAGGCATAAAAAGTTTTCAATGAGGGAGTTTAGTATTAACTAAATGACCGAATTGAAAACTTTTTATAACGAAGAGATTGGGCGTTTATCGTAAGTCCTATTATTATTTTTTAGCTTTTACTTTAACGTCATCAACCATCGCTTTAAAGCTTTTTTCCATAATTGCAAAAGATTGTTGTAAATAATCAATCGCTTTGCGGCCATTTTCAAGCGCCATGCCGACTTGTTTTTCTACTAATTCTTCAGGCTTTTTGATAGCCATTAATTCTTCTGGCTTAAGAAAAGCAAGCCCTTGTAATGTTTTAGCATTCAATTCTGCGAGTTCTTGTAATGGGGCTTGCATTTTTTTAGCCGCATCAGAAAATTGTTCGAAGTTTACTTGTTCCATGATAATCTCCCATAAAATGTTGCATTGCACAATAGTACTATAGCCAATAGATTAAAGGTTTGTCAATGCTTTTACGAAAAATATATTGCACTGCGGCAATCGATGAGGCTACTGAATCCCGCGGACAAGCCGCGGGACGTCGGGCATAAACAATCAAGGTTTAAATAGCTGCTGCCAATTTTTAAACATGCCCTGCATTTGTTCTGACCATTTATCAACGGATAAAGGCGGTGTCGGCACTTGACTTAAACTTGCCATAAATTGCTCCATCACGCCTTGGTATTGTTGACTCAAAGGATGATGAGATAATTTAATCAACTGCTTTAAAATGGGCGCTGACAATAACTGTGCGGCTTTGTTATTCTCACCTTCCATTAAGACCTGCAGTAACACAAGCCCCGTGATATCATCACCATCAATGGTTTCAACATAAAAATCTATGCCATCAAGCACGTATTGTTGTAAATCATCAATGGTAATGTAGAGGCTTTTATCTGTGTCATATAGACGCCTGTTTTTATATTTTTTTATTAAACGCATTTTCCACCCATCAATACATATGCAATCCGCCATTAACGGATAAATTAGAGCCTGTAATATACCGACTGCGCTCATTCACAAGAAATGAAACCACATAAGCAATTTCGCAAGGTTCAGCCAATCGTTTTGCGGGTATTTGTTGAACGATATCCTCAAGGATATCCGCTCTTATCCCTTTCATTAAGCGCGTATCAACATAGCCTGGTGATATGCTATTAACAGTAATATTTTTTGACATTAATTCTTGAGCAATACTTTTTGTAAAGCCATAAACGCCAGCTTTTGCTGCGGCATAGTTGGCTTGAGAAAATTGACCTTTTTGGGCATTAACCGATGACACATTAACAATGCGCCCATATTCATGCTGACGCATCACATCGACCACTTGTTTGGTGACGTTAAACATGCCATCTAAATTAACTCGTAATACTTCATCCCATTGTGTTTTGGTCATTTTACTAAAGATTGCATCACGGGTAATGCCGGCATTATTGACCAAAACATCTACGCGGCCATGTTGGCTTACAATATCGCCAACAACTTTTGCGCAATTATCAAAATTACTAACATCCATCTTTTTAAAATGCACATGATTAAATCCTTCATCATACATAGCTTTTTGCCAAGCACTTCCGACTGCCTCATCTGCATTGTCTAATGCGATAACGACATTAAAACTTTCATGCAATTCTTTTGCAATAGCAGTACCTATATCGCCAATACCGCCTGTAATCAGTGCTACTGTATTCATGTTTTCTCCGATTTCCGTAGGTTGGGCCTTGGCCCAACGTCTGCTGTTGGGCCAAGGCCCAACCTACACGATGCCCACACCTCATCCCATGTATTGACCACCATTTACATCAAAATTCGCCCCAGTAATAAACGCCGCCTCATCTGAGGCTAAAAATCTAACCATAGATGCAATTTCATCAGGTGTTCCTAACCGACCCATAGGAATAGCATCGATAATATCCTGTAATACTTCAGGTTTAACCGCCTGTAACATCGGAGTATCAATATAACCCGGGGAAATCGTATTGGCAGTAATGCCTTTTGTAGCGACTTCTAGCGCCAAACTTTTTGTAAACCCATATAACGCAGCCTTAGTTGCAGCATAATTACACTGGCCAAATTGACCTTTTCGACCATTAATCGAGGAGATTGAAATCACCCGCCCAAAAGCGCGTTCAAGCATATAAGGCAATACCAGGTGAGTCATATTAAACACAGCATTAAGATTTGCATCTAACACCACATGCCATTGCTCTTGTGTCATTTTTTTAAGGCTGACATCCATCGTGATGCCCGCATTATTTACCAATACATCAATGCGACCAAAGCGCTCATGAACCAAAGCAGTGAGTTTTTCACAATCTTCATAATGAATAATATTGCCGTAAACAATATCAATCTCAAACCCGAGTGCACGTTGCGCGTCTTGCCAAAGACGTGCCTCATCATGCGAACCATTTTTAAAATATGTTGAAACCACTTGATAATCACGAGAAAGGCGTTGACATATTGCGGTCCCAATGCCACCCATCCCCCCAGTTACAATCGCGACTTGCCTGTCCATGATTTCTTCCTTTTTTTTCTTTCCCACCCTATCAAGATTAATGCACAGATGGTATAAAGTCCAATTGAATTGTTATATACCCAAGATACTTCAAAATGCTATGTTTTAGGCGACTTGATTTTTTTGCCCATAAGATGTTTAAAAGTGAGTAATAGCAAGCCCTATTGCGAACTTTTAAACATCTTATGGGCAGAAAAAGCAAAAGCATAAAAATAGTATTTTGGGGTATCTTGGGTATAATATATGCTACTTACAGCCATCATTTGAGGGAGAATCATGTCTGATACCTTAAAAAACTGGGAAAATGACAACAAAAAAGTGCTAACCCCCCCCAATACTGCTTGGCCAACAGTATTACTTTTTTTTGTCGCCCTATTAAGTTTTATTGGCATGACTTATGGTGCCTTATTTCATATTATCCCTCTTTGGATAGCACTTATCATCAATGGCATCGCGCAATACGCGATGTTTACCGTGCTTCATGATGCCTCTCACCGCTCTTTATCTCAAATCAGCTGGTTTAATGACACCCTTGGCACCATTGCTGCTTTTATTTTATCGCCCATTGCAGGGATACGCGTTTTTCGGTTTGTGCATATGCAACATCATCGCTTTACCAATGAAGGTGGAAAAGTAGACCCTGATGAGTGGTGCGGAAAAGGTAAAACCTGGACATTGCCCCTGCGATGGATGACATTAGACATACACTACGTCTTTTGGTATGCCCATTATTGGTTTAAGCGCCCCAGAAAAGAAAGAATGGAATTGGTGATTAGTTTATTTATAACCATTGCAGTATTTGCGATTGCCGCCCACTTCGATTTGGCCTTACGTTTTGCCTTATTATGGCTGTTACCAGCGCGCTTTGCAGTCACTTGGCTTGCCCTTGCCTTTGATTTTATCCCCCATTACCCGCATGACACCAAAGCCTCTGACAATGAATTTCGTGCAACCACGATGCACCCAACCCATACTTGGCTCATGACACCTATCATGCTCGCGCAAAACGCCCATTTGATTCACCATCTCTACCCCAGAGTGCCTTTTTATCGTTATTTATGGGTATGGCATCATGCGAAAAAGGAGCTTATGGAATGTGGGGCACGGCTTATGCGCTGGAATGGAACGGAAATCAAAGTTGATAATTAACCAAATATTGTCGATACTTAAATCATGTACCATTAAAAAGGATAGGCCATGAATGACAAACTCCAGCGATTTATCGAGCACCTTGTGCCCTTTCTTATTCTTGGTGTAGCGATTGCGCTTGTCATTGGGCTATTTATTATGCTCTCTTATGTGCTTGTGTGGGGATTGCTCATCGGTGGCGTGTTGTGGCTTATCAGTTTTATCAAAGATAAATTTACTAAACCTGAAGATAAAAAGCATAAAGGCCGGATTATTGATCAGAAGTAGCCTTCACCGTCATCCCGAGCATAGCGAGGGATCTCCCAGCAATATCACCGTGCTAAATTCTGGAGATCCCTCACGGAGTTTATCCTGACAAAGGAAGGATTCGGGATGACGACTTTTTTTGGATGACTTACCATGCCTGAATTACCTGAGCTTGAGACCACTAAACGTGCGCTGTTGCCGCATTTGCTCAATCAAACCATAAACCATATTGAAATTTTTCAGCCAAAACTTCGTTACCTTATTGATGAAACTGCATTACGTACCTGCATCAATAAACCCGTGCTCGCACTCAAAAGACGTGCAAAATATTTATTGATAGCATTTTCGCATGGTAGTTTGATGGTTCATCTTGGCATGTCTGGGCGGTTATCAATACAACCCATTAAAGCGCCTAGGCTTAAACATGACCATGTGGTTTTTACTTTTAACAATAAAGAAAGCCTCAGATACAATGATGCCAGACGTTTTGGATTTATTTTATTTGATGAACAACATTTCAATAACCATAGCTTAATCTCAAGACTTGGACCTGAGCCTTTAAGTGACGATTTTCATCCCTTATATTTAGCCCAAAAAGCGATAAATAAACGCGTTGGTATCAAACGCTTTATTATGGACAATGCGATTGTCGTGGGCGTTGGAAATATCTATGCAACTGAGAGTTTGTTTTTAGCAAAACTGCATCCAGAAACCCCAGTAGATAAAATCACATCTTCTCAATGGGCCTTATTATGCGATACCATCAAAGCAGTCCTTGAAAAAGCTATCGCACTGGGTGGTACTACACTCAAAGACTTTTACCACGTTGATGGGAAGCCCGGTTATTTTGCTCAAACGCTAAATGTTTATGGCAGAGGCGGGCAAGCCTGTTTTCAGTGTCAAACGCCCATTGCATCTATCAAAATTGATAACCGAAGCTCTGCTTTTTGTCCGGTGTGTCAGTTACTCTTCGACGCGTAGGTTGGGCCCTGGCCCAACGCCACCATTTTTGTTGGGCCAAGGCCCAACCTACATTCATATTAATATTAAAATATCATTTTTTTGGTTATACTCGCGTTAATGCAACTTTATGTTTGAAAAATATGAAAATATCTCGATTACGAACGCTTTGGATTACTTTTTTATCTTACTTTATCACAGGTATTTGTCTTGTCAGAATCGTATTCACTCACCCTAATCGCACTAAGATGAACCAAATGCTTCGTCACTGGTCTGATAAAATGCTAAAGCTCGGGGGGATAAGCTATAGAGTCATCAACCCCAATAACTATTGCCCCAAAGAGGGCACACCCACCATTATGATGGTCAATCATACCAGCGCCTATGATATACCACTAAGCTTTAAGGTTTTTCCAGAACATGCCATTCGGATGCTTGCCAAAAAAGAGCTATCTCGTATCCCTTTAATGGGACAAGGTATCATACGTTCAGAATGCTTATTTGTTGACAGAAAAAACCGTCATCAGGCCGTTAAAGATTTAATTAATGTCAGAAAACTCTTGGAAACAGGCATAGTCATGTGGATAGCTCCTGAAGGCACACGCTCTCACGATGGTAAACTTGCGCCCCTTAAAAAAGGTGGCTTTATCACAGCAATTATTGCTAAAGCCACCATTATCCCTGTCGGCATCCGAGGTGCCTATGAAATTCTCCCCAAAGATGCTAAAACGCTTAATTATGGACAAGAAACTGAATTACATGTGGGCGAGCCTATTGATGCGTCACAATATACTTTGGAAAATAGAGATGAATTAATTGAGCGGGTTTATCAAAGGATGCTTGAATTGACTGCCCTCACCCCCGGCCCCTCTCCTTAGTTAACGACAGCTGCCATGCCGATATGTCTTGGGTCAGAAGCTGCTGTTATCACGCCTGTTAATTTTTCCCATGTTATGGCCTGCATATCACCATAATAGGCTGTTAACGGGTTTAGTTTGTATCCCATAGCGGTTAATTCACTCACAAGAGCTGGAGAAAAGGTTTCAGGCTCGTACTCTACCCAATCTGGCATATATTGATGGTGAAAACGCATGGCTGACACGATTGATATCGCCCCACCATAATCAAAAAAAGATAGACACCCCAATAACACCATCGTTGCAATTCGACTACCACCAGGTGTACCAAGTATCGCAATACGATTGGGCATTTCTAAAAAAGTCGGCGTCATGCTTGATACGGGTCGCTTACCAGGTGCGATGCTATTCGCCTCCCCGCCCACTAAACCAAATACGTTTTGTGCCCCTACTTTTGTCGTAAAATCATCCATTTCATCATTTAATAATACACCAGTCCCCGCGGCCACAAAGCTTGAACCAAAAATATAATTAATACTTAACGTTGCTGATACGCGATTACCGTCTTTATCCATAATCGAAAAATGGGTGGTATTTGAAGGATTAAGGGAGGCGTTTTGAGGTGGTTTTGTTAATAACTGACTAGGTGTTGCCTCATTATGTTTAATGTTAGGTAGTAATTGATTGGCATTTTCCATCGAAATTAATTTTTCAACGGGGACTTTTACAAAATCAGGATCAGCTAAATACTGCGTCCGTTGCCAATAGCTTAAGCGCATGGCTTCGATAATATCATGTATCCATTGGGCTTTTGTTTCTGTTTGAGATGAAAAATGCGATAAAATATTTAAACTTGTTAATAAAGCCACGCCGCCTGCTGATGGTGGCGGCGCTGTTACCACTAACATATTATGATAAGCGCCAACTAAGGGTTCTCGTATTTTAACTTGATAATCATTCAAATCTTTTAACGACCAAATGCCCCCTGCTTTTACGACGGCATTAACTAATTTTTGGGCGACATCACCTTTATAAAACCCATCATGACCAGAAGCGGCTATGGCACGTAACGTTTTCGCCAAATCTGGCTGTTTTAAAATCTCGCCCAGGGCATAGGGCTTACCATGATTTAAAAATTGCTGACTTGCTGCAGGATATAAGCTTAATTGCTTTAACCTATCGGTCATCTGTATAAAAGTCATATATTGATAATCAACCGCAAATCCCTCTTCCGCTAAAGCTATCGCAGGTGCTAAAGTTTCTTTTAAAGGCAGACGACCATAATGCTTGGCCATATAAGTAATAGCTGCAGGCATGCCGGGGATTGCGGCCGCTAACGGGCCATTAAGCGACAAATCGGCTTTGATATTTCCTAATCCATCTAAATACATGTCTTTAGTCGCAGCAAGAGGTGCCGCTTCTCGACCATCAATAAAAATATTTTTTTGGTCTTTTTCAAGATGTAACAGCCAAAATCCGCCTCCCCCTAAACCTGAGTGATAAGGTTCAACAACGGCAAGGGCTGCACTCACTGCAACCGCGGCATCAAAAGCATTTCCGCCTTTTTCGAGGATGCTAAGACCTGCATTAGTCGCAAGGGGATGGGCGCTCGCCACGGCATAACCATGTTTTGCATCTGCATAAGTTGAGAATGGGCTAAAAAGTGCAAATCCTGCCACAATTAACGCGCATCCTAATCGCTTCACACTAGGTCCTTTTTTTGGATTTTAAGGCTTTAACCACAATTTCTGGCACAAATTGCGACACATCACCATTAAGGGCGGCAATTTCTCGAACCAGTGTCGATGAGATAAACATCAAATCTTCCGATGGGGTTAAAAATAAGGTTTCAATGTTTTTAGAAAGTTTACGGTTCATGCCTGCTAATTGAAATTCATACTCGAAATCACTGACAGCTCTTAAGCCTCGAAGAATAACATTGGCGCGTTGTTCTTTGGCAAATTCTATTAATAAATTATCAAAGCCTATCACGGTAACGTTTGAAAGGTGAGCTACCGATTGCTCAATATGTGAAATACGTTCTTTGCAGCTAAAAAAAGGACGTTTCACATCATTAGCAGCGACTGCGACTATCAACTCATCAAATAACGAAGCTGCTCGCAAAATAATATCAAGATGACCGTTAGTAACAGGGTCAAAAGTTCCAGGGTAGATAGCACGATTATTCATATTATGATGAGTGAAAAGTTGCATGTTATTAAAGTCTATCGTAAAGTTGGATGAAAAACTATGTTGACAGGGAAAAACCTCATATGAAATATCAATGGACTTGTATTACGCTTGCCTCCCTTCTTTGTATGGCATGTGCTAGCGCCCCCACAGGCGATGCACCATCGACTGATGCCTCGCCAAGCGCAGATGCCACTCAAGCCCCTGTTAAAACCATAAGCGCTGAACGCATCAACAGCTGGCAAATATCAGGGGCCATGGCTGCTAGAAACCTTAAAAAGGCATGGACTGCCTCGATTAATTGGCAACAACGTGGTCAAGGTCAATATGATATACGCCTTTCAGGCCCCCTTGGCAGCGGGACTGTCATGATAGCCAAACAAGGTGGTCGCATTATTCTTAAAGATGGCCCAAAAACTGTTACGTCTAACAATGCTGAAGCCATGTTATTAAAACAAACTGGTGTCAGACTACCTGTGAGTCAATTGTATTACTGGGTACGAGGCATTCCAGCGCCTGGTAATGTCGGGCATTCGCAAAAAGACAGCCAAGGTCGTTTAATCAGTTTAAGCCAGGGCGGCTATCAAATTGATTACAGCCGTTATATCAATAAAAACAATGTGGCCTTGCCCGGGTTTATTAAACTACAAGGGAGAGGGGTGCTTGTTAAGTTGGTGATTAATCGTTGGAATTTTTAATGTGGGCTTAAAGTTTAAAAAAAGTCTGGTGTCAACGTTGACATCGCCCTATTTTGATAGCAAAATACGCGCTCATTGATACAACAGCTTATTGGGGTGTCGCCAAGCGGTAAGGCACAGGGTTTTGATCCCTGCATACCTAGGTTCGAATCCTAGCACCCCAGCCATTAACTTGTTAACTCAAGTGAACAGACGGCAGAAGATAACCCGGAAGGAGGCGTTCCTAGGAAGGCTGAAACAACAATAATATCTTGCTGGCTGTCTTCTGCTATGTGTTCAACAATAAGGTCTAGAATCCATGTCTACCATGATGATTTTTAATGGCAACGCCAATATTGACTTAGCCACCCGTGTCGCATCCCATCTTGATATTCCGCTTGGTAAAGCTACTGTCAGTACTTTTAGCGACGGTGAAACCATGGTGGAAATCCTCGAAAATGTTCGAGGTAAAGACGTTTTCATCCTTCAATCTACTTGTGCGCCTGCCAACGATAACCTCATGGAATTGTTGACCATGGCTGACGCCTTAAGACGTTCATCTGCGGGTCGAATTACTGCTGTCGTTCCTTATTTTGGCTATGCTCGCCAAGACCGTCGCGTACGCTCTGCACGCGTTCCCATCACCGCTAAAGTGGTCGCTGATATGATGGCATCCGTTGGCATCTGTCGCGTTTTAACCGTTGATTTACATGCTGATCAGATTCAAGGCTTTTTTTACATGCCAGTTGATAACGTGTATTCAACGCCTGCTTTACTTGAAGACATTAAAAAGCAAAAATTAAACAATATCATGGTCGTCTCTCCCGATGTCGGCGGGGTCGTTCGTGCACGAGCCATTGCTAAACTGCTTAACGATGCAGATCTTGCAATTATCGATAAAAGACGCTCAGGCCCTAATAAGTCTGAGGTGATGCATATCATTGGTGAGCCCGCGGGTCGTGATTGTCTTATCGTTGATGATATTGTCGATACCGCAGGAACGCTATGTTCCGCTGCCGTTCAATTAAAGAAAAATGGCGCAAGCTCTGTCAGGGCTTATATTACTCACCCAGTGTTATCAGGTGCCGCCATTAAAAACATTCAAGCGTCATCACTAGATGAAGTTGTTGTAACCGATACCATCCCCCTATCAGATGAAGCCAAACATTGCCGTAAAATCCGCATTGTGAGTCTTGCACCTATGCTCGCGTCTGCGATTAAGCGCATTAATATCGAAGAGTCTGTGAGTTCTTTGTTTATTGATTGATTGTCAGAGCCACGACCGTAAGGGAGTGTTACACGAAATTCTGTGAACGCTCCTTTACAGTCGCGGCTCTGTTGCTTCAGAATTAGTCGCGGCTTCCAACATACTTATCATCAAAATATTGACGCAATTTTGTTCTTAGCGTGCCACGGCTAATGCCTAGCATTATCGCTGCGCGTGATTGATTGTATTTGCAATATTCCATTACGGCTTTAAGTAATGGTATTTCAATTTCTTCTAGTACGAATTTGTAGAGATCAACAGGTTCACTGCCCTTCAACTCTCCGAAATAGCGTTGCACTGAGTGAGTTACACTGGTCGCTAAAGACGAAGTTGTTTCTCCGGCATCATTGCTGATTGTTGTCATTATTATATCCCCTTCATAAAAAAAAAGAATCTTACATAATTGAGCAATTTCTGACAAGGCTTAAAGATGAAAAATTCGCGAAAATGCTGAAAATAATTGGGTGAGACGAGCTCACCCAGGAAAAATTGTTTACATCCCTATTAGAATTGAACCATAGTGGAATTAAATGGCTTTCCATTGACTGTAAATTGACCTTTCTCAAGTTTAAACTCAACGCTGTAATTTTCTCCACTTTGGACCATCAATCCTGATTGAACCATCGCAGCGATTTGTGTATCAACTTTAGTTGCAACCTGAGCATCCAAATCAACTGTATTTGTCGGCAATGTTACACCTGGCGCCCCTGCTTGAGATAACATTTTTTGTTTAACAGATTCTGTTAATAATGTTTTTAATACCGCAACTGGCATACTAAATTTACCCTCGCCAAGCACATTTTGCATTAACTTTAACGGATTCGCATTATCAGGCGATGCGGGCAGTGATGTTGTCATATGTCCATCAATGGCACCTTCAGGTAATACTAAATGAATATCCGAAATTTCAAGCTCAGGACCTTTGCTAAGCAACTTTGGTAACTGAGGCAATATCGCAAGCATGGCTTGTTGACGCTCAACGTCTGTGCCGTTTTGTGCTTTTTGAGCAATGGTATTAATATTGGCAACCGATTCGGCATCTAAATTACGAACAGCCATTTCGATGTGACCTGGGCCATAGTTCTTATCTTGAGCCATGACTTTATCCAATGACAACTCAACTGATAAGCTAAACAAATCATCATCGATATCAGTACTAGAATTTCCATCAAGCTTGCTGACTTCTACCATGGTTTTATCATTGTCTCTCACCACTAAAGAAGGGAATGAAAAATTCGCATCGCCAATATACAACCCGTTAATTGATTTATGTAAATCAAAATCAGAACTCACAGGGTCTAATGTTGTCACGATTTTATCTTTTGTGATTTTCAGGCCGTTCAAATTAATGCTACCTGAAACATTTGATAAGCCCGAAGATAAATTCGTCGTCGCTAACATGCCATTCCAATCAAAAGAAACATTGCCTTCTTTAGCTTTAAGCATAAAAGAAGGAATGCCCATATTAACTTTTGAATGATTGAGGTAGCTTACTAATAAACTTAAATCAAGTTTAGGTTGGGTTGATTCTTTGGTAAACAATGCATCAAACTGGCCTACCATTTGTTGTGGCATCTTAATATCAGTATAAGCATAGCCCATACCTAATTTAACGCCGTTAGCTGAAAATATGATGGGACCATGATTAACGGTCAGCGGCATATCAAAATCAAATTTTTGCGCAGGAATGGTGCGTGACTGGCCATTGTTATTAACCACTTGCTCAGGCACCGCAAAATGCCACTTTAATTGAGCTGTTGATGAAAACCAACCACGGTTATAACTTTCAACATCAACCATGACCCCATTAGAAGATTGATTGATAACGCCCAATGTGTCTTTAACGGTTCGTTCCGTAACAACACCCATACCATAATACCCGCCCAATAGTATCGCTGCTGCAACACCTGTCAGTCCTAGGACTTTTTTCATTGTGCTCTCCATTAATAAAAATAACGTGGTTTCACGACTGATATCAACTATAGACTACTTTTTAGAATTTTGCAGCTAATTGCTCCTAATACTGCGGCATCGATGGATCCCGCGGACAAGCCGCGGGACGTAGGTGGGGCGTGGGACGTAGGTAAGGTGCGGGACATAGGTTTATGTATCTACCATTTAATCTTAAATGCATTGTTAAGGGCTTTTTCAGCAGCAGCTCCTGGGATGGACTCTAAGCTATTGCCATCTCCGCTCTCTATGCTTTGTCCAATCGCATCGGTCACACCCCCCATATGAGTGCGCCAACCGTCCACTGTTTTTAAGTTAGCGCGTTGGGCGCTATCTAGACCTGGCACATGATTAAAAAAACCATCACGAACTTTATCTCCAATGGCATCACCTGCTTGCTTTAGCGCGTCACTAACCGCTTCTTTAATGGTGTTACTACTATCCGGCATATCTTTATAATCGGGTTTATTTTCAGCTGAAGGG
>Ga0075163_10004696_pt1 | contig 18295 bp, 18 predicted proteins | sample JI1023141ADNA_FD_71478 | JGI IMG/M metagenome (GOLD analysis project Ga0075163, IMG submission 71478) | Wastewater effluent complex algal communities from Wisconsin, to seasonally profile nutrient transformation and Carbon sequestration -... | ecosystem: Engineered > WWTP > Effluent > Algae...
GGCCGGGCAGATCGGCGCGTCGACGGGGGCGTCGATCGGCGTGGCGTCGATCACGGCGGCGTCGATCACGGCGGCGTCGATCACGGCGGCGTCGATCACGGCGGCGTCGATCGCGGCGGCGTCGATCGCGGCGGCGTCGATCACGGCGGCGTCGATCAGCGCAGCGTCGATCAGCGCGGCGTCGATCACCGCGGCGTCGATGGGCGGCGCGTCGATGGGCGGTGCGTCGGGGAGCGGCGCGTCCACCGCGCTGGCGTCGATCACGGCGGCGTCGACGACGTCGTCGCCATCGCCGTCGGGGCGCCCGCACCCGCCGCCCGCGCCCAGCGCGAGCGTGATCATCAACCCAAGCCCAACCGCGACCACCGATCGCTGCATGCCACGAGCGTATCGCGGCCGCGGCGCGTGCGGCGCGGCGTCGCTGGCCTGCCGCTGGTGTACGGGCCCGACCTGCGCCATGGTTTGCGGCTGATGCGCGCGCCAGCTCTGGTATCGACCCTCGCGTTACTCACGCTCGCCGCCTGCGGCGACGACGCGGCCACCGCCATCGACGCCGCCCCCGACGCGCCAGCGTGCGCGCTCGCGGCGCCGCAGATCGCCGGGACGCCGCCCACCGACGCCCTGGCCGACTCCCCCGCGCGTTGCGGCGCGCCGGCGTACCAGTGGCGACGCGCCGGCGTCGGCGTCCCCGGCGAGCGCGGACCGCGCACCGACTACAGCGCCGCGCAGCTCGGCGTGCTGGCCCAGGCCGCCGGCGCGACGCTGCCGTCGCCGCCCGAGCACGCCGTCGCGATCGCCAACCTGAGCTACACCACGCAAGACCGCGGCGCGCTGGTCGAGAGCTCGACGGTGGTCGCGTTCCCGACCGATTTGCCCGCCGGCGTGCGTCCGCCGCTGCTGTTGTTGCTGCACGGCACGTCGGGCTTCCGCCACGCGTGCGGCCCGACGGTCGACACCCAGTTCCAGCTGCTCGGCGCGATGCTGGCCAGCTACGGCTGGGTGGTCGTCACGCCGGACTACCTCGGCCTCGAGAGCGTCGGCGCCGACTACCCGGCGCTGCACCCGTACCTGGTCGGCGAGGCCACCGCGATCGCGTCGCTCGACGCCGCCCGCGCGGCCAGCCAGGCGCTGGTGGCCGACGGCATCTGCGCGCGGCCCGAGCTGGCGGTGATCGGCGGATCGCAGGGCGGCCACGCCGCGCTGTGGGTCGATCGCCTGGCGCCGTACTACGCGCGCGAGCTCGAGCTCCTGGGCACCGTCGCGACGGTGCCGCCGTCGGACCTGGTCGGGCACAGCGACCGCGCGCTGCGCCAGCTGGTGCCGGCGTCGGCCAACGTGCTCGCGACGCTGGCCACCGAGGCGCCGTGGTACGGCAAGGCGGCGCAGCTCGGCGACGTCCTCGACCCGCCGTGGCGCACCGACGTGCCGGCGGCGCTCGAGGAGGCGTGCGACCCGGGCGGCGTCGTCGAGCCGTCGGCGCTGTCGGACGTGTTCACCGACGCGCTGCTCACCCACGTCGCGACCGGCTCGCTCGCGACGTTCCCCGGCTTCGGCTGCCTGTTCACCGAGAACTCGCTGCTCGACACCAGCGTCGCGCGCATCACGCCGACGTCGCCGTCGTACGGCATCCTGTTCGTGCTCGGCGAGGCCGACACGCTGGTCGTGCCGGAGATCGAGCGCGCCGCCTACGACGAGCTGTGCGCGGCCGGCGTGCCGCTCACCTACCTCGAGTGCCAGGGCGCGAGCCACACCCGCGCGACGGCGTGGTCGCTGCCGGAGATCGTCGACTTCCTCGCCGCGCGCCGCGCGCGCACGCCGTTCGCCGCGCAGTGCACGCGCCCGGCCGCCAGCCGGTGCCGCGGCACGCCGCCGTGATCACGCCGCGGGTCACGCCGCGGCGGCGAGCAGCGCCGGGCCCCACTCGGCCACGCGCCAGCGGCGCACGCCGTCGATCGCCGCCAGCTCGTCGAGCGAGCCCGGCGCGGCGGCGGCGATCCGCTCGATCACCCGCTGCGACAGCACGATCGCCGGGTCGAGCCGCAGGCGCTCGGCCTGCGCGTCGCGCCACGTCCGCAGCGCGGCGATGCGGCGCTTGACCGCCGCCGACGGCGCGGCGCGTCCCTCGGCCTTGGGGCTGGGCAGCTCGCGCTCGGGCAGCGCCAGGCCGCGCGCGATCGCCGCGGCCACGTCCGCGTGCTGATCGGCCTGGCGCGGATACGACGCCAGCGCCCGGGCGACGCCGTCGACCGACGTCGGCGCCGTCTCGGCCAGCGCGAGCAGCACCTCGGGGCCGACGATCTTGAACGGCGGCCGATCCGCCGCGGCGGCGCGCGCTTCGCGCCACACGTACAGCTCGCGCAGCACCGCCTGCTTGCGCCGCGACAGCGCCGCCGAGCCCTTGATCCGCCGGAAGCCGTCGGGCTCGGTGCGCGTCGACGGCGCCGGCACCAGCGCGGCCAGCGCCGCGAACTCCTCGCGCGCCCACTCGGTGCGGCCGACGTCGGCCAGCCGCGTCGTCAGTCGCGTCGCCAGCGCCATCAGGTGCGCGACGTCGGCCAGCGCGTACGCCTCTTGCTTCGCCGTCAGCGGTCGCTTCGACCAGTCGTCGCGCTGGCTGCCCTTGCTGAGCTCGACCCCCAGCTCGGCGCGCACCAGCGCCTGCAGCCCGACCTCGGCGTCGCCCAGGAGGCGCGCGGCGATCGCGGTGTCGAACATCGTCCGGAACGTGACCCCGAAATCGCGGCGCATCGACGTCACGTCGTTGTCGCCACCGTGGACCACCTTCACCACCGCCGGGTCGGCGAAGACCGGCGCCAGCGGCGTCAGGTCGGGCACCGCCAGCGGATCGATCAGCCACGACGCGCCGCGATAGGCGGTGAGCTGGATCAGGCAGACCCGCTCGGCGTAGTGGTGCAGGCTGTCGGCCTCGGTGTCGATGCCGATGGCGCGCACACCAGCCAGCTCGGCGGCGAGCTGGTCGAGCTGCGCGGCGGTGCGGATCCATCGCGTCGGGGCGTCGGGCACGCCGCACCATAGCGCCCGCGGCGTCTGGTCGCAGGGGCGGGGGGCCGCTATCGGCGGCGCGGCGACCGCCCGGTACACTCGCGGGACCATGTCGACGACGTCCGCTGGTCCCAACGGCACCTCGCCGCGCCTCGTCGAGGCCGGCGACACGCTCTCCACGCCGACCCCGAGCGCCGCCGTCGACGACGCGGTCGATCGCGGCGTCGAGCGCTCCCAGACCCAGCGCGCGCTCACCTTGCGCGACGCGCTGGTCGGCCACGCCAAGGGCGAGCCCGACGGCGAGATCATCGCCAGCATCCGCGCGCTGCTCGACGGCGCCTCGCCCGACGAGCGCAAGGCGCTCAAGAAGCTGCTGTACGCGCCCACCGACGAGCTGGCCGACGGCGATCCCGATCGCGAGCTGTCGCGGCACTGGCGCGACGGCGCGTATCCGTACAAGAACCTGATGTCGCGGCGCGCCTACGAGCAGCAGAAGTACTACCTGCAGGTCGAGCTACTGAAGCTGCAGGCCTGGGTCAAGGACACCGGGCAGCGCGTCGTCGTGCTGTTCGAGGGCCGCGACGCCGCCGGCAAGGGCGGCGCGATCAAGCGCTTCATGGAGCACCTCAACCCTCGCGGCGCGCGGGTCGTCGCGCTCGAGAAGCCGTCGGAGAGCGAGCGCGGGCAGTGGTACTTCCAGCGCTACATCGAGCACCTGCCGACCCGCGGCGAGATCGTGATGTTCGATCGCAGCTGGTACAACCGCGCCGGCGTCGAGCGGGTGATGGGGTTCTGCGACGACGCCGAGTACCAGGAGTTCCTGCGCCAGGCGCCGGAGTTCGAGCGGCAGCTCGCGCGCAGCGGCATCTACCTGTTCAAGTTCTGGTTCTCGGTGAGCCGCGCCGAGCAGCGCCGCCGATTCAAGGAGCGCAAGCTGCACCCGCTCAAGCAGTGGAAGCTGTCGCCGGTCGACCTCGCGTCGCTCGACAAGTGGCGCGACTACACCGAGGCGAAGGAGGCGATGTTCCTCCACACCGACACCTCCGACGCGCCGTGGACCGTCATCAAGAGCGACTGCAAGAAGCGCGCGCGGCTCAACGCGATGCGCTTCGTGCTCGCGCGGCTGCCGTACGCCAAGCGCGACCTCGGCCGGATCGGCGCCGTCGATCCGCTGATCGTCGGGCGCCCGGGCCTGGCCGTCGGCGGCGGCGACGATCAGCTGGCGATCGCCACCGGGCTGTAGCGCTCGACGAACCGGGCGCGCGTGCCAACCTCCCACCCGGAGGATCGCGATGCTCACCTGGACCACCGTCAGCGACCGCGCCAAGCACGGCAACCCGCCGGCCCCGACTCGCGTCGAGAAGGACGACGCCGCGTGGCGCGCCGCGCTCGCGCCCGAGGTCTACCTGATCACCCGCGCCGGCCGCACCGAGCGGCCGCACTCGAGCGCGATGTGCCACAGCGTCACCCCGGGCCGGTACCGCTGCGCGTGCTGCGCGACGCTCCTGTTCGACGCCACCAGCAAGTTCGACTCGGGCACCGGCTGGCCGTCGTTCACGCAGCCGGCGTCGCCCGACGTGGTCGCGTACCACGGCGACGATAGCCACGGCATGCTGCGCGTCGAGACCACCTGCGCGGTGTGCGACGCGCACCTCGGCCACGTCTTTCCGGACGGGCCGGCGCCGTCGCGCCTGCGCTACTGCATCAACGGCCTGGCGCTGGTCAAGGACGCCTGACCGCGCGCTACGGGGCGAGGCGGCGCTGCAGGCGCGCGAAGCGCGTGTCGTTGAACGAGTCGTCGAGCCGCCGCACGTCGGTCGAGAACGTCGGGATGATGACGCTCCAGCGGCCGTCGGCCCAGGCGAACTCGAGCTGATAGGTGCCGGCCGGGTTCTGCTCGGAGATGTCGAGCACCGACCACGTCGCGATCGCCGGGCCGGTGCGCGCGCACGCGCCGCTGCCGTCGGTGGCCTCGGCCAGCGCGAACACCTCGCGGTCGGGCGTCAGCTCGATCGCGGTGCCGTACAGCGCCGATGGCTGGCACGACCACCAGGCCCCGACCAGCCGGGCCTCGAGATCGTCGGCCGACGGGTAGCTATCGACCGTCGCCGGGTCGGTGGCGCCACACGCCGGCGGCGCGGCGCACTGCAGCTTGGTCACGTCGACCGCCGGCACCGGCACCGGCCCGGGCGTCGTCGTCGTCGCCGCTTCGGTGCAACCCGCCGCGAGCCAACCGAGCATGAACACCCCGCGCAGCTTCACCATGCGTCGAAGGTAGCGCGGGCCCGCGCCAAGGTGCCGCGCTGCCGAGCGGCAAGCTGCGGCAGCGGTGACGCGGCGCACGCGCCGGGAGTGGCGGCCGGGGCGCCGCCCGATGGATGAACGCGGTTACAGTCGCGCGGTGAGCCCCGCGACCTTCGACGAGCACGAGTTCACGACCCGGATCGACGCCGCCCTCCGCCGGATCCGGACGGTGCTCGACAACACCCGCCACCCGCAGTACCCGGCGGACGTCCCGCACCGCTACGACGACAAGTACCTGCTGGCCGAGGTCGTCACCCGGGTCGCGGCGGCCGCGCTGTTGCAGTGCCTCGAGGTCGTCGGCATCACGCCGGCGCAGGTGCTCGAGCTGCGCGGCTGGGCGGCGCACCGCGCGGTGACGTTGCGCCTGACCGCGCAGGAGAGCTGTCGGTTCCTGCGCGAGGTGACGCGCAAGGTCGAGTCGGCGGAGGAGCGCGTGACCGAGGTCCGCGGCATCCTCGGCAAGACCACCCGGACCGAGAAGGTGGTGACCACCGTCGTCGAGTACTTCTGGGCCTTCGACGTCACCTACGCGCTGGTCGCGTTCCCGGGCACCGCCACCGAGGAGGCGGTCACGCTGCACACCCGCAGCGCCAGCGTCGAGCTCAAGACCACGCAGCAGACCACGCCGCGACCCAAGGCGGTGGTGCGGCCGGCGTGCGACGTCAACCTGACCTGGCTGTTCGCCCACCTCGACGCCGAGGCCCGGGCCGCGTTCACGATCGACCGCACCGCCGCCGCGTGTCACACGCCGCGGCGCAACCCGGAGATCGAGGCGGCGCTGGCGGCCTTCGACGAGGTGGCGACGTGGTGCGGCCAGGTCACGAGCTACTTCCTCACCCAGCTGTTCCCGGTCCAGCAAGACCACGGTCTCGACCTGACGGCGCTCGACGGTCGCGACGTGTTCGTGCCGGTGCTGCCGCTGTTCGAGAGCGATCAGGTCGACGGCGAGGGCGTGCTTCCGGGCGCCTACGCCAACGCGTTCCTGGCCGAGCAGCAGCGCAGCCTGGCCGAGACCTGCCGGGCGCTGGCGGCGATGTTCCCGCGCGACGCGACGCTGATCACCGCGGTCGAGGCCAGCCTGGTGGTGACGTTGTCGCACCTGCGCCAGGTGTGCCGCCAGCTCACCGCGGCGGTCGACTACGTCGAGGCGATGCTGCGCGACCAGCTGATCGCGGCGATCGGCAAGGAGGTGACGCCGGCCGACTTCGCCAGCTACATGGAGTTCCACCACAACAAGCTGGTCAAGCCGGCGTATCGGCCGCGGCCGTTCTCGCACGCGATCCGCCGCCCCGACCACGATCCCGAGGGCGTGCTGGCGATCGAGGCCGAGCGCGGCGGCGCCACCGCGGCGATCTCGACCACCGTGCACCAGTCGGCGGCGCGCTGGCCGATGCGGTTCGCGCTCGACGCGTCGACCCGGGTGGCGTTCCTCGGCGAGCGCTACCTGCACGCGTGGATCGGCCACCAGTTCTCGGGCCAGCCCAGCCCGGCGCTCGCGCTGGTGGCGCGGGCCCGGCAGTTCAGCAGCTTCGTGCTGCTGGTCGGGCGGATCGCGTCGGCCGAGCTGTTCGAGCCGAAGTTCGGGATCATCGTCCAGAACAAGGACCTGCTGAAGATCCCGCTGATGCTCGAGCAGATCCCGACGCCCAAGGAGTTCCGCGACGCGATCGAGTCGCTGTCGCCCGAGCAGCAGCGGTTCGCGCGCGCCTACCGCGGCATGCAGCTCGAGTCGACGCTGTTCGGCGTCTGCGTCATCCACATCAAGCCGCAGCTCGAGAAGCTGCTCAAGCTCCCGCCCGACAGCCTGACCAAGGAGATCAAGCTGACCCAGGAGCTGCTGACGCTGTTCATCGAGTACCAGATCCCGAGCGATCTGCTGTCGTACGACGGGCCGGCCGAGGCGGCGCCCGACGCCAAGCTGGCGCGGGTCAAGGAGTACGTCGGCCGCATGCAGGAGATGATCGCGCTGTCGAAGCAGCGCGAGATCGACGAGGAGCGCGAGCGCGAGGCGCTGCGGCTGGCCGAGCAGAACCGCACGCCGGTGCCGCCGCCGTACCCGTCGGCGGCGATGGACAACCTGCGCGGCGGGTTTGGCGGGCCGCCGCCGATGCCGAGCGGTGCGCCGCCGCCGCCGCGCAGCGCGGACCGGCCGCGGTCGGCGCCGGTGCCGATGGCCGCGCCGATGCCAAGCATGGCGCCGGCGATGGCCGCGCCGGGGATGGCGGGACCGCCGCCCGCGCCACCCGCCGCGCCGCCGCCGTCGGCGCCGCCGCCCGCCGTGGCCACGCCCGCGCCGACCGCCACGCGCGGCGATCGCCACGCCGCGCCGCCGAGCGACGCCGCCGTCGGCGAGGGCATCGACTACACCCGCCTGCCGGGCCAGCTCGACCAGCAGTTCGAGGCGCTCGACACCGACGGCGCGCTGCGGGCGACGATCATCAACCCCGGCGACCCGTGGACCCGCACCGCGCACAAGGGCCTGCTCGGCGCGGCCAAGACCGCGCGGCTGGGGGCGCCCGAGCAGACCACCGAGCGCCACCGCGCGTTCGACCTGCTCGACGCGCTGACCAAGTCGGGCGCGCTGCCGATCGACGACGCGGCGCTGCACGTCGTGCTCGCCGCGACGCACTGCTTCGACAAGACGCTGCTCGACACGGTGATCCAGGACAACGTCAACCCGATCGAGAAGGTCGAGCGCTCGCTGATGATCGTCGGCACCACGGTGCACGGGCGCGGCGCCCGCGAGCTGCTCGCCGACGACCAGCGCGCGCGGTTCTTCGCCACCACCCCGCAGCTCGACGCGCCCGCGGCGGCCGACGCGGCCGCTGACCCGGCGGCGCCGCCGCGCCCCGCCGACGAGACGCCATGATCCGCTGGCTCGCGATCGCCGCGGTCGCCGCGCTCGGCTGCGGCGACGCCGATCCCCCGCGGCCGACCTCGGGGCCGCTCGAGAGCATCGTCCACATCGGGCCGACCGGCGTGCAGCTCTACGCGCGTCAGCACCGCCTCGATCTCGCCGCGCTGCCGCTCGCCGCGCCGCTCGGCCTGCCGCTGACCGGGCCGATCGAGCTCGACGCCAACGTCACGATCCCGCTGCTCGAGCTGCGCCCGGCGCCGCGCTACACCAGCGGCCGGGTGGCGGTGCGCTGCGTCGGTCGCTGCCGGCTCGGCGACGATCGCACGCCGGCGCAGGGGCTCGCCGACGGCGGCGCGTTCTCGCACGTCGACCTCGACGGCCTCGACGCGCAGCTGCTGATCCGCCGCGGCGTCGCGCGGCTCACCCGGTGGACGCTGCCGTCGCCCGAGGTCGAGACCGCGGTCGGCCTCGAGATCCGGCTGGCGTCCGACCCGGGCGCCAGCGCGCTCGACGGCTGCGTGCGCTACCGGCCGACGGCGGCGCTGGCCGCGCGCGATCCGCGGCTGCACGCGCTGGCGATCCAGGCCGGCGCGGCGGTGGCCGACGGCTGGTACGCGCTGCGGATCGACGGCACCGTCGACGCGCCCCGGCTGGTGGCGGTGCCGTGCGAACCGGCGACCGGCGGCTGACCACCGCCGCGCGGGCCGGGCCCGACGTCACGGCGCGGCGGTCTGCACCAGCGCGGCGAGCTGGCGCAGCGAGTCCTGCCAGCCGAGCACGCACATCTCGACCGGGATGATCTCGGGGATGTTGGCCTGGGTGATGTGCACGTCGGTGCCGCACGACACCGCGCGCAGGCGGACCGTCACCTCGATCTCGCCGGGCAGGTTGGGATCGTCGAAGCGATCGGTGTAGCGGAGGAGCTCGCCGGGGCGCAGCTCGCGGAACTCGCCGCCGAACGAGTGGCTGTGCTGGGTCGCGAAGTTGGTGAACGACATCCGGAAGCGCCCGCCGACGGTGGCGTCGAAGGCGTGGACCGTCGCGGTGAAGCCGTCGGGCGGCAGCCACTTGGCCAGCGCGGGGCCATCGACGAACGCGCGGTAGACGCGCTCGGGCGGTGCGGTGAGGACGCGGTGGAACTCGAGGGTGTTGCCCATGGCGCGAGTGTGCCCGATCTCCCGTGCGCGCGCGGGCGCGTCGCGGTCCCGCGCCCTAGTCGGCCGCGCAGGGGTCGGCGGTCGGCACGTAGGGCGCGCGCGGGCCGATGGCCTGGCCGGCGCGATCGATCGTCCACTGCTCCCGGCCGTCGTGGACGGTCGCGGCGCCGTGACAGAACCCGGCGGCGTCGACGAACTGCGGCGCGATCACGACCGCGCCGCCGCGATCGAGGAAGCCGACCCGGCCGGCGCCGTCGACGATCCGCGCCAGGCCCTCCTGGAAGTAGTCGGGGCCGTTGTCGAACGCGTAGGCCTGCGCGACCTCGGCGCCGCTGGGATCGATGAACACGAAGCGGGCCCGGCCGCCCGGCGCGGCGGGCCGCTCGACGGCGGCGGCGAGCCCGTGCTTGCTGAACTCGTACGCGAACCCGAAGCGCGGCGGGATCACGAAGTCGCCGGCCAGGTTCTTGTAGCCGTAGGTGCCGTCGGGGCTCTCGACCGCGTAGCGATCGCGGTTGCCGGGCGGCGCCTCCTCGAGCTCGGCGCCGCACGCCTCGTCGGCGGGCGTGACCGGCGGCAACGGCAGCGGCGCGCGCGGCGGCGTGGCCGCGGGGTGAGGCGAGGCGCCGCCGCAGGCGGCGAGGGCGACGACGACGAGCGCGCGCGACATCGCGTGAGGTTACCGCGCCGGCGTGGATCGCGGCCGCCGCCGCGTGGCACCATCGCCGCCGATGCAGCTGGTCCACGTCTACCTGAACTTCCCCGGCACCACCGAGGCCGCGATGCAGCACTACGCGTCGATCTTCGGGACGTCGATCCTGGCGATGATGCGCTTCGGCGAGGCGCCGTTCCTCCCCGAGGTGCCCGAGGCCGCCAAGGCCAAGGTGATGCACGCGGAGCTGCCGATCACCGAGCAGGTGCACCTGATGGCCAGCGACGCGATCGAGGGCTTCGGCGGCACGCGGCAGATCGGCACCAACTTCCACGTGTCGCTGGTGGCCAGCGATCGCGCCGAGGCCGATCGGGTGTTCGCGGCGCTGGCCGACGGCGGCAAGGTGACGATGCCGCTGGCCAACGCGCCGTGGGGGCCGTACTTCGGCATGTGCGTCGATCGCTTCGACGTGCAGTGGATGGTGAGCCTGCCGCACCCGGTGTGAGCCGCGGCGGCGCCGCCGCGATCGCGCTATCGTCGCGGCGATGGCCAAGGCGCCGCTGCCGCTCGCGAGCACGATGAACCGCACCAGCGTCGACGCCTACCTGCGCGACGGCTGCGGGCGCTGCGTGCACTACCGGACCCCGGCGTGCAAGGTGCGCACGTGGACGCCGGTGCTCGAGGCGCTGCGCGCGATCGCCCAGGCCAGCGGGCTGACCGAGACGATGAAGTGGGGCAGCCCCTGCTACACGCTCGCGGGCAAGAACGTGCTCATGGCGGTGGCGTTCAAGGAGTCGTGCGCGCTGCAGTTCTTCAAGGGCGCGGCGCTGGTCGACGACGCCGGGCTGCTCGAGAGCCCCGGCCCCAACTCGCGCTTCGGGCGATTCCTGCGGTTCCGCTCGGTGGCCGAGGTGAAGGCGCGCCGCGCGGTGGCGACGCGGCTGATCGAGCAAGCGATGGCGCTCGAGCGCGCCGGGACCAAGGTGGTCGGAGCCGCCGCGCCCGAGCCGGTGCCCGACGAGCTGGCCCGGCGGTTGGCCGCCGATCCGGCGCTCGGCCGCGCGTTCGCCGCGCTGACGCCCGGGCGGCGCCGCAGCCACGTCCTGCACATCAGCGGCGCCAAGCAGCCCGAGACCCGCGCGCGGCGGGTCGAGCGCTGCGCGCCGGACATCCTCGCCGGCCGCGGGTTCAACGAGCGCTAGCCGGCCGCGCCGGACCGTCGAGCAGGTCGCGCAGCCGCGTCGCCAGCGCCTCGCGGGTGTAGGGCTTGGCCAGGAACTCGACGCCGGGCTCGAGCACGCCGTGGTGCGCGATCAGATCCGCGGTGTAGCCCGAGACGAACAGCACGCGGATCGTCGGGCGCAGCGCCGCGACGCGATCGGCCAGCTCGCGGCCGTTCATCGCCGGCATGATCACGTCGGTGAGCAGCAGGTCGACCGGCGCGTCGGTGGCGGCCAGCCACGCCAGCGCGGCCGCGCCGCTCTCGTGATCGTACACCCGGTAGCCGAGCGGCTCGATCAGCCGGCGCGCCAGGCCGCGGACGTCGGCGTCGTCCTCGACCAGCAGCACCGTCTCGTGGCCGCGCGGCAGCCCGGTCGTCCGCCGCGCGTCGGGCACCGGCGCCGCCGCCGGGGCGACCGGCAGGTAGATCTGGAACGCGGTGCCGTGCCCCGGCGCCGAGTCGAGCTCGATGCGACCGCCGTTCTGCGCGACCGCGCCGTGCACCATCGCCAGCCCGAGCCCGCTGCCCTTGCCGATGTCCTTGGTGGTGAAGAACGGCTCGAAGGCGTGCTCGCGGACGTCGGGCCGCATGCCGACGCCGGTGTCGGCGACGGTCAGCCGCACGAACGCGCCGGGCTCGACGCCGGGGCGGGTCCGCGCGTCGTCGGCGTCGAAGCGCACGTTGGCGGTGGCGATCGTGAGCTGGCCGCCGTCGGGCATCGCGTCGCGGGCGTTGGCCGCGAGGTTGAGCAGCAGCTGCTCGGCCTGCCCAGGATCGAACCGCACCGGCGCGAGGTCGGCCGCGGTCGCCAGCACCAGCGCGACGTCCTCGCCGAGGATCCGCTCGAGCATGCCGTGGACCCGGCGGACCACCGCGTTGAGATCGAGCGTCACCGGGGCGATCACCTGGCGGCGCGACACCGCGAGCAGCTGGCGGGTCAGCGCGGCCGCCGAGTCCGCGGCGCGATCGACCTCGTGCAGATCGTCGGCGACCAGATCGCCCGGGTCCAGGCTGGACAGCGCGACGGTCAGGTAGCCCTTGATGACCGTCAGCAGGTTGTTGAAGTCGTGAGCGATGCCGCCGGCGAGGCGGCCCAGCGACTCGAGCTTCTGCGACTGCACCAGCTGCGCCGCGAGCGCTCGCGCCTCGGTGACGTCGGTGAACGAGCCCAGCATGCCGGCCGGCGCGCCGCTGGCGTCGGTGAACGCGCTCGCGACCACGGCCACGGTGCGCTCGCTGCCGTCGAGCCGCTGCGCGATCAGCTCGCCCGACCAGGTGCCGTGGCCGAGCGCCGCCACCACCGCGGCGGCCTCGTCCGGCGAGCGCCAGAACGCGAGCACGTTCTGGCCGAGCACGTCCTCGGCGCGGGTGTGGCCCCACAGCGCCAGGAACGCGGCGTTGACGTAGGTCAGGCGCCCGTCGCGATCCGCCAGCGCCAGGCCGCTCGACGCGCACTCGATCGCCGCTTGCAGCCGGCGGAGGTGATCGCGCGCGTGGGTGCGCTCGCTGATGTCGAGCACGCTGCCGCGCACCAGCAGCCGGCCAGCGAACGGGATGCGCGTCAGGTGGATCTCGCACGGGAAGTCGCGCCCGGTGGCGTCGCGGTGCACCCACTCGAAGGCGACCACCTCGCCGGCGAGCGCGCGCGCGATCAGCGGCGGCGCCGCGGCGGCCGAGGCCCGGCCGTCGGGCTGGCGCGGCGGGCTGATCGCCTCGACCCCGCGCGCGAGCAGCTCGTCGCGCGACCAGCCGAACAGCCGCTCGGCGTTGCTGTTGGCGTCGAGGAAGCAGCCGTCGGCCTCGAGCACGACGATCGCCTCGGGGGCGTGCTCGACCAGGATCCGATAGCGCTGTTCGCTCTCGGCCAGCGCCGCCCGGGCCTGCTCGGCCTCGGTCGCGTCGGTGATGTAGCCGTGCCACAGCGTGCTACCGTCGGCGAGGCGCTCGGGGCGCGCGTGGCCGGCGAGCCAGCGCAGGCCGCGCCGCGGCAGCCGCACGCGGTAGGTGCAGCGCCACGGCGTCAGCGTCTCGGCCGAGGCGGCGATCGACGCCCCGACGCGGTCGACGTCGTCGGGGTGCAGCCGCGCGAAGACCGCCGCGGCGTCGTCGCGGACCTCGGCGGGCGTCACCTCGTAGATGTCGGCGATGGCGTCCGACGCGAACGGGAACCGCGAGCGACCGTCGGGGAGCAGCTGGAACTGGTAGATGACGCCCGGGACCTGCTGCGAGAGGTTGCGCAACAGCGCCGCCGCCTCGCGCGCCGCGGTCTCGGCGGCGACGCGCGCGGTGATGTCGGTGACCGTGGCGATGAAGTACTCGAGCTGGCCGTCTGCGCCGCGGCTGGCCTTGACGTTGATCGTCGCGTGGACGACGTCGCCGCGCTTGTGCAGGTAGCGCTTGTCGAGCTGGTAGCTGTCGACCTCGCCGCGCACGACCCGCTCGAACGCGGCGACGTCGCGGGCCAGATCCTCGGGGTGGGTGAGGTCGGCCCAGGTCCGCTCGAGCAGCTCGGCGTGCGAGTAGCCGAGCATGTCGCACATCGCCTGGTTGACCTGGATCCAGCGCTTGCTCGCCGCCGAGGTCATCGCGATCCCGACGAACGGCAGCTCCTGGATGCGACCGACGACCTCGGGGCTGAGGGGCGCCGCAGGTGGCGCGCTCGCGTCCTCGGGCCCATACCGCATGGCGATCCAGTATGCCGGAGTTGGCTCGGGATCGGCGCGGGGCGGGGGCCCTGGCGGCGCGCCAACTTGCCGCAGCGGCGGTCAGCCGTCGGCCAGCGCCACCGTGAACAGCGGCTGGCGAGCGATCGTCTTCTTCACCTTGCAGCCGTCGACCGCGCGGATCAGCGCGTCGCGGTAGCGCTCGGGGAAGCCGACCGGCGGCGTCACGTGCAGCCGCACCTGCGCCGGCAGATGCGTGGCGGGATCGTCGATCACCTCTTGCTCGACGCGCAGGCCCTCGGTGGACAGGCCGCGGGCCTGGCAGAACCCGAGCGCGTAGATGCCCGCGCAGGTGGCGATCGACGCCAGGAACAGATCGAAGGGGGCCGGCGCGCTGTCGGCGCCGCCCGCGGCGGCCGGCTGATCGGTGGCGATCGTGAACGCGCCGACCTGCGCGTCCACCCGCTTGCCGCCGGGGAACGTGACGACGATGGCGGGCCGCGCGGGCGCGACGGCGACGGGCGCGGCGGGCGCGGCGGGCGCGGGGGAGGTGGCGACGACGACGGTGGTCATGGGTCGTCAGAGCCTCTGGCGCGGCGACCGGTGCGCGCGGGGCCTGTGGCGATCGGTCGCGGCGGCTAGAACGAGCCGCCGAGCGCCAGGCCGCCGCCGCCCGGCACCGCGATCGGCGCGACCGCGATCGGCGCGGCGTGGCGGGCGTTGTAGTCGGCGACCGCCGACGGCGTCATCACGATGTCGATGCCCGAGCCGATGACGTACAGGCCGCCGGCGACGGCGTAGTAGCTGTCGGCGCTCTTGCTGTCGCCGAGGCCATCGATCAAGAGGCCCAGGAGCAGCGTGATCAGCGCGGCCGACCGCGGGTACTGGCCGATCGTCTTCTTGCGGCCGGCGTAGTACATGCCGGCGCCGGGCAGGACCAGGCCGCCGACCAGCGCGACCACCGCGACCCGCGAGCCGACGTCGACGTCGTCCATCTCGATGCCGATGCCGAACGCGACCGCCGGCAGGATCGTGCCGGCGATGCCGAGCGTCACGCCGACCCCGGCCGAGCGCGCGGGGCGGGGCGGCGGCGGTGGCGGTTGCATGATCGGCATGGGCGCGCCCGCGGTCGGCGGCGGTGGCGGCGCCTGCCCAGGCTGGGCCATGGCCACGCTGCCGGAGACGAGGCTCAACACGATCGCGAGGCTGGCGGTGCGCACCGCCGCACGTTAGCCCGCCGGTGGGACGGCTGGTGGCCTGGCGACGCCGGTTCGGAGCGCGTCGGTGGCGGCGTCCGGACTCACGTGCGCAGCCGCCCCCCGTCGCACGATCGCCGCGGCGCCCCGCCGGGGCCTCCGACCGCGCGCTGCGTCGACCGCAGGACGCGCGGTACGACGTGCCGGCCTTCACCGGGCTGTGCTTCGCGTCGACGACGGCCGCGCTCGCGGCCGCTACAGCTGGACGCTGAGCAGCGGCGCGCCGTCGGTCCGGAACACCAGCGCCAGGCGGCCGCTGTCGCTGATGAACAGCGCGGCCTTGCCGCGGCCGAGCGTCAGCGCGGCGCCGATCACCGTGCGCCGCGCGCCGTCGTCGTCGAGGTATACGCCGACCTGCGCGCCGACCCGCGCCTCGAGCCCCGCCGGCGATTGCTCGGCGCCGGCCAGCGGCGTCGGCGCGCCAGCGAGCCAGCGCGGCAGCGCGACCAGCGTCTCGGCGCGCCGCGCGGCGGTGCTCAGCCGCTGCGCGAGCTGCGCCTGCTTGGCAGGCACGACGAAGCGCTCGACGAACAGGCGCACCGCCGCCGCGAGCCCGCGCGGTTCGATCGGGGTGGATGGCGGGGACGGACGACCGCTCACCGCCCCAGCATACGCGGCCCGCGGCGTGCGCCGGCGCACAAGCGCGCGCGCGACTGCGTGTTAGCGTCGTCGAGGTCGAGATGCGCCGCGCGCCCCTGCTGTTGATCGTCGGCGTCATGGCCAGCGCGCCCGCCGCGCGCGCGGACGCGTGGACCGCCGCGCCGCGCACCCTCGAGCTCCAGCTCGGCGTCGCGTCGCCGCTCGGCGTCGGCGTGGCGCTCGACGTCGCCCCGGTGCGCTGGTTGTCGGTCGGCGCCGGCGTCGGTCACAGCGCCACCGCCGCGCAGGTCGCCGGGTGCGTGCGCGCTCGACCGTGGGCGGGGCCGGGCCGCGCGCTGTACCTGGGCGCGTGCGCGTCGGCCGGCGGCTACCGCGAGCCGACCCCCGACGAGACGACCGATCGCGTGGCGGCGCGGGCGTACTGGGCCAGCCCCGAGGTCGGCGTCGAGTGGCGGGGCAGCGGCGTCGCGGCGCGGCTGTTCGCCGGGCCGACGTTCCTGCTCAACCCCGACGCGGTCCACTGCAGCGGCGCCGCGGTGGCCGCCTGCGAGGCCGGCGAGACCTGGGGCACCGCGATGCCGTTCGGCGGCGTCGCGATCGGCTGGGCGTTCTAGAAGCCCCACGCCAGGGTGACGCCGAAGCGATCGGAGCCGCCGCTGCGGATCCAGCCGAGCTCGGCCTGGCTCGGCAGGAGGTACACCAGCCACGCCGCGTCGTCGTCGTCGTCATCGACACCGCCGTCGCGCTCGCGCCCCGATCGCCACATCGGATCGCCCCAGTTGCCGCCGATCGTCGCGCGCCAGCCGCGGGTCCCGCCGACGCCGGCGATCGGATCGAGCATCAGCCGATCGTCGAGGTCGGTGATCAGGTACGCCGCGCTGACGAACACGCGCGCGTCGACCAGGCCGCCGTCGGCCCAGCGCAGCCCGAGCTGGACCTCGGGGCCGTAGTCGAGCAGGCCGACCGCGACCGTGCCGTCGAGCGCGCGCGGATCGTCGATGGACAGCTCGCTGAAGCCGAGCGTCGCGCCGACGCCGAGCGTCGGGCGCACGCCGTCGCCGCGCGGCGCCCAGTCGGCGCCAGCGTGGCCGCGAAAGCCGGCGCTCAGCGCGCCTCCTCCTCCGGCGACCTCGCCGCCGGCGCTGGCGTGGGGCTGGATCGCGCTGCCGTCGCCGGGGGCCGCCTGCGCGAGCGCGGTCGTGGCCGCGACGACGATCGCGGTGACGTACGCCGAGCGGGGACTCACAGCGCCTCCGCGGGATCGGTGACGTCGGTCGCGCCCCAGCACCACACCGCGCCGTCGGCGCGCTGCGCGCACGCGTGGGCGTAGCCGGCGCCCAGGCCGGTCGCGTCGGCGAGCGCCGGCGCGATGTCCCCGACCAGGAAGGCGTCGGCGCGGCCGAGCTGGCCGACCTCGTTGCTGCCCCAGCACGACACCACGCCGGCGCCATCGAGCGCGCAGGTGTGGCGCTCGCCGACGACGACGCGCCGGGCGTCGAGCTCGACGTGGTGCGGCGCGGCGATCTCGCAGGCGCCGCGGGGATCGCAGGCGCGCGCCGCGGCGACGTCGCCGACCTGGCCGTTGCGGTTGTCGCCCCAGCAGGCCAGGCCCGCGGCGTCGATGACGCAGCGGTGGCGGGCCCCGATCGCGACGTCGACGACGCCGACCTGCGGCTGCCGGACCGGCAGCGCGCCGAAGCCATCGCCCCAGCACCACAGCGCCGCCGCGCGATCGATCGCGCAGACCGCGCCGGCGCCGATGATCACGCGCGCCGCCGTCAGCGGCGTCGCGTCCGGAAGCCGGACCGGCGTCGGCGGGTCGAGCGCCGGCAGCGTCGAGCCGCCCACGCGGCTGGCGACGCCCCAGCACACCACGCGGTCCTCGGTCGTGATCGCGCAGGTCACGTCATCGCCGGCGGCGAGCGCGCGCACCGGCGGCAGCGCCGCGACCACGCCGGCGCCGAGGATGCAGTTGGGCGCGGCGCCCTCGACCGTCGGCGGCGCGCACACGCGGTTGCTGCCGAGCGCCCCGCCGCGGTGGTCGCCCCAGCAGTGCACGCTGCCGGTCGTCGACAACCCGCACGCGTGGCGGCGACCGACCGCGACGTCCGCGAGCACCGGGAGGTCGAGCGTGGCCGGGCTGCCCTGGTTGTCCATCGCGCGCGGCACGTCGGAGCCGACGATGACCAGGTTCGCGCCCGTGCCCACGGCGGGCTCGGTCGCGACCATGGTGTGCGTGTAGGCCAGCGAGAAGCCGCGCGCCGAGGTGGTCGCGACGGCGGGCGGGTCCGGTGTCAGCGTGCTGTCGCACGCCAAGAGCAGTGGGATAGGTAACAGGAGCGATCGCATCGCCGCTGCATGGTGCAATGGCCGGACCATGCGCAACATGCTGAATCAACAGGGCAGGATCGTCCGACTCCCACCACCATGTCGAACGATGACCGCGCCGGCTAGGCGGCGCGCAGGGCCTTCTCGAGCACCTCGAAGCGCAGGTCGTCGCGCTTGGGCTCGCCGAAGCGCAGGTCGCCGTAGGGGAACGGCTTGTGGACGCCGGTGCGCGCGTAGCCGCGGCGCTGGTAGT
>Ga0075163_10004697_pt1 | contig 18295 bp, 22 predicted proteins | sample JI1023141ADNA_FD_71478 | JGI IMG/M metagenome (GOLD analysis project Ga0075163, IMG submission 71478) | Wastewater effluent complex algal communities from Wisconsin, to seasonally profile nutrient transformation and Carbon sequestration -... | ecosystem: Engineered > WWTP > Effluent > Algae...
CTAGTCGAACAGCGAGTCGATCCCCGCCTGGTCGACAACCTCGGGCATCGCATCGGCGATGGGTTCCTCGTCCAGCACAAAGTCCAGATCGTCGGCCAGCGCCAAACCGTTCGCCGCCGCGGCATCAGTCTGCGACAGCATCATCGGCTCGACGCCCTCGCGCTTGTCCGCAATCCACAGATCGACGCTCAGCGCGCCGCCCTCCAGCGCCCGCATCCGCGCGCGCCAGCTCTGCGCTTCCCACGCCAGCTCCTGCAGGAACAGTGCGCCTTCGCGCCCGTCCATGCCCGAAGCCGCCGCTGTCTCCAGCACTTTTGAAAGTTGCGCATAGCCGTTGCGCGCCGCCGCCAGCACCAGAGCGGTCGCAGGCGTGCGCTGCACCGACTTGAACCCGGCCAGTTTCAGCAAGTCCTCGATTTCGTCAGGGGTGGCGAGTTGCGGCTCGGCCCACGCCGAAGCGAATGCTTGCGCCGGCGTCTTGTTGGAATGGCGGGTGGTATCGAGGAACACCCAGCGTCCGGTTGGCGACAGGGCGCGATGCACGCGTCCGACCAGACCCGCCTTGTGGTCGGCATAGGCAAACGCCTCGACCGTCACCAGCCCTTCAAGCACATGGTTTTCAAACCCGCGTGGCCGGTCGACTTCGCTCTGCGTGACGATCGCCTTCGGCGCCGCCTCGCGCAGGCGATCGACGCAACCCGCGCGCCACTCGGCCGCGCGCATCACCCGCGCGGAGCGCGCTGCGCAGGCGTCCAGCATCGCACCGTCGACGCCGATGAATCCGATATCGCCCGGCTCGTCCGCGACCGTGAACAGTTCGTCCAGCATCCGCGTATCGAGTTCTGGTGAGCCCGGCGCAAACCGCCCCACGCCCCACAGAGTCTCCAGCGCCTTCAACCGCACCGCTGCCGCGTCGTGCAGTTCGCCTGCCGCGGGCTGGTCCGGCTCGGCCTCCAGCACGACAGTCACGATCGGTTCGGGTCTGGTTTTCTTCTCGGGCCTGGCGTCGGCCTTGGCGTCTGCCTTGGCGTCTGCCTTGGCGTCTGCCTTGGCGTCCGCCTCGGCCTTGGCCGGTTTGGATTTCGCGGGCTTCTCGGGTTTCTCGCCGTCCGCCTCGCCGCCTTCGCCAGGAACCGGGGCGACATAGGCGCGCCCGTCCCACCAGGCGCCGAGGCGTCCGCCAAGATCGCTGCCCGCGACCGGTATGATCTTTTTGACCGCCCCGAGCATTCGGTAAGCCAGCGTCCCTGAAAGGCGAGTTTCCAGCCTCCGAAGGTACCGGCTTTTGGTTAATTTTCGGGCGTCAAAACCGGTTAAGTTTCAAGGTTGCCCGGCGTGCGATGGCCGCCACGGAAGCGGCGGAGAGCCCGACGCCACGGGGGATTTCGGGTCTTCCACGAACGCCAGCACGTCCGACCACACGGTCGTCGCCTGCTTGTCGTTCATCAGCATGTGGTAGCCCCGGGCATAGTAGGCGGTCTTCACGTGCTCCGGCAGCCGGCTGGTCGCCTTCCTCACGCCGAACTCGGGGATCACCTCGTCCCTGGCTCCATAGAGCAGCAAGGCCGGCACGTTCGGCGTCAGCTTTGCGATCATCCTGTCCGCCTCCTCCATGATCGAGACGACGCCATAGACGCTGTCGATCCGCGTCGTTTTCAGGACGTTGGGGTCCTTCCACATCTCGATCTGCTTATCGATGTTGTCGGTTGGCGTGATGCGAACACCCTTGGGCGGCGTCACGATCCAGGACGGCCGTACGTGCGCGCTGGTCCACAGGCTGACGCTGTAGAGGATTGGCAGCGCGCCCCAGCCGTAGAGGCCCGGTCCCGAGAGCACCAGCACATCCGCCGCCGGCGGCGTATCCGAGGCAAACGCCGTGATCGCCACCGATGCGCCCATCGACTCGCCGACCACCGCAATGGTCGATCCCGGATGCATCCGCCGCGCAACCGCCACAGCCGTCCGCAGGTCCTGGCGCATCAATTCGTGTTCGGGCCAGATGCCCGCGCGCGGCGAGCGCCCGAAACCGCGCTGGTCATAGGCGTAGACAATCGCGCCATGCGCCGACCACCAGGCGCCCGCGCCGTTGAACGCGCCGGCATAATCGTTCATGCCGTGCACCGCGATGATCACCGGCGGCGGGGCGGCAAGCAGATCTTCCGCCGGCCCGCACGCCGCAGCTGCACAGCTGCCAGACACCGCAGCAGGGGCCGGCTCCGGCCGCCAGATGCTCAGGCCCAGCTTTGCGCCGTCAAACGTCTCGAACCAGCCATTCGCCTCGCCATCCTTCGCAACGAACGACGGTCCGCCCTCGAACGCCCCTTTCAGCCGGCCCTGCTGAACCGGCGCACAGGCGGCCATCGCCAGCGCAAGCAGTCCAAGCGCCAGCCGTCTCACTGCCCCATCGCCCCTTGCGCCCAGCCGGTCCATACTCATCTTCCTCACGCAGCCTCAAGGGATACGCTTCCATGTCTGACGCCGTCGAACTCATCATCGACGCCCGTGCGAAAGACCTCGGCGGCGGGTTCATGGTTCGCCGCGTTCTGCCGTTCGCCAGGCGGCGCAGTGTCGGGCCTTTTGTGTTCTTCGACCATCTGGGTCCCGCAGTTCTGGCGCCGGGTCAGGGCATGGACGTGCGATCTCATCCGCACATCGGCCTCGCCACGGTCACCTGGCTCTACGAAGGCGCACTCGATCATCGCGACAGTCTGGGAACTGTCCAGACCATTCGTCCGGGCGCGGTGAACTGGATGACGGCCGGACGCGGCATTTCGCACTCGGAACGGACGCCCGGACCCGAGCGCGCCGCCGGCCACCGCCTCGAAGCCATCCAGACCTGGGTCGCCCTGCCCCAGAGCCACGCCGAGCAGGATCCCGCCTTCACCCACCACCCGGCCGAAACCCTGCCGCGCATCACGGCGGGCGAGGCCACGGGCGTCCTCATCGCCGGTGAAGCCTATGGTCAGCGCTCGCCCGTCGAATTCCCCGCCGGCATCTGCCAGCTCGTGCTGGAAACCACGCACGCGACCACCATCGAGCCGCCGCCCGTCCCCGAACTCTGCGTCTATGTCGTCAGCGGTTCGGTCGAGATCGGCGGCCAGATGATCACCGAGGCGCACATGGCGGTGCTCACGCCCCAGCGCCCCTGCCCGATCAGGCTCGCCCCCGACACCCGCATCATGATGGCTGGCGGCGACCCGCTCGACGGCCCGCGCTTCCTCGACTGGAACTTCGTCGCCGCCTCGAAGGAGCGTCTGCAAAAGGCCGAAGCTGACTGGCGCGCCTCCATCGCCGGCGGTTTTGCCGGCACATGGTTCACCCAGCCGCCTGGCGAGATCAGCTTCATCCCGCTGCCGGGCGATCCCCAGCCAGAGCCCATGGACACGCCGCCTGCCGAGGGGAGCTGAAAAAATCTTCACAGCCTGCGGAACCCCATCTCACGTCGCGCATTTTGTCTGAACGATCGGGAAGATCGAAGACGCAAGTTGGAGAGACATCTGATCGTTGAAAGACCCGCCATCGCAAGATGGCGGGTCTTTTGCCGTCCGGCGTCAGCTGGCGCAAGACACCTCGCCCTTCCGCCGCGCCTTCCGCGCCCGAAACACCCTTGCCCCGCCCGCTTCCCCGGCTAATCTCCCCCGCAATTCAAGGGAGATGTGGATGAGACTTCTAACGCAGACAGCGTTCGGCCTGGCGTTCCTCACGCTCAGCGCCTGCGGACCCAAACCCGAACCCGCCGCGCCTCCCGCGCCCGATCATCTCGCCACCACGGCCGAGATCACCGCCGCCGATCTCAAGGCCCGCGTGAAGGAACTCGCCGACGACAAGTACGAAGGCCGCGGCCCCGGCACGGAAAAAGGCGAAGCCGCCGCCCAGTGGATCGCCGACGAGATGAAGCGCGCCGGCATCGCGCCCGGCAATGGTGACAGCTATTTCCAGACCGTCGAAATGGTGGCGCAAACCGTCGACCCCGCCACCTCCTCGCTCAAGATCACCGCCGACGGCAAGACCACCGACCTCAAGCTCGGCCCCGACGCCGTCTTCATCTCGAAACATCAGGACCAGCCCACCGTCTCCTTCACCGACTCTGACGTCGTCTTCGTGGGCTACGGCGTCGTCGCCCCCGAAGCCAGCTGGAACGACTACGCCGGTCTCGACGTGAAGGGCAAAACGGTCGTGATGTTCGTCAACGACCCCGGCTTCATCACCAACGATGACACGCTCTTCAACGGCAAGGCCATGACCTACTATGGCCGCTGGACCTACAAGTACGAGGAAGCCGCCCGCCAGGGCGCGGCCGCCGCCATCATCATCCACGAGACAATTCCCGCAGCTTACGGCTGGAACGTCGTCGAAAGCTCGTGGACCGGCGAACAGTCCGATCTCGTCCGCAAGGATGCCGGCGCCTCGCGCGCCCTGCTCGAAGGCTGGATCCAGCTCGACCACGCCAAGGCGATGTTCACCGCCGCCGGCCTCGATATCGACAAGCTGCGCGCCGCCGCCAACAAGCGCGGCTTCAAGCCCGTCGCTCTGAAGGGCGTCAAGGCGTCGGCCACGATCAACCAGACGATCGAGAAGCGCCAGTCGCGCAACGTGATCGGCACAATCGTCGGTGCGACCAGGCCTGACGAGCACGTCCTCCTGATGGCCCACTGGGACCATCTCGGCAAAGGCTCCACGCAGGGCGGCGAAGACACGATCTACAACGGCGCCATCGACAACGCGACCGGCGTCTCCGCCATTCTCGACATCGGCGAGAAAATCGCAGCCGGCCCCAAACCCGCCCGCTCGGTCACACTGCTGGCCGTCACGCTGGAAGAATCCGGCCTGCTCGGCTCGGAATACTTCGGCGAGAACCCGCTCATCCCGCTGAACAAGATCGTCGCCGGCATCAACATCGATGCGATGAGCCCGATCGGCAAAACGAAGGACATGGTTGTGGTGGGCTATGGCTCGTCCCAGCTTGAAGACATGCTGAAAGACGTCCTCACCACGCAGGGCCGCACCGCCGGACCGGATCCCGCGCCTGAAGCGGGCTACTTCTACCGGTCGGACCACATCAGCCTGTCAAAGAAGGGCGTGCCGATGCTCTACATCGACAGCGGCGAAGACCTCGTCGATGGCGGTGCGGAAAAAGGCAAGCAGCTCGGCGAAGTCTATCGCGAGAAAGACTACCACCAGCCGTCCGACGAATATCACGACGACTGGGATTTCTCCGGCGTCGAGCAGGACGTCAACGTCGACTACGAGATCACCAGCAAGCTCGCCAACTCCGACGCGTGGCCCGCCTGGTATGACGGCAACGAGTTCAAGGCGATCCGCGAGAAATCGCTGAAGGGAGAATAGCCATGACCGCCGGCATGCCTGCGGGCATCCGCACCTATGTCGACAACGCCGCTGCGGCGTCCGGCAAGACGGAAGCGCAGATGCTGGCGGTATTGAAGACGTCGGGGCTCTCCAAACATGGAGAGCTCCGCGCCTTCGCAATGGAAAAACTGGGCCTCGGCCACGGCCACGCCAACGCTCTGGCCGCCTACTATCTCAAGCCAGAGTGGCAGAGCGCTGGACCGGCGGCAAAAGCTGCAGCGAAGAAACCAGCCGCCAGAAAATAATCCGCCTCAGATCCCGCGCGTCATGAACACGCTGAACGGATCTTCGACATAGCCATCAAACGGACCGCAACGCTCAAACCCGGCGCTCTCGTAAAGCTTCAGCGCCGGCGCGAATGCCGCCGTCGAGCCCGTCTCCAGCCACAGGCTCGTCAGGCCCATTTTCCGCGCCTCGCCGATCACATGCTCCAGCAGCGCACGCCCCGCGCCACGCCCGAGAAACGCATCGGCCACCCGCATCGACTTGATCTCGCCGCGCACCGCATCGATCTGCTTCAGCGCCACGCAACCCACGATGTCGTTGCCCTGCCACGACGACCAGAACGTCACATCCGGCGCCCGCAGCTTCTCGACGCCCAGCGCGTGAACGCTTTCGGGCGGACTGTTGGCATGCATGCCCCGCAGATGCCGCTCGATGAGCGCCCGCGTCGCTGCGCCTGAAAGATCGTCAGGACGAAAGTCCAGAGTCAGCGTCATGATCCACCCTGCTGCGGCAACGCATAGATATTCCGTTGAACGCCGTCCGGAAACATCTCACGCGCGATAATCGTTCCACCCAGCTTCGACGCCAGACTTTGCGCTGCAGCGTTCGCATCGTTCATGTGGGTCTCGACCAGATCCCACGTCAGCGTGCGATAGGCAAAGTCCACCACGGCGAAAGAGGCTTCCAGCGCATAGCCATTCCGCCGCGCCTCAGGCGTGATCCACCATGTCAGCTCCGACCGGGGCCAACCGTGCGGCCACACAATCCCGCATCCGCCAACCATCTCGCCCGTCGCACGCACCGTCACTGACCACATGCCGTAGCCGCGCAACTGCCAGTGCCCGATATCCGCCGCCAACCGGCGCCAGGCCAGCCCCGCCGCCAGCGGCCCGCCATAAGCCGAAGAGGCCTCTGCGTCGGCATAGAACCGCTCATATGTCGGAAAGTCTTCGGCTGCAGGTCCGCGCAGAAGCAGCCGTTGCGTTTCGATCGTGGGCGGCGTCAACGCCATCGCCAGCTTCGCCCCTGAATCCGTCGTTCCTACATTCTGTCAGGCGTCTCGATGCCGATCAGGCCCAGCGCCAGTTCCAGCTGCTTCATCGTCGCCAGCGTCAGTGCAAGGCGCGAGGCGCGCTTGACCGCATCCTTCTCCGCCATGATCGGCGCCGCCGCATAGAAACCGGAAAACGCCTGCGCCAGCGTATAGGCGTGGTCGCACAGGATATGCGGCAGCCGCTTGTCATACGTCCCCGCCAGCGCTTCGCCGAACCCGTCCAGCGCCAGCACGAGTGCGCGTTCCGCATCCAGCTCGATCTGGATCGGTCCGGGCGCTGCGCCTTCGGCCGCCGCGCGCCGCGCCAGCGATTTCATCCGCACCGCTGCATACAGCAGGTAAGGCCCGGTCTTGCCCTCGAACGAAATGAAGCGGTCGAGGTCGAAGATGTAGTTCGTCGTCCGCACGTTGGAGAGGTCGGAGAACTTGATCGCCGCAACCGCCACCTTGTGCGCGATCTCGATCTGCTCGGCCTCCGACGCATCTGCGCCCAGTCCGGCTTCCTTCATCCGCGCCAGCGCCGCTTCATCCGCCTGCGCGATCAGTTCCTGCAGTTTCAGGATGCCGCCATCACGCGTCTTGAACGGCTTGCCGTCCGGCCCGTTCACCGTGCCGAAGCCCAGATGCTCCAGAGACGATTCCGGCATGTAGCCTGCGAGCTCGCTCGCGCGGAACACCTGCTCGAAATGCAGCGCCTGCCGCTGGTCGACAACATAAAGCGTCAGCTGCGGATCGATTGTCCGCTTGCGGTCGATGATCGTGCCGAGGTCAGAGGTGTGATAGCCGATCGCGCCATCCCGGTTCAGCAGGATGATCGGCGGCATCTCCTTCCTGTCGCTCTCGCGCGCCACGCGCACGATCCACGCGCCAGCGTCGAACTCCGCAATCTTCCGCGCCTTCAGGTCCTCGACCAGCTCCGGCACGTATGGCTCGGCGTCGCTCTCGCCCTTCCACAGGTTGAACGTCACGCCGAGGCTGGCGCACTCGCGCTCCAGACCGACGCGCGTCACCGTGCAGAAATGCTTCCACAGCGCGCGATAACCCGGCCGCCCGGCCTGCAGTTCCTGCGTCGCCTTGCGATCGAGGTCGCGCCGCGCTTCGTCCGATTTCGATTTTGCCGACGCCTGCGGATAGAGCCGGCCGAGATCATCCATCGTCACCGGGCTTGTGGTCGGATAGCCGCTGGTTATCGCTGCATCGAAATACGGCAGGCCCGGCTGCTCCAGCTGCACCTCATTGATCAGCTGCCCCATCTGCAGCCCCCAGTCGCCGAGGTGCACGTCGCTGGTGACATGATCGCCCATGAAGCGGAACAGGCGCTGCAGGCTGTCACCGATCACCGTCGAGCGCAGGTGCCCGATGTGCATTTCCTTGGCGACGTTCCAGCCGCCAAAATCCATCACCACGCGCCGCGCCGCCTCAACCCGCTGCGCGCCCGCCCGCTCATCCGCCGCAATCGCCGCCGCGCGCGCAGCCAGCGCCGCCGTGCTCAGACGGATATTGATGAAACCCGGCCCCGCCACATCGCAGCTGGCCACCAGCCGATTGTCGCTCAATGCGTCAACCACACCCTGCGCAATCTCGCGTGGGTTCTTCTTCGCCGCCTTCGCCGCCGCCATCGCGCCATTGCACTGGAAGTCGGCAAGGTCCGGCCGGTCCGACCGGCGCATCGCGCCATAGCTCGCATCGAGACCCAGCGCTGCAAACGCCGCGCCTGCGGCCTCAGACAACTGGCTGGCCAGATCCTTCATGGTGATATTCCGGGGGCAGAAATTCGGTGAAGCAGAAAACGCGAAACGCTACTCGGTGACGTTGACGCGGAATCGCTTGCCCGACCGGTTGTACTCCAGCTGCGTGGGCGTCAGCTCGAAGCCGACAAGCACCTCGAAGTTGGATCCCGACACGGTGTCATTCGCGCGCGGAATGACGATCCCGTTCACAACTTCCCGCTTGTTCACGACCGAGACGCCCTTGGGGAATTTCACGTGCAGCGGGAATGTCTCCTTGGCCAGCACGAACCGGTCGCGCCGCGTCACGGTGACAAAGTAGCTGTAGTCGCGCTCATCGCCCTCGGCCTTCGGGCCCTTGCCCAACGCGAAGTCGATTTCCAGCTCCATGGTGATCGGATCCTTGCCGACATACCGGCAGAACCCGCGCACTTTCTGGATCTCGCCGGTGAAGGCGACATTCTCGTGCAGCTCCGCCCCCAGGATGTTCACCTGCCGCGAGGCGTCATACAGCACGCCGGCCACCGGGCACGGCCCGACGTTGGGCCGGTCATCAAGCTGCTTGCAGCTCGACAGGGCGCCCAGGGCCCCGATCGCGAGGGCAACAGCGGCAAGTTTGGCCGGACGGACTACGCTCACTGCGACACCCCACTGGGATTCTGGAAACTCGGGTTCAGGCACTGCAAAAGGCATCGCGAAAAGGGCGTCAATGCGGCGCCAGACGCCGCCCCGCCCCTTGGCGTCGGGGCTGGCCGGTGCGATCTGTTGCTGCAGCGTGATAGCCTCTAAAGCCAGACCCACGCAACGGCGCAGGCCAGCGCACCCCAAAGGCCGAATTTCGCCCGTCCATCCTAGGGAATCCGCCGCTTTTGACCGATTCGAGCAGCTCTTCTTCCGCCCGGCCCGCCCTCACCATCCTGCTGGCGGCCCCGCGCGGCTTTTGCGCCGGGGTGGACCGGGCCATCCAGATCGTCGAGCAGGCGATCGTGAAATGGGGCGGCCCGGTCTATGTGCGGCACGAGATTGTCCACAACGCCCATGTCGTGAAGCGTCTTGAGTCGATGGGCGCCATCTTCGTCGAGGAGCTGGACGACTGCCCGGCCGACCGTCCGGTGGTCTTCTCCGCCCACGGCGTCCCCAAGGTGGTCCCCGCCGAGGCCGCCCGCCGCGAGATGACCTTCGTCGACGCCACCTGCCCCCTCGTCTCCAAGGTCCATGCCGAGGCCCAGCGCCACGCCCGCAACGGCCTCCACATCCTGCTGATCGGCCACGCCGGCCACCCTGAAGTCATCGGCACGATGGGCCAGCTCGACACTGACGCCATCACGCTCATCGAAACCGCCGAGGACGCCGAAGCCTTCCAGGCGACAGACGCCGCCCGCCTTGCCTATGTCACGCAGACCACGCTCTCGGTCGACGACACCTCCGGCATCGTCGCCATCCTGCGCCGCCGCTTCCCGCTGATGCCCGAGCCGCGCAAGGACGACATCTGCTACGCCACCACCAACCGTCAGGAAGCCGTCAAGGCGATGGCGGACCAGGCCCAGCTCGTCCTCGTTCTCGGCGCCGCCAACTCGTCCAACTCGGTTCGCCTGGTCGAAGTCGCCGAACGCGCCGGCGCCCGCTCCGCCCACCTCATCGCCTCCGCCGAGAATATCGACTGGAACTGGTTCAATCGCGTCACCACGCTTGGCCTCACTGCCGGCGCGTCCGCTCCCGAAACGCTGGTGCAAGGCGTCATCGCCGCCTGCCGCGCCCGCTTCACTGTCTCTGTCCGCGAGATCGTGACCGCCCAGGAAGACGTCGTCTTCCGCATCCCCCGCATCCTCGAAGGCGCCTGAGCGCCACAAGGACTTGTCATTCCCGAAACGCGACGTCCGTTCATCAAGCGGCGCGGCCGGAACCCGGGCGCTGTGCATTCCCGCCATAGCCCGGTCAATCGCCATCCGCGCGCCGCCCACAAAAGACCTGCACGCCTTGACGTCACTGCTTGCGAGGCCGCCCGCGTTTCCCGTCTTGCCCAAGCCCGTCTCACCCCCTAACCGTCAATTCCATGGCCGTTTATACTGACATCGACGATGCAGCCCTCGCGCTCCTGCTGGCCGAATACGCCCTCGGTCAGCCGCTGGCGTTCAAGGGCATCGCCGAAGGCGTCCAGAACTCCAACTTCCTGCTGGAGACGACGACGGGTCGCTACATCCTCACCGTCTTCGAAAAGGGCGTGAAGACGGACGACCTGCCCTTCTTCATGGGCATGATGAGCCACCTCGCCGAAAAGGGCTTCCCCGCCCCGCTGCCAGTCCCGGCGAAGGATGGCGCCGCCCTCCGCAAGATCCACGGCAAGACGTGTGTCATCGCGACTTTCCTGAATGGCATGAGCCCGCGCCGCCCCACGGCCGAACAATGCCGCCTGCTTGGCGCCGGCCTCGCCCGCTTCCATTCCGCCCTGTCGGATTTCCGCATGCGCCGTCCGAACGATCTCTCGATCGAGGCCTGGCCGAAACTCTTCGCCGGCCGCGAGGCGGAAGCCGATGGTTTCATGCAGGGTCTCGCCGGACAGGTCTCCGGCGATCTCGATTTCCTGAAAGCGAACTGGCCGCGCACCCTGCCGGGCGGCTCCATCCACGCCGACATGTTTCCGGACAACACGTTCTTTCTCGATGGCCAGTTGTCCGGCGTCATCGACTTCTATTTCGCGTGCAATGATTTCCTCGCCTACGATCTCGCCATCTGCCTCAACGCCTGGGCGTTCGAACGGCGCGGCGAATACAATCTCACCAAGGGCCGTGCGATGATGCAGGGCTATGAAAGCGTCCGCCGGCTGGAGCCGCGCGAGCGTGACGCCCTTCCCATCCTCGCGCGCGGCGCCGCCATGCGCTTCTTCCTGACGCGCCTCGTCGACTGGGCGTCCACGCCCGCCGACGCGCTCGTCAGACCGCACAACCCGATGGACTTCGCCGAACGCCTCGGCTTCCACCGCCAGGCCAAAGGCGTCGAGGACTACGGCGGATGAGCCAGACGGCAACCGCTCCGCGCAAATTCTCCGCGCTGCTCTTCCTGCGCACCCTCGCCGGCCTGATCCTTGCGCCCATCGTCGGCGGCGCAATCATCATCGGCGGTACAGGGCTGATCGACAGCGGCGGCGGTGATCCGCAACTCGGCAGCCTGATGTTCATCGGCGCCTATATCGGCGCCGCCTACGGCGTCGCGCCTGCGCTGCTCATCGGCTGGCCGATCCACCTGTTCCTGCTGCGCCAGCGGTGGACGCATCCACTCGTCTACATCGGCCTCGGCGCGGGCATCGGCATATCGGCCCTGGTGTTGATCGGCGTGCTTGAGGGGCTCTCCTGATGACCGGCATTCTTCTCGCCCTCGCAGGCGCCGTTGGCGGCGGCCTCTTCTGGGTCATCCGCCGCCCCGACAGGGACGGCAAACGCCCCTCAGATCAGCGCGAGACCAACACCGAAAGCGACAGCCGCTAGAAAAACTGCGACCACCACCCATACCGGCAGCCCGCGCCTGGCTGCATCGGGCGCTTCAATCGTCTTCCCGGGCAATCCCCCACGCAACCGGACCGGCCCTTCCGGCGCATAGTCATCTATCGACCGGCGCTCGCCGAGGCCCAGCGTATCGAAGGCGTCCTTCCCGCCTGCGGCCTCAACGCCAATCACCCGCAGCGCCGAATTGATCGCCCCGATCCCGCGCGATGTCTCCGCCTCACGCATCTCGCCATCCACCCACGCCCCGGCCGACTGCGATCCCGTCCCGCCAAAATACTCCGTCTCGACATAGGCCAGGGCCTCGCCTTCGCGCGTCGCCCTGCTCAAGGCATCGCCCAGTCCAGGCGGCGCGCTGTCGAACGCTGCATTGCGAACCGCGCCCGCGGGCGCCTTTCCAGCCATCGCATCCCACAGCGCCTCATCCACCGGAACGGCCTGCCAGTCTCCGGTCAGCCCGACCGCACGCGATCCGGGCCAGTCCGCCACAAGGCGCTCAACCGCTTTTCCCCGTCCGATCACAAGTTGAACGCTATGTCCCACGCCGGCCTCTCTCCACTGCGATCCCATCTAGCAACACTTGACGCGCCTTGCGAACCGCCCGACCTCACGGGCCATGACCGACACAACGGAAATCTGGACGGACGGCGCCTGCTCGGGAAATCCCGGCCCGGGCGGCTGGGGCGCGCTGCTCAAGTCGGGCGGTCAGGAAACCGAAATGTTCGGCGGCGAACCCGCCACCACCAACAACCGCATGGAGCTGATGGGCGCGATCATGGCGCTTGAATCCATTCCCGCCGGTTCAAAGGTCATCCTTCACACCGACAGCCAGTATGTGATGAAGGGCCTCAACGAGTGGATGAAGGGCTGGAAGCGCAATGGCTGGAAGAACGCATCCAGGGAGCCTGTGAAGAACAAGGAGCTCTGGATCCGCCTCGACGTCGCCGCCAACACGCACAGGATCGACTGGCGCTGGGTGCGCGGCCACAATGGCGATGCTGGCAACGAACGCGCCGACGCGCTCGCCCGCAAGGGTTGTGATCAGCAGAAGAAGCGCTAGCCGCCGAGCCGCGCAATTCCTGCCGCAATGCTGTCCCACAGCGGCGTCGCGCTGACCGGCACGCGGGTCAGCTGCAGAAGCAGCAGGACGCCGCCGCCGATCAGGTAAACCGGATGCGGCCGCCCCCGCGTCCGCCAGTCGAAGACGATCGCTGCAATCAGAAACAGATCCGCCACCATCGCCGGCGGCACGCTCACAAACACCGGCGGAGGCGGCGGCGGCCCCTCAAGCGGTGGCGGCGGCGCGAGGAACGTCAGGAACCAGCGGGCGATGGGCGCATCCAGCAGCGAGATCGTCCCCAGCAGCATCAGCCGTTTGTGAATCTCCGGCTTCTTCAGATAGACGATGGCGATCGCAAACACGGTGGCGAAGAACACTATCCCGCTCACCTGCACCCAGCTGAACGCCCGCATGCCCGCGCCATAGCCGGCCGCATCCATCATGTTGATGCGGACCACGACGGTCGCCAGCACAAGGAAAACCATCGAGGTCGCGATGGCGATCCCCAGGAGCCCCCACGTCCGGTGCGCCAGCGTCGCCCCGTTGGCGACCAGGAATGTCTGGACGCAGAACAGCGCCGTCCAGGCGAAGAACACGGCGCCATGGATGTGGATGATCGGCGGGGCCTGGAACCTGCCCTGCACCATCGGCAGGAAATAGGTCGGCATGAAACCGATGATGGCGACCGCCAGGCAGGTTATCGCCATCCAGGAATAGAATTTGCGCTTCGCATCGCTCGAAGCAGCGCCACGCACCGCAGTATCGGTCATATTCATCCCTCCCCTTGAGCCCGCAGCGTCTCATAAGTCGCATATCGAGGGAAGTTGCCGCACGGGCATGACAACGCTGTTGCACTTGCCCCGCCGGGTGTATGCATGCGCCGGAACCGTCGGGGCCGCTGTATGAACGTCGAACTCGCCGAAGAACGCATTCTCCTGCTGGCCGACCGCTTCTCGATCGAGAACGCCGAGGGCCGCGCCTGGGCCAAGCGGACAGAGGCTTTCGGAGCCCTCGCCAAGCTGGGCGGCCTGATCTCGAAGCCGAAGGACGAAGACTACGAGATCGTCTACCGCGAACGCCGCCTGCAGCCCTTCTGGCGGCTCAGCGCCCAGACCGCCTACACCTACGAACGCAAGCGCGACCACAAGATCAAGGTCGGCCACGAAGTGCAGTCGGTCGCCCTGTTCGAAAACTCTGTCCTCGCCGCCAACAAGGAAGTCACCTTCAGCGTCACCGAGACCTGCAAGGAAAACAACCGCCGCGAATGGTTCTTCGATGGCCTCACCAAGGCCGCAGCGCCAAATCTCAAATCCTACCTGCAGTATGATGCTGCCCCCATCAGCGTCGATGCGCTGAATGACCAGACCAGGACCGGCGCGGTCGTCGTGCCGCCGCAGGCGAAGTCGTCGGCCCTCACCCGCGACGTGCTCTCGCAGGTCATGCCCAAGATCGAGGCCGACAAGATTCTCGAAGAGAAGGTCCAGATCGACGCCATCGATCTCTATTATCGCCCGGTCTACGCCTTCCGGTATCGCTGGCAGGGCAAGGAAGCGGTGGTGGAATTCGACGCCGTCACGGGCGACGCGAGAACCGGCGGCGCGACATTTGAAACCTATGTCGGAAAATACATCGATCCGGTCTTCCTGCTCGATATCGGCGCCGAAGCTGCGAACATGTTCATCCCGGGCGTCAACCTCGCCAAGATCATGGTCGTGAAGGGGCTCAAGCTCGGCGCGAAAGCCTAAGGCCTAGCCCAGCTTCACACGCAGCAACGTGCCCTCGGCGCCGTCGACCACGATCGCAGCGCCGGCCGCAATCGCGCCCTCGGCTCTGGCCTGCCACACCGTGTCGCCGATCTTCACCCGGCCATGCCCGTTCTCGAACGCGCCCGCCGCCTCGCCGCGCTGACCGATCAGCGTGGTCATCCGGTCGTTGAGGTTTGGATGCGTCGTCGACCGCCGCCGCAGACCGCGAAACAGCGTCCGCCCCATCGCGACAAACGCGACGGCCACCACGCCGAAGAACACCAGCTGCCCCTGCCAGGCGCCCGCGGGATCAGGAACCACCAGCGCGAACAGGGCTGTCAGGAACGCGCCCATTGCGATCCACAAAAGGTCGAACGTGCCAATTGCCACTTCCAGCGTCAGCAACACGATGCCCATGCCGAGCCAGTGCCAGACCGTCAGGTGCTCCAGAAAACCGAACAGGCCTTCCATCGCCTATCTCCCAGCTATCTATCGACGTGTCGCGAACGGTGCGTCGTTCGGATCAGACGGCGCCGAGCCCGATTTCTTCACGTTGTCGGTCAGCGCTTTCACGCCCTCGATCGCCCCCACCAGGCCTGCAAAGTCCGCTGGCACGATCACTGTGCGCTGCTGCGGGGAGCTGGCCAGCTTCGCAAACGCTTCGACGTATTTCAGGCCGAGGAAGTAGTTCAGCGCGTTCACGTCGCCCTTGGAAATGGCGTCCGAAACCATAGCCGTCGCTTTCGCTTCGGCTTCCGCCGCCCGCTCGCGCGCCTCGGCGTCGCGGAACGCAGCTTCACGGCGGCCTTCAGCTTCGAGGATCTGCGATTGCTTCTGACCTTCCGCTTTCAGAATGGCGGAGGCGCGGTCGCCCTCGGCTTCCAGAATTTGTGCGCGCTTCAGACGCTCAGCCTTCATCTGCCGCGCCATCGCTTCGGTGATGTCCTGCGGCGGCGTCAGATCCTTGATCTCGATGCGCGTGACCTTCACGCCCCAGGGCTGCGTCGCCGCGTCGATCACCGACAAGAGGCGCGCATTGATGTCGTCACGGTTCGACAACACCTGGTCGAGGTCCATCGAGCCCACAACAGTACGGATGTTGGTCAGCGACAGGTTGGTGATCGCCTGGATCAGGTTGTTCACCTCGTAGGCTGCCGGCACCGGATCGATCACCTGCGTGAACACAACGGCGTCACATGACACCATCGCGTTGTCGCGCGTGATCACCATCTGCTGGGGAATATCCAGCACGTTCTCCATCATGTTCAGCTTGCGGCCGATCCGGTCCATGAACGGAACGATGAAGGCGAGACCTGGCGACAGAACGCGCGTGAAACGCCCGAACTGCTCGACGGTGAACTGGTAGCCCTGCGGCACCACTTTCACGGAACTGAAGATCAGGATCAGGCCAAACAGACCGATCAGCACTGGAACCGCGATGCCGAGATTCCCCATGTCGATGTCCATAAACGCCGTCTCCCTTGCGCTTGTCGCTTACGCCAAGACTAACATGGGCATGACAGGGGGTCCACGGAAACCGGCTCCCGGCTTCCGTGCAACTCCCTGAATAGGCGATTGTTTCTAGAGCTGGCCGAGCATGTAGTCGGCGGCGGAAACCTTGAACTCGCCGCCTGCCTCAACGTTCAGCTGCTTAACGACGCCGTCTTCGACAACCATGGAATAGCGTTTCGAACGCGACCCCATGCCAAAGCCGGTGCCGTCCATTTCAAGGCCGACAGCCTTTGCAAATGCGCCATTGCCGTCGGCGAGCATCAGCACGTCGTCGCCAACCTGCTGGTCCTTGCCCCACGCGCCCATGACGAACACGTCGTTGACGGAGACGCACGCAATGGTGTCGACTCCCCTGGCGCGGAACTCGGCGGCTTTCTCCTTGTAGCCCGGCAGATGCCGCGCCGAGCAGGTCGGCGTGAAGGCGCCAGGAACTGCAAACAGGGCAACCTTCTTGCCCGCCGTAAGTTCAGCAACCGTGATGTCGGCAGGCTTGCCGTCCTTCATCACCTTGAAAGTCGCTTCGGGAAGCTTGTCGCCAACCTTGATCGTCATCGCTGTCTCCTGAACGGATCAATCTGTGTTGGCCTACGATCTAGGGCTTTTCGCGGATCAAGGCGAATCCGGCTTTTGGCCCCGCGTGCATCGCCACTTTCCCCCTCTTGCCTTTGCGTGAACATCCGCCATCTCCGCGCTTGCTTCCGCCGCTTTATCGTCGGACCATATCGCCGTTCCAGCCGACCCACAGGATCAAGGGAGATCAGACGCGTGCAGGGTTCGCTCGCCGGAAAACTCCTGATCGCGGCGCCCGCGATTGAAGACCCGCGCTTCCGGCAAGCGGTCATCCTCGTCTGCACCCACAACGAAGAACATGCGATGGGCATCGTCATCAACAAGCTGGCGGACGGCGTTGATCTGCAAGAACTGCTCGACCAGCTTGGCGTCGATGGCGATGAAGCGCCGGAGGATGGCCTGGTTCTTTCCGGCGGGCCGGTCGGCCGCGATCGCGGCTTCGTCCTGCACTCGGAAGATTATGACAGCGACGGCGCGACGCTCTCGATCTGCGACGGCGTCTGCCTCACCGCCACGCGCGACGTGCTGCACGCCATGGCGTCCGACTCGCCGCCCGAACACTACGTCCTCGCGCTGGGCTATTCCGGCTGGTCGGCCGGCCAGCTTGAGGAAGAGCTCGCCGAAAACGTCTGGCTGGTCGGCACGCCGGATCTCGCGCTGGTCTACGATCCCTCGCTCGATACCAAATGGAGCCGCGCGCTCACCCGCATCGGTGTTTCGCCAGATCGCCTGCAGGTCTCGGGCGGCAGGGCGTAAGCTGCACGAAACCGTCAACAGCGGCCCGATTGCCCCACAAACCGCACACCTCTATCCTGCTGGCAGTCACAGGCGCGCCCCAGGTCGCGCCACGGAGAATATTGCCATGCGCTTTGCGCTTCTCGCCGCCGCCCTCTTCATTGCCGCGCCCGCATTTGCCGAGGAGCCGATCCACTTCCCGCAGAAGCTGGACCGCAAGGATTTCCAGGCGATGATTGCGGACACCGGCCCCGTCTACATCGCTGGCCAGCCCACCGAAGCCGCCCTGCGCGAGATGGTCGCCAGCGGCGTCAGGACGATCATCAACCTGCGCACGCAGCCCGAAATGGATAGCCGCCGCCAGGTTCCCTACGATGAAGCCGCCGTGATGAAGGAACTGGGCGTCACCTACGTCCACATCCCGCTGGGCGGACCGGACACGCCCTATACGCCGGCCGCTGTGGATCAGGTCGCCGCCGCCCTCGCGAAAGCAGATGGCAAGGTCCTGCTCCACTGCACTGTCGCCTGGCGCGCCAGCCATATGTGGGCCGCTTACCTCGTGAAGTACAAAGGCTTTACGCTGGAAGAAGCCACGCGCCACGCCGAAGCGATGAACCTCAACGGCTACAAGGCGCCCGGCGCCAGGACCACGCCGCTGCAGGATTTCCTCGCGCTTCCCGCCGCCGCGAACTAGGACACAAACTCATAAATTGCGCTGGTGGGATTCCAGTCGGGATCGAATTCTGATTCTGTTTTTGCGGGAGGAATTCCGCATGCCGCCTGTCCGTCGCTATGAGATCACC
>Ga0075163_10004698_pt1 | contig 18295 bp, 11 predicted proteins | sample JI1023141ADNA_FD_71478 | JGI IMG/M metagenome (GOLD analysis project Ga0075163, IMG submission 71478) | Wastewater effluent complex algal communities from Wisconsin, to seasonally profile nutrient transformation and Carbon sequestration -... | ecosystem: Engineered > WWTP > Effluent > Algae...
CCGTGGCGAGGCAGACGACGTCGTGTCGGGCAGATCCCAAGACCGCCAACGTTCAGTTCTCATGTCCGCCAGCGTTCAGCTCCGTGGCCGCCTGCGTTCAGTTTTTCGTGGCCGCCGACACGCGAGCGTCGAGTCCTTGAGGAGTATGTCGCTCACCCGGTGCTGGCCTCGCACGCTGACTACTTGTCCGACTACCTACGGGGGAATGGACACGCAGACTTGGTGGCGCGCATCATCACGTCACCCAGTTGACCGTTCGGAGCTCCGGGGTGGACTTCGGACAGCACCCGTCATGGACGTTCTTCGGTGGGCGCCGACGCAGCCTCGTCTGCGTCCTCTGCCGACGCCTCAGCAGCCCTGTCAGTAGTGCCGAACAGCCGCGCACGCTCCTCCTCCAGAACTTCTTTCCGCAACTCCGCCTCCGAGACGTCGACCGCTTCGACAGTTGAGTTGGCAGTGTTGCTGTCGCGGGCGAAGTCCTCAAACAACTCCCTCTTCGCGGCCAAAATCTCGGTGATCCGCCGGTCCAAGCCCTCTTCGGACAGCAGCCGATGGACTTGCACGGAATGCAACTGCCCCATGCGCGCCGCCCGCGCTATTGCTTGCCACTCGGTGCTTGGCTTCAGCTGGGGTTCGCAGATGATCACGACCGAGGCCGCTTGGATGTTCAGCCCCACGCCACCGGCCTCGATCTGCGAGACGAGCACGGCGCCAGCCCGCGCTGCGGAGAAGTCGTCCACCATCTGCTGCCGCTTCGCGGCCGGGACACTGCCCGTCAACGGTCCGAACACGGGTCCCGGCAACGTCCCAAGCACTTCATCCAGGACGGTCCGGAAGTAGGAGAAAACGATCACCCGTCGACCGTTGTTCTTTGCCTCGTCGACCAGCTCACGGAGCCGAAGCAGCTTCTCACTATCGCGACCGGTGAGCAGAGCGGCCTGGCGCATGGCCATGAAGTTGCCTTCTGACACAGCCTCCCGGTATGCCGCACGATCAGTGCGGCTCATCGGGAGCCATTCCTCAACCTCCACTCGCTCGGGGAGTTCGGTCAGGACGTCCTCTTGATTCCGGCGAAGGTATACCGGGGCGACTTGGGCCCGAAAGCGTCGACTGGACAGCGTCTCGGAGTCGACCGTTAGGTCAGGCCGCAGATACCCGACCAAGTTGGCGAATTCGCTGATTCGGTTTTCCATGGGCGTGCCAGTCAGCAAGATGGCATGCCGGGCCCGGTTAATGAACTTGCGGGAGAAGATGGTCCGCTTAGCTTCCGGGTTCTTGATGTAGTGCGCCTCGTCAACGATGACGGCCTCAACCCGGTGCTTCTCTGGCAGCGTGCCATGGAGCCACGGCAGCAGCTCAAAGGTCGTGACGCCAACACCCCCTTGCCGGATCCACGACCGAACCGCCGCGGCTCGATCAGGCCCGTGCAACCGGTGTCCCGGCAGACGCGTCTTGCCACTGATCTCGCGCATCCAGTTCGTCACGACGGCAGCGGGCACGATCACTAGGAAATGGCCGTTCCCGATCGCGCGGAGGTGCGCCAACGTCGCCAGCGCTTCGAGCGTCTTGCCGAGCCCCATCTCGTCGCCGAGCACGATCTTCTTCTGGACCAGCGCAAACTTAGCTCCGAATGCCTGATAGCCACGCAGTGACGCAGCCAGGTGTTGCGTGTCGAGCGCAAAATCTCGCACCGCGTTGACGATCTCGGCTGGTAGGTCGCCACCAGACTTCACGTCATCTTCGGTCAGGAGGCCGAGGTCCGCGAGGAGCGCGAAGTAGTCCGCGGGCCGTGCTTCAAAGTCGGCCCAAACGTCCTCGGCAACGGCCCCCACGCTCGGGCCCTTGACCGACGACCCAAGCTGAACGATCGTGGCGAGGTCCCGGCGGAGGTCGCTGCCAGCGGGGCCGAAAGCCACGATGTGGGCGGCTCCCGCCTTTGACTCCCCGAGAAGAGGTTCGAGTGCACCCGCGAGTTGGATCAACGAGGCACGAGTTCCGAGCGACCGCCGATACTCATCCCAGGCCTTCAACGCCCACAGGAGCAACGTCGCTTCGTCAGGCCGCAGCGTGATGTCGATCCGAACCGGCGACTCCTCCATGGCCTGCTGCCACAGTGCCAACGCCGCCGCTTGCATCCGTCGCGCCGTCTTCTGGCCGACTCCTGGCAGTTGACTGAGGCGATGCTTATCGCGCAACACCGGACCCACGGCCCGATAGCCCGCATCGGTCAATGGCGTGACCTTGACCCGCTCGCGCGTCGCATCGCGCAACCGGTTGACCGGCATGTCGTCGACGATGCGCCAGGCTTCGGCTTCGCGCACGGCCGTGCCCGCCTCAACTGCCTCCTCCCGGAGGCGCGTTTCGTCAGCGGCGACAGTGGCAAAGGCAGAGATGGCCTCGCGAGCAGGGCCGAGTGCCGCAACGCTGACCAGCGTCGCGGCGGGCCCAACCCCATCAAGCCCCTGCTGGAGTCCGACCGCTGGCGAGGTGGCGTCTTCTATGGTCATCGAGCGAACGTCCGGGACGAAAGAGGTCCGCTCGATCAGCTCTGGAAGCCCGGCCGAAACACCCCAGCCATAAAGCCTCGCCAGGAACGCTCCCGCGTCTTCCGCTGCGGCTCGGCTCGCCGAGTCCGCGAACAATCGGCGGGCGCCAACGAGGGTCCTCACTTCTTTGAGCGACTCCGCCGACTCCTCCAAGAAGTCGCTGAGTTGCGCTGACTCGCCCGGCGTGAGCGGCGCAAGTCCATGTGCGCTCGCGAGCGCCTTCAGGTCAGGAAGGTCGTTCTTGCCAATCGCGAGGAAACTCCACCCTGCTGGAGCGCCATCACCCGGTGAGAGACGGTTCTGGAGGCGGCCGATCGCCTCAGCTGCCTCTGCCGCGAGCCGATCGCGTCGCGCAATCCCCTCCTCACCTCGGCGTTTCCACGCGGCGACCTCCCGCGCGCTGTCCGCCAGGTCCCGCCGTTGTCGTCGATCCATTGCCACCGCCGAACTTTAAATGGTGCGGAGTGAACCCTCGGGTAATGTGTGTCGGCTATCCACCAGAAGGGCCTGCCGTGCTGCTCGAAGACCTGAAACAGGGCGTCCACATCGAGGGACTCATCCCCGGCGAGGTGCTGACGATCCTGGGCGCGCAGTGGCATGGCAGCAGCGCCGTCGAGCTCACTTATCGCACCAAGTCCGGCGAACTCGGCCAGCGCCTCGTCTACCGAGCCGACGAGGATCGCCTCCGTCCGGCGGACACCGGCACCCGATCCTTCGATGCCCCAGCCACCGACTACAAGCTCGTCGCCGAAGCGCAGCGCATCTCCCTCGCCGGCCTCTTCGATCCGATGCTCGCCGTCGCCACCAGCGATGTCCAACCGCTGCCACACCAGATCCGGGCTGTGTATGGCGATCTCCTCCCGCGCACGCCCCTGCGCTTCCTCCTCGCCGACGACCCCGGCGCCGGCAAGACGATCATGGCCGGTCTCTACGTCAAGGAACTTCTCCTACGCGACGACGTCAAGCGCTGCCTCATTGTGGCCCCGGGCGGTCTCGTCGACCAATGGCAAGACGAGCTCTTCTTCAAGTTCGGCCTGCGCTTCGACGTCCTGACTAACCAGTTGATCGACAGCAATGTCAACCTCAACGTCTTCGACACCCACCCGCTGCTCATCGCGCGCATGGACCAGCTCTCCCGCAACGAGTTCTTGCAGGACCAACTCAAAGACTCCGAGTGGGACCTCGTCATCGTCGACGAAGCCCACCGCATGGGCGCTCACTACTTCGGCGGCAAGCTCGAAAAGACCAAGCGCTTCCTCCTCGGTGAGCTCCTCGGCGACGTCACTCGCCACCTGCTCCTCATGACGGCCACGCCGCACTCGGGCAAGGAGGAGGACTTCCAACTCTTCCTCACCCTGCTCGATCGCGACCGCTACGAAGGCAAGAACACCAAGACGGCGGACACCACGGGCATTATGCGCCGGATGGTCAAGGAGGACCTCCTCACCTTCGACGGCACCCCGCTCTTCCCCGAACGCATTGCCCAGACCGTCCCGTACGAGCTGACCGACCTGGAGCAGGAGCTGTATGAGGAGGTCACGGCATACGTCCGGGACGGCATGAACCGCGCCGAGCGGCTCCTCGACGGCAAGCGCAAGAACACCGTCGGGTTCGCCTTGACCGTCCTCCAGCGCCGCCTGGCCTCCAGTCCCGAGGCGATCTATAAGAGCCTCCTTCGCCGGTCCGCCCGTCTCGAGAGTCGGCGCAAGCAGATTCTCGACGGCACTTTCCACGACACCCTCACCGAGATCGACATCGACGACGTGGACGGCGACGATTACAACGCCGAACAGCTCGAACAGGCAGAGGAGGAGCTGCTCGACGCGGCCACCGCAGCGCAAACCATTGCCGAGTTGGAGGCTGAACTCCTCCACCTTTCGGACCTCGCCGCTCTCGCCAAGCGCGTCCGCGACCTCGGAACCGACCGCAAGTGGACCGAGCTCAGCACGATCCTGCAGGAGCACGCCATACCCACAATGCGCGATGGCCAGCCGCGCAAGATGATCATCTTCACCGAGCACCGCGACACCTTGGACTACCTCCGCGCGCGCATCTCCTCCCTGCTGGGGAATCCGTATGCCGTGTCCGCCATCCACGGTGGCGTGCGCCGCCACGACCGCCGCCAGATCACCGAGGAGTTCACGCACAACGCGCAGTGCCAGATCCTCCTCGCCACCGATGCGGCCGGTGAGGGTCTGAACCTCCAGGCCGCTCACCTGATGGTCAACTACGACCTGCCGTGGAATCCCAATCGGATCGAGCAGCGCTTCGGGCGCATCCACCGCATCGGGCAGGAGGAGGTATGCCGCCTCTGGAACCTCGTCGCGATCAACACCCGAGAGGGCGCGGTCTTCGACCGGCTCCTAGAAAAACTCGAGCAGATGCGACTCACCTACGGCGGCAAGGTTTTTGACGTGCTCGGGGAGGCGTTCACGGACACACCGCTCCGCGATCTGCTCAAGGACGCGGTTCAGTATGGCGAGCTGCCCGAGACCCGAGCCAAGATGCACGAGGTCATTGACGCGAGCATCGGTCAGGGCCTGAAGGAACTGCTCGACGAGCGTGCGCTCGCCTCCGAGCACCTCAGCGACGCCCAGCTCGCCACGCTGCGCGCCGCTATGGATGAGGCCCGCGCAATGCGACTGCAGCCGCACTACATCGAGATGGCTTTCAAGGCAGCGCTCGCGCGGCTGGGTGGGCGGATGGCCAAGCGGGAGAAGGGCAGATACGAGATCGCCAACGTGCCCGCCGCCATCCGTGCCTCCAAGTTCTCGCCGATCGCCACGCGCTACGAACGCGTGACCTTCGACCTCGAGTATGTCCGCGGGGACGGCCTGGCCACGGCGGATGTCCTGGCGCCAGGTCACCCGCTGCACGATGCCGTCATGTTCGAGACGAAGCGGCTGCTCGAGGGGTCGCTGCGCCGTGGCACGGTGCTTATCTCACCGGCGGTCGAGACCCCCCAGTTGCTGGTGGGCGTCGTGGAAGAGGTCGTCGACGGGACGAGCGACAGCGTCGCCCGCCGCTTCGGCTACGCCTTCGTCGACGAGCACGGCACCGTCTCCCCGGCCGGGCCGGCTCCCTATCTCGACTGCGTTGCCGCACCTGAGGGGCGCGTCACCGACCACGCACGGCGTATGCCGTGGCTCGCCGCCGCCGAGCAGCAGGCCGTGAGTTGGATCGTCACCACGCAACTCCCCGAATATCTCAACCAGATTCGGCCTCGTCGGGAGGCAGAACTGCGTCGGCTACGCGAGTTGGTCCAGAGCCGGCTGGAGTCCGAGCGGGACCGGCTGACCTTCGAGGCGATGAAGGCATCCGAGAAGGAACGCCTCGGCGACCGGCCCCGAGAGAGCTCGGAGAGCCTGAAACGCAAAGCGGCTGAGCTGCAGGCACGGTTGGGCCGACGGGTGGAGCGCATCGACAAACAGAGCCAGATGACGACGAAGCCGCCGTCAGTCGCGACGGCTGCGTTGGTATTGCCACTGAGCATGGTCGAGGGCGAGCTGCCGGCCGCCGCCCCAATGCACGCCAAGGAGACGAGCGAAGTCGAGCGCCGAGGGGTGGAACTCGTGCTGGCCCGCGAGCGCGAGCTCGGTCGGCGGCCGATCGAGCAGAGTCGCAACAACAAGGGCTTCGACATCCTGTCGACGAATGCGTCCGGCGAGACCTTCCGGATTGAGGTCAAGGCACGCATCGAGGGCGCCGACGACTTCTTCATCACCCACAACGAGGTGCTGACCGCGAAGAACGCGCAGCCGCGCTATCGCCTGGCCCTCGTCCGCGTCGATCCACGGGGTGCCGAGCACGATGACGTTAGGTACGTGGCGGACCCCTTTGCCACGACCGAACTCGGTGACTTCGACGCGACGGGAATCAGGGGAGACTGGGCCCGGACCTGGGCGAAAGGAAGCGTGCCGTTCTGATGGTGACCAAGCGCAAGCTGATCGAGGTGGCCCTGCCGCTGGAGGCGATCAACCGGGAGTCGGCGCGGGAGAAGTCGATCCGCCACGGCCACCCCTCGACGCTGCACCTGTGGTGGGCCCGGCGTCCCCTCGCCGCAGCGCGCGCGGTGCTCTTCGCGCAGCTCGTCGATGACCCGTCGAGCCACCCGGACCGGTTCCCGACCGAGGAGGCCCAGCGGGCCGAGCGTGAGCGGCTGCACGGCATCATCGAGCGGCTCGTCGTCTGGGAGAACGTCCGCGACGAGCGCCTCCTCGCCGAGGCGCGCGCCGAGATCATGGCCTCGACCGACAACAACCCGCCACCGATCCTCGACCCGTTCGCCGGCGGCGGCACCATCCCGCTCGAGGCGCAGCGGCTCGGTCTCGAGGCGCACGCCTCCGACCTCAACCCGGTCGCCGTCCTCATCAACAAGGCGCTCATCGAGATCCCGCCGAAGTTCCGCGACCGCCCGCCGGTGCACCCCTCGCTCCAGGCGAAGCTGGTCGACTACCGCGGCGCGGAGGGCCTGGCCGCGGACGTGCGGGCCTATGGGCAGTGGATGCGCGACGAGGCCGAGCGCCGGATCGGGCACCTCTATCCGAAGGCCGAGCTGCCCGACGGCTCGAAGGCCACCGTCATCGCGTGGATCTGGGCGCGCACCGTCACCTGTCCGAACCCGGCGTGCCGGATCGAGATGCCGCTCGTGCGTTCGTGGTGGTTGGGCAAGAAGAAGGGCAAGGAGGCCTACATCGTCCCCCGTGTGGTCGGTGATCCGACGCATCCGAGTGGGCTCCGGGTCGCCTTCGAGATCGGCCATGACTTAACTAAGGCGCCCACGGCTGCCACCGAGGGGACTGTGGGCAGGACCGGCGCTCTCTGCATTGCATGCGGCACGGGTGTTCCCCTCAACCACGTTCGTGCCGAGGGCAGAGCCCACCGCATGGGCGCGGAACTCATGGCTGTCGTGGCTGAGGGGAATCGCCAGCGAATCTACTGTGCGCCAACGGACGCGCATGTCCAGGCCGGCGCAGTTGATCAGCCTGCCGACGTTCCCCGTGGTGCCCTGCCGACGAACCCGCGCGACTTCAAGACTCCCAACTACGGGATGACTGAGTGGAGCGACCTGTTCACGAGTCGGCAGCTCGTAACGCTGACGACCTTCAGTGACCTCGTCCTCGAGGCCCGCGACCGCGTCCTCGCCGACGCCCTCGCGGCCGGCCAGCCGGAAGCCGATCGTCTCGAGGCCGGTGGCCACGGAGCCTCGGCGTACGCCGACGCCGTCGCCACCTACCTCGGCCTGGCAGTCAGCAAGATGACCGATCGCAACTCCACTTTGGTCAATTGGTACGTTTCGCGTGAGTCGACGAGCTCCACCTTCGCGCGTCAGGCGCTTCCGATGATGTGGGACTTTGCTGAGGTCGCGCCGCTGGGGACCAACACAGGCTCCTTCAGCAACTCGATGTTGTGGACAGCCGAGACGATCGAGCCGCTGCCCGCCGCTGGGTGGGCGGACGTTGTGCAGGCGGACGCCAGCACCCGTTCTGATTCAGGATGCGTGATCAGCACCGACCCTCCCTACTACGACAACATCGGCTACTCGGACCTCTCCGACTACTTCTATGTCTGGCTACGACGGTCCCTGCGCTCGATCAGTCCACATCTCCTGTCGACCATGCTGGTGCCAAAGGCTGAGGAGCTTGTGGCAAACCCCTACCGTCACGATGGCAGGGATGGCGCCAAGAGGTTCTTCGAGCAGGGCTTCCGCGAGGTCTTCGCCCGCGCGCGCGAATCCGCTCTCGAGGACTTTCCCATCACCGTCTACTACGCCTTCAAACAGTCTGACAGCGACGATGGTGGGACTGCCTCGTCGGGTTGGGAGACCCTGCTCGACGGAATGATCCGCTCGCGATGGGCGATCACGGCCACGTGGCCAAACCGGAGTGAACTCGGCAACCGGATGATCGCCAGTGGCACCAACGCGCTCGCGTCGTCGATTGTTCTCGCGCTGCGACCGAGGCCGGACGATGCGCCGTCGACCGATCGTCGCGGATTCATCCAGGCCTTGCACGCCGAGCTCCCCGATGCCCTCCGCAAACTGCAGCAGGGAGCGATCGCGCCGGTCGACCTGCCGCAGGCCGCGATCGGGCCGGGCATGGCGGTCTTCTCGCGCTATGCGTCGGTCATCGAGCCGGACGGTTCGCCGATGACGGTCCGCTCGGCGCTGGCCCGGATCAACGAGATCCTCGACCAGGTCCTTTCCGAGCAGGAGGGCGACTTCGACGACACGACCCGCTTCGCGTTGGCGTGGTATCGCCAACACGGTTACGGCAAGGGCAAGTTCGGTGACGCGGACAACTTATCCCGGGCGCGGAATACCGCCGTCGACAAGCTCGACCGCGACGGCGTTCTGTCGTCTCGCGCCGGGGAGGTGACCCTTCTGCGCCCGACTGACCTGCCCGCGGCATACGACGTCTCTGAAGACGACCACACGAGTGCGTGGGAGGCGCTGCACCACCTCTCCCGCATCCTCACCAGCGACGGGGTGAGCGCGGCCGGGCAGTTCCTCGCCGCCGCGGTCGCCCGGCCCGATGCCGCGGTCGAGGCGGACATGGTCAAGGAGCTCGCCTTCCTCCTCTTCTCGATCGCCGAGAAGAACGGCTGGACCAAGGACGCAATCGCCTTCAACACCCTCGCCACCTCGTGGCCGGACCTGCTCGACGCCTCCCGCGCCGCGCCGGCCCGCACCGACACCCAGACCGCCTTCGACTTCGACGACGAGGACTGACCCATGGGCTTCCTGACCCCGATGTACGAGCTCGGCGAATACCTGAAATGGACGCGCTCGGGAGAGATCCAACTCCCCGACTTCCAGCGTGGCTACAAGTGGGAGGACGAGCGGATCAGGCAACTCCTCATCACGGTCCTGCGGGGACACCCGATGGGTGCGGTCATGCTGCTCAAGAGCGGGAATGCCCAAGTCCGCTTCAAACCGCGACCGATCGAGGGTGTCGAACTCCCGTCGGGCCTCGAGGCGAAATACTTGCTCTTGGACGGACAGCAGCGCCTTACCTCCCTGACTCAGGCTTTGAGTGGCGACGGCGTCGTAGCTACCAAGGACAGCCGCGGGAAGCTCTTGTCGAGGCGCTATTTCGTCCACATGGCGACAGCCCTTGCAGACGTGGACCGCATGGACGAGGCGGTCATCTCGGTGCCCGCCGATGGCGTCATCAGGTCCAACTTCGGCAAGGACGTGGTCCTTGATCTGAGCACCGAGGATGGTCAGCGGGCGCATGGGTACTTCCCACTCAACCTCCTCCACTACGACGCGATGAGTTGGCTCCTCGACCTCGATGAGCGTGAACTCGTGAAGGCGTTCAACAACGCGTTCATTAAGCCAGCCCTGACCTACGACATCCCGGCGATCGTCCTCGACGAGGAGACCGACAAAGCCGCGGTCGCGACGGTTTTCGAGAAGGTCAACATCGGAGGACTCCCACTCAACGTCTTCGAACTCCTGACGGCCGTCTTTGCTGGGGATGCCGAGCACTACGGGAGGAGTGGTGAAGACTTCCGGCTCAACGACGACTGGAAGGAGACCCAACTCAAGTGGTCGGCCCACCCGGTCCTCGCGGCAGTCGAGAACACTGACTTCCTTCAGGGCATCACCATGCTCGCAACCAGGGAACGCCACCTCGCTGACCCTTCTGACCGGCCACCCGCCATCTCGGCCAAGCGAGAGGACGTCCTCAAGCTCACGCTCGACGACTACCTCAAGTGGCGTGACCCCTTGCGCGAGGCCTTCGTCTGGGCGTCGACCTTCCTCGCCGACCGCCATGTCTTCGCTTCTCGTGATGTCCCTTATGCCAAGCAACTCGTGCCGTTGGCGGCCATCAAGGTAGTGCTCGGTCATGACGCGGATCTCTACGCGGTCAAGGAGCGGCTCGTCCGGTGGTACTGGTGCGGTGTCCTGGGCGAACTCTACGGCTCCGCTATCGAGACCCGGTTCGCCCGCGACATCGAGATGGTGCCGGGGTGGGCGAGCGATGAGTCCGCTCCGCTTCCCCGAACAGTCGCGGATGCAAACTTCACCGAATCACGACTGCACTCCCTCCGCACCCGCAACGCCGCGGCATACAAAGGGATTGCTGCTCTCATCCTCGGCCATGGGGCGCGGGACTGGATGGAGGACAAGGCGCTGGACAAGGTCCAGTACATGGACCTGGCCGTCGATATTCATCACGTCTTCCCCCAGAAGTGGTGCAACGACAACGGCATCGATGACGAGCACCGCGAGAGCATCGTCAACAAGACCACCATCAGCGCCCGGACAAATCGAACCATTGGTGGGGCGGCGCCATCCTCCTATCTCGGCGTCATCGCGTCCCGCGCGCAGATCGACAGCGAGCGTCTCGACGATCTCCTCGGGAGCCACCTGATCCCCGCGAAGTGTCTGCGCCCAGACGACTTCGACCGCTTCTTCAGCGAGCGTCGCGAGTTGCTGTGCCAACTGGTCGAGGACGCCATTGGCAAGGCCGTCCAGCGTGATGTCGGCACAGGGTCGGAGGAAGAGGACTCAGCGCATTTCGAGGACGAAGACCTGCCGGTCGAGTCCGAAGAGCAAGGAGCCTGACATGGCACTGAGCAATCGCGACCGGATCGGGCGGATGTTCGAGGTGCTGGCGCCGGCACTCGACGACTACATCTCGTCGGTGATCGGGCAGGCGGACCCGGCCTTGGGTGCTGACTGGACGAAGTTGGTCCAGGCCAAGGACGTCAAGAATGGCGCCTCGCCGACCAAGGCCTACGAGCCGCTTGATCCGCAGGTGCAGTTCCGCATCCTGACGGAGGGCAATATCACCGGGGCCGTGAAGGCGGGGTGGTATCCATTCAGCGCAGCCCTCGGGCGCGCGGGCGAGTCCTTCGCCATCGAGTTGCGGGAGGTGCGCAACTCGTGGGCCCACAACGGGTCGTTCACCGACGACGATGCCTACCGTGCTCTGGACACCGGCGAGCGCCTGTTGCGGCTGATCAATGCCAATGAGGACGCAGACTCCGTGCGCGGGGTGCGGCAGAACCTGCGGCGGGTGACGGCGGATAAGGACGATAAGCGAACTCTCAAGCAGGCGGTTGACAATCCCGAATCGACGGGATTGCGTCCGTGGCGCGAGGTCCTCCCGCCGCACGACGACGTGGCAACCGGCAACTTCGCGGCGTCGGAGTTCGCGGCCGACCTCTACAAAGTTGCCACGGGCGGTGAGCAGGACTCTGGGTATGCGAGCCCGGTCGACTTCTTCCAGCGCACTTATCTCACCGAAGGCCTGAGTGACCTCATCGGCCGTGCGGTCCGGCGCCTCACGGGCGACGACAACGCCCCACCCGTCATCAACCTGCAGACCAACTTCGGCGGCGGCAAGACGCACTCGATGCTCTCGCTGTGGCACCTCGCCGCGGGTGTGCCGATCGGCGACTTCCCTCAAGAGACGCAAGACCTCCTCGCCAAGAGCGGCTACACCGGAGCCAAGGTCAATCGCGTCGCGATCGTCGGCAATCACATCAGCCCGTCGGGAACAGTGAAAGCCGATGGGACACAGGTCAATACGATCTGGGGCGAGCTGGCCTGGCAGCTCGGCGGAGCCGCGGCATACGCCATCGTCGCCAAGTCCGATGCGGATCGAACTCACCCGGGGCAGGCGCTGCATGCCCTCCTCGCGGCATACGCTCCCTCCGTCATCTTGATCGACGAATGGGTCGCGTATGCGCGCGACCTGGTCGGCCGGGATGACCTTGCCGGCGGCACCTTCGACACCCAGTTCACCTTCGCGCAGTCGCTGACGGAGGCCGCGAAGGGCACCCGCGGGGTGCTGCTGTGCATTTCGATTCCGGCATCGGAGAGCGGCGACGACAGCGACGCCGTCGTTGGCTCGGCGTCGGAGGTTGGCGGCGCCAACGGCCTGGAGGCCCTGAAGCGCCTGCAGAATGTCGTGCGCCGGGTTGCCGATCAGTGGCGGCCGGCGTCCTCGGACGAGGCCTACCACATCGTCAAGCAGCGACTCTTCAAGCAGCTCGATGCGGCCGCGCTCGCCGCGATCGGCGGGACCGCACGGGCATATGTCGAGATGTATCGGAAGCACTCGAGCGACTTCCCACGCGAGGTGCGGGACACGGCATACGAGGAAAGAATCCGGCAGACCTATCCGATCCACCCCGAACTCTTCGACAGGCTGTATGAGGGCTGGTCCACGCTGGAGCGCTTCCAACGCACCCGGGGCGTCCTGCGGCTGATGAGCAACGTCGTCCACGAACTGTGGGAGGCCGAGGACGCGGGACCGATGATCATGGCCGGCTCGATTCCATTGTCGCGCAGTGGAGTCAACACCGAGCTGGCGAGCTATCTGCAGGATTCGTGGAAGACCATCATCGATGCGGATGTCGATGGCTTGAACTCCGAGCCGGCCAAGATCGACCGCGAGAAGCCCCTCTTCGGTCAACGCTCGCTCACCAAGCGGCTCGCGCGGACGGTCTTCTTCGGCGCAGCCCCGACCATCGGGTCTGCGCACAAGGGGCTGGAGACACAGCGCGTCTTCTTGGGCACCGCTATACCTGGCGATGTGCCGGGGAACTTCCACTCGGCACTGACGCAGCTCGGGGATCGCGCGACCTACTTCTATTCGGGATCGGGCAAGTACTGGTACGACCTGCAGGCCAATATCACCCGGACCGCTAAGGACCAGGCCGAGCGACTGCACAAGGAAGAGGTGTGGGCCGAGATCGTTCGACGGCTCGCTGGCCAGGCGCGGACCCGCGGCGACTTCACGGGAGTCCACGTGTGCCCAGACGGCAATGGCGATATCCCTGACATTGCGGAGGCTCGGCTGGTCATACTCCATCCGAAGGTCGCGCACAAGCGCGGAACAGCCTCGGCGGCAATGGATTTCGCCCAACGAGCCATAGAACACCGCGGCGCAGCTAACCGGAGTCACCGCAACATGCTGGTCTTCCTCGCCGCCGATGAAAGCCGACTGGATGAGCTTGACTCTGCGGTGCGTGACTACCTCGGGTGGTCGCACGTACTGGCTAACGAAGCCGACCTGGACCTGACGCAGAACCAGCGCAACCAGGCGAACGCGCGACGTAATCAGGCCGACGAGACCGCGACGGCCCGGCTCTTGCAAACCTTCATCTGGGCATTCGTTCCGCAGCAGCCTGACCCGAGTGCGCCATACGTCCTCAAAGAGACGAAGGTTGAAGGACAAAGCGAGGCGTTGGCGGATCGGGTGTCTCGGCGGCTTGGGAACGACGGCGACCTGTTCACCCAGCAATCCGCAACCAACATCCGCATCGCCATCAATAAGGTGCCGGCGATCTGGCGCGACGGCCACGTTTCGCTCGGGGAGCTGTGGAAGCTCTACAGCCAATATCCCTACATGTCCCGCCTCCGCGATCGGCAGGTTCTCGACGATGGGCTGCGTGAGATGCCCATGCTGTGGGCGACGGACGCTTTCGCTCTGGCGACGTCATACGACGCAGAGAACGATCGGTATGTCGGGCTGTGGGTTCCGCACGAGTCGCCCACCTCTGCCCCGGCCGCGGTGGACTCGCTCCTGCTGGTTCGGTCCGACAGAGTCGAACGCCAGCGACTAAGGGAGGATCGCACGACGTCACCCGTCGAGAAAGTCCTTGCCACCCGCGATGGCGAACTTGGTGGGGCCACCTTGGCAAGGGCGCACCCCGCGGCTCGCGATCGACCCGCGCGGACCCGGTTCTATGGGAGCAAGTCACTCCAAGCCGACCGCATTGTGCTGGAACTGCAGAGCCTCACCGAGGAAGTCATCGCGCACCTCCGGCAGCCCGGCACGCAGCTCTCGGTGCGCATCGACATTGAAGCCACCCGCACGTCCGGATTCGATGACAACGTCATCCGCACCGTCTCCGAGAACGCCACGACCCTTCGCTTCGACGACTCAGCCTTCGAGGAGGCCTAAGGAACCAGGCAGACAGGATGAGGCCACCGTCCCACGAGAAATTGGCAATTAGGGAGGGAAATCTGGCAATTAGCGTGGCAAGCATGGCGCGGTGGCCTGGACAGCGCCATGCCTAGGGAACCTGGCCCGGGGACTCGCGGACGTCGTTTGATGGGCGCCCGTCTCCGGCTCCGATAGTCTGAGCACGTGCCCACCTTGGAGATAGACGTGGGGCGCTTGCGCGCGATGTGCGAGCGTTACGGCGTTGCGTCCTTGGAAGTTTTCGGCTCTGTCGCGCGGGGCGAAGACGGTGCGGGTAGCGACGTGGACTTGCTCTACGTGTTGAAGCCCGGCGTGCGTTTGGGGTTCAGGCTGTTTGACCTCGAGGACGAACTCACCGATCTCTTCGGCCGGCCGGTCGACTTGGTCGCGCGTCGGTCAGTCAACAAGTACCTGCGCGAGCAGGTACTCGCCGATGCGCATCCTCTTTATGCGGCGTGAGCTCCTGCTCCTTCGAGAGATGCGCGATGCTGCGCTGGCAGCTCGAGAGCTCGTTGCGGGGCTAAGCGTCGAACAGGTCGAGGCTGACCGCATGCGCCGCTCGGCACTCCTGTGGCACTTCACGGTCCTCGGTGAGGCAGCAAGCCAAGTGCCACCGGAGACGAAGAGCAGCGAGCCAGCGATCGCTTGGCGCGCATCGACCAGGATGCGCAACCGGATCGTGCACGGTTACTGGGACATCGATGTCGCGACCCTTGTCGCCACGGCAGCTGACGACCTCCCGCGGATGATTGCGCAATTGGAGGCCCTCATCATGGTTCTCGATGTAGACGACGACGCCGATCAACCGGGCTGAACCTCGTGATTGGGATCGCGTTGGCCAGGATCGTGGTGGATCACGCACCGACCACGAAATATTGGATTTCGGCCCACCCGATCGGCCCGCACAATTTGGGCGCAGCGAAATTATGCAGAAGGTGAGGGGTGGGTGGTCGACCACCATTCTTTCGCGTCCGCGTTGTGCGTGGTCGACTGAACGGCCGCGCGCCGGCGGGCGAGGACGGGGTCGTGGCGGAGCGGCATATGTGGGAAGCTCGCGGAATTCCTGTCCGATCCGGACCGGCGGGTCCACGAGTGGCCGCTGGCGGAGTCTGGCCGACAACACATCCACTCGATCATCGACGGCGCCGACCTCCCCGTCACGCACGTGACACGACGGACGGGCAGGCCGTACACGCTTGTCCTGACCAAGACGAACGCCCTGTTCACCCTGGCGGCGGCTCGTCGCGACGAGGACGACGCGGTGCTGAGGCTGCTTCTTCCCGAGGACGGGTGATCCTATCGGCGGATGCTGAATGGACACGATGAGGCGTGAGCCGAGGCCCACCGGCGCAAATCCGGCCCCTCATCAGGCGCACGAGGGCGCTGGCGTCACGCCAGGAAGATCGCCTGGCGGGCGAGGGCTATGGCGGCGGGTTCGGCATAGCAGCCGAGGTCTCGCGACGCGATACCTTGCCGGGCGCCAGCGACCGCGCAACGCGGTAGACCCCGTGCACGCCCATGGAGAAGCCGTACGGACTCGAGGTCCGCCACCCCAAGTCAGCGAGGTAGCGTCAAGCCGCATGACTGGTGCGCGGGCAAGGCTGCAAAGGGAGCGCCGGGAGGCGGCGCAGCGGCTGGACGAACTCAGGGAAAGCTTCGACGATTTCGTTGCGGCGTCACGGGATTCGAATGCCGATGACGAGCACGATCCCGAGGGCGCCACGATCGCCTATGAGCGCGCCCGGGTCGTCGCGCTCACCCACCAGGTGCGCGAGCACCTTGCTCAGATCGACGCGGCATTCGAGCGCCTGGACGCAGGAACCTACGGACGGTGCGAGACCTGCGGCGGTGCCATCGGCGAGGCGCGCCTGGAGGCGCGACCGACTGCGGTGCGATGCATCACCTGTGCGCAGAACTCGCGGCCGGGTCGGGCCCGACCTTGACGACTGACCGACCGGTCAGCGGCGGCGATTGCGCGGGTGCTGACTGGCCTGTCGCTCATTGCCGCGCCGATAGTTCCCGGTGAGCCGGGCCATCAGCTCCTGCGGATCCTCGGCTTCAACGTCGTCCAGGAAGGCCGCCGCCCGTGCCCCGCGGAGGGTTGTCGCGGTCTTGCCGTGGTGTCTGATGACGACATCCTCCCCGCGCACGCTGTAGTCGAATCCGTCGGGTCGCGGCATGCCCCGAGACTAGCCGAGGACCTGTTGGCCCGCGGTCGCGGACGCTCGGTGGGAACGCTGCCATACACCTCGGGAAGCGGGCCTATCGTGGGGCGATGGCCGATCACGCGACCCCCAACCTGCCCTCGAGCGATTACGACGCGACGGTGGCGTTCTATGCGCGGCTCGGCTTCGAGCCGGGCTATCGCGACGACGGCTGGCTGATCCTGGTGCGCGGCGATTTGGTGCTGGAGTTCTTCCGCTGGCCCGACGTCGATCCCGCGACAAGCAGCTTCAGTTGCTGCCTTCGGCTCGACGATGTCGATGCCTTCTATGCCGTATGCCGCGCCGCCGGCCTCCCCGAGACCACCCGGGGCTGTCCCCGCATCCACCCGCCCCACCGCGAGGACTCCGGGATGCGGATCGGTGCGCTGATCGATCCGGACGGCACCCTGCTGCGTCTCGTCCAGAACCCCGAAACTGACTCCGCTACGACATCCACCCGCGGGGGTGCGTGATCGCGGAACACGCCTCGATCGCTTGCGCGTAGGGAACAGCTGCAGAAGGCGCGTTGTTGGTGTTTGGGTCAGTTGGCTTCCCTCCGGTGGCCGATGAGAACGTTGATCTACTGCCGCGTCGGTGGGGACGACCCCGTGCCTGGCATGCTGGGTAGGTGTTGCCGCTCGAGGACGAGGTCGCATTGCGCCGGGAGGCGATGGCGTGGCTCACGTTGCACACAAACGACGGGCAGGACGCGATCAGCCGAACCGAGTTGACGCAGTTCACTTTTCGCGGTGAGCGCATCACTCTGATCGATCAAGGGCGCGGCATTCGCAAACCGAAGGACTGCCGAGCGGCACTGTCGATCATGACTGTCCACACGCGTGAGGGCGGCGAGCGGCCGTATGAGGACAGTCGTGGCCGCGATGGCCACCCGCGCTACAAGATGCGCGCTGATTCGCGCGGCACCGCCGACAACCAGGGGATCCAGGCGGCGCTGGACCTGCGACTGCCTCTGATCTGGCTGTGGGGCATCGCGCCGAGTTGGTACCAGCCGATCTTCCCGGTATATGTCATCGGGGCGGAACCGGAGCTTGATCAGTTCGTGCTCGCCTGCGACGCACTCCAAGTGCTGCCGCTGCCGGAATCTCCACTGGAGGAGGTGCTGCGACAGTACGCACTGCGCGAGACGCGTCAGCGCATCCACCAACCGGTCTTCCGGTCAATGGTGATGCGCGCCTACGAGACGCAGTGTGCGGTGTGCGCGCTAGGGCACACGCAACTGCTGGATGCGGCCCACATCATCCCGGACTCGGCGGACGATGGCATTGCTGCCGTGCGAAATGGGTTGGCGCTGTGCAAGATTCACCATGCCGCGTATGACGCGGGCATCCTCGGGATCTCGCCGGACTACCAGGTGGCCATCCGCGACGACATCCTCGACGAGGTGGATGGGCCTCTGTTTGAGCACGGCATCAAGGGCTTGCACGGGGATGGCCTTCGCAAGCTGCCGGCCCGGCGCGGGGACCGACCCGATCGCGACCTGCTGGATCGGCGATTCCGGCGCTTCCTCAGCGCGTGACCTCGTGGTGGGTGACTTTGCTGCCGCCCCAACGACAGTAAAGTCCCCCACGAGCAGCGT